>Ga0307516_10003139_pt1 | contig 21500 bp, 28 predicted proteins | sample 19_EM_MG_FD_203310 | JGI IMG/M metagenome (GOLD analysis project Ga0307516, IMG submission 203310) | Populus trichocarpa ectomycorrhiza microbial communities from riparian zone in the Pacific Northwest, United States - 19_EM | ecosystem: Host-associated > Plants > Roots > Unclassified | place... | reverse complement strand
AGTCGGAAGTTGAGCCTTAACAATATTACATTGTTTCTGGGATCAACTCTCTAGTGGTATTTCGAACACGAATCTCTTAGTGAATTTCCCACCCGCTCCCGTGCGAATCCTTCGGGACTACACAGTCGCTCCGCTGCCATCATACAAGTGTTGCCCGCTCAAGGGTGATAGACTGTTGGTGACCACCTGGGCGATTGTGCCGTTGGTGAAACACCCGAGTGTTACAGTAGCACTGCAGCTGGATTTGTCGCTGTGGGATGTAAGCCGTAGTTTGCGTAGAACGGCGAGATGCCATCGCATTGGTGGTCGAATTGTTGTAGGCGAACTCTGCCATTGGTTGCAAACTAACCCAGTCGTCCTGTTCGTAGCTGATAAATGACCGGAGGTATGCCTCGATGGTTTGGTTGAGCCGTTCGGTCTGGCCATCGGTTTGTGGGTGGAAAGCTGTTGACATTCGTGGTCGGATACTACCGGAGAGCGTCAAGAACTCCTGCCACACGGCAAAGGTGAAACGAGAGTCCCAATCTGATACAATATCCGAGGGTAGTCCATGGTGGCACCACACTTTACGGGCGAAGGTTCTTGCTAGGTCGCTTGCCGATTTGCCTTCCTTCGGCAGTGGTATGAAGTGGGTCATTTTTGTAAATCGGTCGACAACTACCCAGAGCTGGTCACATTCGTCGGACAGTGGTAGGTCAGTTATGAAATCCATTGCGATCCACTGCCATGGGGTGTGGGGTAGTTCCATAGGAGTCAGGAGTCCATAGGGCTGGTGTCGAGCGGCCTTGTTCTTCTGGCACTGAAGACAGCTCCGGACGAAGTCTGTGATTTGCTCATTCATTTGTGTCCACCAGAAGTTGCGTCGAATTAGCTCGATCGTTTTGTCCTGCCCCATGTGGCCTGCCACTTTTGTGTCATGCTCCGATTCCAGAATCTGTCGAATGAGGCCCTTATCATTTGGTATCTACAGCATTCCCTTCCGATATACACGTCTGTTCTTCATTTCTATTATCCCTTTTCCTGCCTGCGCCGTCTTCCTATCCTTGGCCATCCGGCCATTCGGCACAGATCCTGCCCGTGCCGCTTCCTCTTTTTCCTCATTTCCCTCGTTCTCCTTGGCCTCTGGGCCATCCAGCACAGGCCCTGCCCATGTCACTTCTCCGTTTTCCTTAGCCTTAAGTTCCTCGAGTGCTTTGCAGTATTCCAGGTCCTTTTCTCCAGCGCTTCGTACAAGTGCCAGGAATTCCTTCTTCCAGCTCCGAACCGGGAGAGAAGAGAGTTGTGCAGCAGAAATGATGAATATCGTCGTGCCTTCTCGTAAGGTGTTGACTGCTCCTGCAAAGTGAGTTTTATGCAAGACTGTTGTTATCGGCTGGCTTTCACTCCCTCCCTTTTCAGGGTGGTACTCTGAACGCCTGGACAGTGCGTCTGGTTTGCCATTTTTGGCGCCAGGTCGGTAGTAGATCTTGAAGTCGACGCCAGCCAGCTCCTGGGGCCAGCGGGCTTGCTGCCGGTTGAGAACCTTGGTGGTGGTGAAGTATTCGAGGTTCTGGTGGTCCGAGTATACTTGTAGCTGGTGAGTAGCTCCTTTGAGGTATCGTCGCCAATGTTTGAATGAATCCACAACTGCCAACAGTTCCTTGTCGTAGATTTCGTAGTTGATTTCAGCAGAGGTGAACTTTCTTCAGTCGAAGGCGATTGGGTGTAGGCGGTTTTCATCATCCCTTTGGGGTAGTAGTGCACCGAGAGCGAAGTCTACGGCATCGGTTTCCACGATTACTGGTCGTTGGAGTTCGAAGTGCACTAAGATCAGGGCGGATGTGAAGCGGTGTTTCAGTTCCGAGAACGCTTGTTCTGCTTCAGCCGTCCATTTCCAGTCTTTGGTTGTTGTGGCCTTTGTCAGTTCCGTGATTGGACACGCCACTCAGGAAAAATCTTTGATGAACCGTCGATAGAAGTTAGCAAACCTTAGGAATGACTGAGTCTCTACTAGTGATGCGGGGGACTTCCATTCGAGGACTGCCTTCACTTTCTCCTCCGCCATTTTGATTCCTTCTCTTCCGATTACATAGCCAAGAAATTCCACCTCCTTTAGTTTCCATGCGCATTTTTCCGGTGAGATGGCCAACCTATTTGCCCGTAACCTCTGTAGAACTTTAACAATCGTGTCGTGTTCTTCTTCTGTTTTCGCGTATATGAGTAGGTCGTCAATGTACGCCAATAGGCCGAGGTCGATCATGTCTCGGATTATGTGGTTCATCATGTCTTGTAATGTTTCTGGGGCATTGGTTAATCCTAACGGCATTACCAAGAATTAGTACAGGCCGTAGCGGGTGCGGAAGGCGGTTTTCCATTCCTCTCCTTCCTTCATCCGGACTAGATGGTATCCGTTTTTTAGATCGATTTTGGTTAAGTACTGCGCTCCTTGAATGCAGTCTTGTAGTTCCTGCATTAAGGGGAGGGGGTATCGGTTGGGGAGTGTGATTTGGTTGATGCCGAGGTAGTCGACACATAATCTGAGGCCGCGCCCATCAGGTTTTGGTACGAAGAGGATTGGAGCACCAGCACTGGACGATGATCGTCAGATTTTCCCTGTTCTCATCATTTCCTTTAGGTATTCCCGGAGTGTTTCCAACTCAACCTCAGAAAGTGGGTAAATTGGTCCCCAGGGAGGTTTTTCACCCTCCTTCAGCGGAATTTTATGGTCGTAGGAACTGTGTTTTGGAAGCGCATCTGCCGCCTCCTTTCCCATGATATCCAAGAATTGCCGAAATTCGATGGGCACTTGGTCTAGTGGGTCGGCAGCCCCTACTGCGGATACGTAACCAATGATCTGCACTCCTAGATGACTGATTGATTACCAATCGGTCGAGGCTTAGAGAGAACTTGGTAGTGGCGGCCTTCGTACAAAGTTTCGAGCAGTTCGGACTAAGCAAGAGAATCGGCGAGAGGATCGACGAGAGAATAAGCGAAAGAATCCAGCGAGAGAATCAGCAAGAGAATCGGCAAGAGAATCGGCGAGCGAATCGTCGAGAGAATAAGCGAGCGAATCGAGCAAGAGAATCAGCGAGCGAATCGAGCAAGAGAATCCGCGAGAGAATCAGCGAGAGAATCGATGAGCGAATCGACGTGAGAATCGACGAGAGAATCGACGAGCGAATCGACGCGAGAATCCAGCGAATGGGTCCAGCGAGAGAATCTAGTAAGAGAATCAGTAAGAGAATCAGCGAGTGAATCCCGGAAGAGAATCAGTAAGAGAATCTGCAAGAGAATCGGCAAGAGAATCGGCGAGAGAATCAGCGAGAGAATCGACGAGAGAATCGAGGTGCGAATCGACGTGAGAAGCGACGAGAGAATCGACGAGCGAATCGACGCGAGAATCCAGCGAGTGGGTCCAGCGAGAGAATCTAGTAAGAGAATCAGCGAGTGAATCCAGCGAGCCGAGAGCGAATCGAGCAAGAGAATCGGGAAGAGAATCATCGAGTGAATCTGAGAGAAAATCCAGCGGACCGAGAGCCAGTCAATCCAATAAGAGGGTTGACCAGATGTGGGGTCAGGCAGGTGGCAAATGGTGATGGCGATTGTTAGTATTCCGAAACGTTGTTGTGTAAAGAAGAAAGAAGGGGATGCCGGATAAAAAGGCTATCCGTCGCTGCTGGCTAGTGACTCATTTGTCTCGTGACCAGACCTTATATCCTTAGCGCCGCCAAAGCGACACCGTGTATACGGTCTGGTAGATAACTCATCGCCAAAACCAGCAATTTTTTTTTTTCGCCACCACCACATCTTATGGGAGATAGAGAATTTAAAGCCGAGTTTATCGCAAGTATCCCAGAGTCCATAGCTGTCATGGTTGTGAAACGCACATCGATTTTGTCTTGACGAAAGAGGGCATAAGTGTACGGGCCTAGTCCGTTGGAAGTGGTGGTCACATGACTAAGGTACAGCGTACAGCAGCGAATACCCACCATACGGGCTAAACCATCACAACATTTTCTGTCACTGTCTCATCGCCCCGCTTCAACCGGCCGCCGCCCCCCCCCCAAAGCCTATACATATCTTTCTGGATCTTCCACTTCTTCCTTCGGTCATTCTTTTTTCGTGTTTTAACGATGAGCGACACTGATGGAGATTGGATGGCTTTATCATCACCACAGTCACATGATTCAGTGTCTGGGAGTGACTATGGAAGGGAACATCGCCCTCACTGGTGTGCAAGCTGAGATAGACACCTGGAGAATCTAACAGAAGATGGACGCATCATTGCAGTTCTCGAGTTCTTGAAGCGTGCCGGATTCCGTACATTATCCAAGTTCCTTCAGATGTTCTTCAGCAGCAATGAAGATCCAGTTAAACGGAGAGCTGGCAAATTCTTCCAGCATGGAGGCTTTGGCACATGTGACCCTAAGCCAGTATGGGTACATGGGATGGTGTCATACAGCTGCATGTTTGCTCACGGTGGCACGTTGCCGGAGGGCAGCATGCCGAAACAGCACCTAACCGGAACGGCACCTCACCAGAACGGCACCTCACCGGAACGGCACCTTGCCGGAGGACAGCGGGCCGGCTTGCGCTGAGCTGCACACCGCCGAAAGCAGAGGAGTGACTGCGCAGGAAGGGCTTGGCAATGGGTATATAAGAAGCAAGCTCCTCCCGCTCGTAGATATGAATGACATGACTTTCTTCTTCTCTTCTTTCTTGTCCCCATTCGCGTGACAATTGGTAGCAACACCGAAACCAGTCGATTGACCAGCAGGACCATTCCAGTCCACCAAAAAAACTATTTTTTCGCTGAGTCCTAGCTTCCGCCCCGCTCCCCGTTCCCCCCACACCCACCACCACTAATTTCTCCCTCGCCCCCGCTCCCCACACCTACCACCACTGATTTCTCACTCGCCCCCACTCCCCATACCCACCACCACTAATTTCTCCCTCACCCCCGCTCCCCACACCTACCACCACTGATTTCTCCCTCGCCCCTGCTCCCCATACCTACCACCACCAATTTCTCTCTCGCCCCCGCTCCCCACACCCTTTTCTCTCTCCATCCGCTCCATGAGCGGCAGGTCCCGGCAGTGCCAGCCACGACCGACCCAGCAAGAGCGAGACCAGAGGCGTACATCTACTCAGGTGAACCAGCTTGCTAATAGGCTCCCACAAGTGAATCAGGATTTTCTGGATCTCGCTCGGACACAGCTACAAGCTTTCAATTCGCTGCAGCGAGAGAGCCGGCAGCACACCAGTCACCGCTGATCCCACTCTCGCTCACGCTCCCGCTCACCACAGAGGGACACCTCCGGCTACCGACAGAGACCACGCTTGCTGTCCCCTCACGCTGCCAATCGTACCCCACCGACCCCAAGGGGCCCAACCTCCTCTCCCGAGAGCCCCTCTCGCGAGCGCTCTCGCGAGGACTCGGAGACACTAGCTGATGTGCCGAACCCGACCCCACGCTCTCCTACTCCATCTGTCATTGGCTGGGATAGTTACGTAACTGAGAACCGACAGAGGCAGAGCACAGACAGTTACGTACCCGAGTACACTGAGAATACCCGCTTGCCATCAAGACATCTTCACGCTGCAGAGCGACCTCGCCGTTGAGGAAGTTTCAACCACCGCGGAGGAGTTTTCAGCTACCGTGGCAGGCAGCCCCAGCGTAACAGGCAGCCCCAGCGCAACGGGTACTACCAGGGAACCAACGAAACCAACGAAACCGCTCCTGTTCGGGGAAACGGAAACGGAAGGGGTGGAGCCAGAGGGCAAGCCAGATGCTACGGCGGACGCCAGCGCCCTCGTTCCCTACACGAGCGGATCAGATTCTAGGATGCACAGATTGCCAAAAGTACCTGTTCATCAGGGAAAACGACCGTCTATAGTACCTGTTCATCAGGGAAAACGACTGTCTGGGTCCTACGATCAGCAGCCCCGCTACTTGCAAGTCCATTACAAAATTCCGGCCGGAGTTGATCCTGTTCCAGGTTCGCCCGGTACGGTTCTCATTCCCGTCCAAGTCGAAAACTCGAGCAAGAAGCGCAAGGTAAGACTTCAGCTCACCGAACCTACTCCCTCACCACGCCAGTCCGCAAGTCCAGTCTTGTCTGAGGCCGGCTCTACGGAGTTGCCGGACGCCCCGCCCCAGAAGCTTCTGACATACTACTCGGACGGCTCCCTCTACTCCCATAACCAACCCGCCCAATACTCACTCGAAGACATGATGTCTGTCAGGGACACCTCAATGAAGCGAAGGGAGCGCAGTCCAGCCGGCTCCCTCAGTGAATACCATGATACAGAGGAACACGTATCTAGACCACCGCTGGCGATTGGGGCTATGCAGTCAGAAGTTGCTTGTGGCAAGCGGCCCATTCGTCCCAGCACATCCCAGTACGATCCGCTTGCCCGTCATGGCTACAGGCAGCCATCAGTCATACCGTCTTCCGAGGAAGATGACGTTATGGAAGGAGTGATACACCATGCCATAGAAAGCGCTCCTGGCAGAGGTCAGCCCCGTTCTCCTACGACTGCGGTGCAAGAGCTCCCGCAGCAGGCACTGCCCCCTCTGCCCATACAGCAGCCGCAGCAGTACTTGCCTTACCCGCAGTACGTGCCCATGCAGCAGCCGCAGCCGCAGCAGTACTCGCCGATGCAGCAGTCGCCATCTTCCCCACAGACGCAACAGTACTTGTCCACGCAGCAGCCGCAGCAGTACTCGCCGAAGCAGCAGTTGCCATCTACCTCACAGCCGCAGCAGTACTTGCCTACGCAGCAGCCGCAGCAGTACTCGCCGATGCAGCAGTCGCCATCTACCCCACAGCCGCAGCAGTACTTGCCGATGCAGCAGCCACACCAGTATTTGCCGCCGCAGCCATCGCCACCCACGTCGCAGCCACAGCAGCCACAGCAACAATACGCACAATACGCACCGCTATGGCACACCCCCCAGCAGTACATGTCGACGCATTATGCTCCCGAGCCATACATGCCGCTACCATATCCCCCGCAGCCACCGCCGCAGTCCAATCCGGCCCTGGATAATGTCGCCACTCAGATGGCCAAACTCGCAAGGGCAATGGAACGTCGTTAGGATGCTGTCCAGATGGAGCTAGCCAGCATGCGCAACGCACCCACCAACGAACGGATTCGTGAGGAGCCCGGAGCCCCAGCCCTGAAGCCGGGTGATATGGCTACCTTCGAGCCCAGGAATCAATCGGATTCCGACGCCACCTCACGATTCATTGATTCTCTCCGTGATGCTGTCTCGCATTACGGCGAAGAGCGTACACACGTCGTCCTTCGTTGTTGTTGTAAAGGGTCACCTGCGGATGATTGGCTTGCCAGGATGTCAGACCACGACCGAGTGCTTCTTCGGGCAAGTTGCCGGCACTGGATTACCATCATCGAGCGAGATTTCATGCCTTAGCTCGCGACCCTACTGTCAGCCACGCGCGCCGAGACATTCCGTTGGAATCAGGGTCATACTCCTGCCGAGTATATCGCCAAGAAGCTTCGCCTGCTGCGCATGGCCAATATCACTGATGACGATGACATCGTTGAACAGCTTCACCGCGGACTCGTCGGAGCACCAAGTCTTCACCTGCACCTCGACAAGTACGTTACCGAAGGTGGAAATTCCGCATCTGAATATAGACGTGCTGACGGTCGACTTCAGGACTCAGCCAGACGCGAAGGTGACATGCCGTCGGCACTGCCACCTCCTAGTACGCGCTGTCCCCCCTTCCGCAAATCCACCAGAGGACGCGCTTATTTTTCTGACGTAAGGCAGGGAACCTCCACACCCACAAATGCACCAACTGTTGTAAGCGCTCGAGACGCCATCGGCTCAGACTCAGGCATTTCCAGTCTTTCTGCACACACGACTAAGCAGCCGCAAGATCGTCTACGGAAGTGCAGGAACTTCTCGGACTGCAGGGATGGCGAGCATTGGGATTGGCTATGTATTCATAAGAGGAGCTCGAATAATGGAACCAAGCGAGCATACTACGCAGAAGCAGTTGATCGTGAAGATAGCGATGGTGAGGACATAGATGTGACTGCCCCTTCTTTTGACGAGCTCGAGCCCCAGACGGAGCTCGAAAGGGAGTACGACCAAGCCCAGAATGCCTACTTCGCGATTCGTTACTGGGAAGAAAAGGGTCTTGGTTTCCTTGGCACCCACAAGTCCATTGGAAGCGGAGCCAAGGTTTCCAAAGTTACGTGCAGAAACTGCGCTGCCAGTTTTACGTCAAACAATAAGTTGCACAGGTACTTACGTGACCCCTGCCAAGCGGGCAGTCTGCAGCCGGAAACGGCAAGTCCCGTCGTGGTAGAATCCAAAGCCGTCATTCCTGGTGATCCAACTGATGGCCTTGCCGATTTCCATTATGCCCAGGCATTCTGGTACGTCATGCCAGGTACCAACCCGCACGTCAGCTGTATCGACTCGGGTTTTGGCAATCCGGCAATCGATGACGAGCTACAGTTGCGTCTGTATCCGGACACTACTCGTTTGCCATTGCCGCATCCCCGAGTGGTCGAAGGAGTAGGAGGAGCAGAATGCACAGCGACACAAGTGGTTCTCCTCACTATCTACATGAAAGGAACAGACAGGCGATACGCTCAACTCGTCAGGCCTTTCCATGTGTTCAAGAAGCTTTCCGTTCCACTGCTCATCGGGAACGACGTATTGAAGCCGGAAAAGTTCGATCTGCTATACTCAACCAACCGGCTACGTATCGGTGCCTGTGATGGTGTTTGCGTCCAAATCATGGTGTACTCAGGTTCAAAATACAGCCGGATTCCTGTACACTGCGCCGAAGGTATAGTCATACCCGCCAGTTACTCCACGGTAGTCAGCGTCAAGTTCGGCTGAGTACTTGAACGGAATCAGGTTTATCAGTTCACACCGCTGCATACCCATTCGGCACTAACCGGCGCCGGAGCTCCCCATGCAGTCGTTTGGCACGACCAGAAGGGACTGCTATACACGAACTTTGAAGCCACACTGCTCACCATGTTTAAGGGTTCGGTTCTCGGTCACGTTCGTTCCTTGGAGACCTCTGCAAGTTTGGTATGGGCGGATGCATCGAACGACATTTAAGCTCTCTTCGGAGTTACGCGTAAAGCTTCATTAGCATTCACTGCTACAGAGGTTTTCGACCCACACCGGACAGACGGATTGACCGTTTCCGATGCCCCTGACCACGATCTTCATGACGCCCTTCGAAGCGAGCCCAGGCCACGGCCCGTACCTACTCTTTCCACCCAGACCATACCAGATGGAGAACATTCCTGTGCTAGCGAATCCTTCGAGATTCCACAGTGGCTCCTTCAGTAGTACGTGCCTCGACACGAACACGAGCTTCCAACGTACATCAAGGCCCCCGACAAGGCTACGTCTACATGGGAGCAAGTTGTCATTAATACAGAAGACGACATTTCCTCCGCTCAGATTGCCACACTGCGAAGACTTGTCTGGAGGCACCGTAGTATCTTCAACGATATCATGGGATGTGTGAGGGAACCCGAGGAAGACTGGCTACGAATCGAAGTACCACCGGAGCTTGAAGTCAGCCTCAAGCCAACCGGGCTGTATCGCCTAACCACGCGTGGGCATGCAGCTCTCGACGAACAATTCGATTTGAATCGAGAATACGGACGAATGGCTGTGTTGGACAAACCAAGCCCATGGGATCTGAAGGTGTTCGTTGTTTATCACGGCACCAAGGCTCGGCCGTTCGTCGACATGCGCAAATTGAATGCAGCCATGATCGGTGACGCATATCCACTGCCGCGGCAGGAGGAGGTCATCCAGGCATTGCAAGGTATGCACTGGCTGGGATCAGCTGACATCACATCCGCCTTTTATCTGCGTCAGATCCACCCAGCCCATCGATACCGTACAGCCATCTCTACCCACAGGGGCAGAGAAGTTTTCAACGTATCCATAATGGGTGGAAAAACCTCGGTCCAGCACCAGCAGCGCCTGATGGATGTGAGGCTGATTCAGCGATTGTCTTGGCGAGGAGCATCCTGTTAGGTTGATGACATAGTGATGTACGCACCATCGTTTGCGGATTTCCTCGGGATCGTCGACAAAGTATTCAGTATACTCGGGAATCTGGGCATCACGCTCAAGGCGAAAACGTGCTTCTTGGGATTCCATTCCCTGGAGATTCTCGGCTATCTTGTCGATCGGCTCGGGCTGACCACAGCAGAACCAAAGCAGATGCGGTGCAAAACATCCCCTATCTTGCAACGCTGTCACAGCTAGAGTATTTTATTGGCCTTACGAACTGGAATCGTCACCTGATCCCATACTACGCCCAGCGAATAGCTCCGCTCCAGGCATGCAAAACACACCTGCTAAAAGGTGCACCACCGGCGTCACGTGGCAGAAAGGATTACACAGCCCGAATAACCGTACCTACCGATGCAAGGCTGGTTCAAGCGTACGACGATGTGAAAAACGCTCTTGCATCCCGTCTCCGCCTGTATCACGTGGTTGATGATCTCCCGATATATGCATTCGTTGATTCGTCAAAGGAGTACGGAACCGGCCTGGCCGTGTATCAGCTTACTGGCGATCCGGAAGTATACTCCAAGAACCGCTTGGTTCCCTTGCATTTTATGTCGAAACCATTGACAGACGCAGAAACCAGATACTGGCCAATGCATTTGGAGATGTCAGGGCTTGTGTGGGCAGCCAAGCGTATGCGCCCATATATGGAACGAGCATTTGTTACTTTCGTCACCGATCACCACAGTAACGTCGCCCTGTGGAAGATGCAGGGCCTCGACACCACATCCACTGACAGATCCAGTTTGAGACTCCATACGTGGGCGATCTACCTGGATCAGTACAGGGATCACATGTGTGTGGTGTACAGCAAAGGCACTGACTTGGAATGTCCTGACGTGTTGTCAAGACTACGCTACGAGATCACTTCACGAGCTGAACTGTTGCGTACCTGGGCCAGGAAATTGGGCACCAGACCGGAGATGGAAGAATTGGAAGTAAACAAATGCTTCGCTGTGACTCGACTCGGAGGAAAGCAAGCACACGAAGTACAGGAACAAGCAAAAGCTGCCACAGTTGCAGCCGCCACCGCCAGTAGCACACCTACGAAGAAATCCTGTAAGGATGCGCTGCCGGGGAACGTCACCAACGTAATGGAAGGAATGGGTGTTGAGTTGTCCCCAGCATATATGGATCAGCTCCGCGCGGCGACCCGGAACTCGCAGCGTATGAGAGCAATTTTTAACACACTCAAGCTTGAGGGTGTTCATGATCCGCAGCTAGAGGCGCTTACAATCCCCGCCACCTGTCAGTAGGCACTACATGATGGGCTTCTCTATCTCATCGACCCCAGGGATAGGCGTTTACGCCTGGTGCTCAGCAGCCAGGAATTACATAAGCAGCAACTGTCAACTGCACACGACAAAACGCATTGCGGTTTCTACCGAACCTACAAGCACCTTGCTGGTTTCTACTGGCCGTCGATGGCAAAAGATATCGCCACCTATCTCGCTCACTGCCCTGCTTGTTTAGTGAACAAGCCAGCACGTCATAAGCCATATGGGAAGTTGTCACCAATAGTGTCACCATCAAAACCATTTGACACAATCACAATAGATCTCATAATGGACCTGCCGCCATGCAGTCGTGAAGGATCTGGTGATCTTTTCGATACGATAATGACCGTGACAGACAAATTCAGCAAAGCCGTACACTTTATTCATGGCAGAAAGGATTGGACCGCGGTTGATTGGTCGAAGCATTTTTACGAAGACGTCGTTTTGAATGGCTGGGGTTTCCCCCGTACTATCATCTCCGACCGAGATAAGCTCTTCCTCTCTGGGTTATGGCAAGCACTACTCTCTCGTGCAGGCGTTAAGAGCCTTACCACGACAGCCTATCACCCGAACGCAGATGGGCAGTCAGAGAGAAAGAATCAGACTCTGGAAGTCATGCTACGCTACTTGGTGAATAGCAGCCAGTCCGATTGGTTGAACAAGCTCCTTCCGCTACAGGGTGCCTGCAACAACATGGAAGTCGCATCGACTAAAAAGTCACCAAATGAGCTGATATATGGAAAAAAGCATCGGACTGCACTCGAGGTGGCCACGGTTCCTCTGCCAATACCAGCCGCGGCAATTCCATTGCACGAGCTCCACATGGTTGTCCAAGAGGAAGCAGCAACCGCTATTGCTATCGCACAGAGGGCGATAACTATGCAGTACGACGCAAAGCGAATGGTGCCAGACTTTTCCACCGGTTATGCTTTCCTCGGTCTCGGTGCCGGGTACTCAATTCCATCCACGCGTAAGCACAAGCTGGCCCAACAACGCATTGGCCCCTTCAGAATCCTCAGGATCGTCAGAAAGGGCAAGGCATACTAATTGCAACTTCCACCACACTATGGAATCCACCCAGTGATTTCAGTCGTACATTTGGAACCGGCTTCGGTTCCAGGCTCCGATCCATATGAGCAACCAGTGGCGACGAATGATGTAGCCCCAGCGGCAGAACCTGCAAGTGAGCCGGAATGGGAGATCGACGCAATTGTTGGCAAACATTCCACCAAGCGAGGCCGGAAAAAGAAGACCGAGTTCCTCGTCCGGTGGAAGGGTTACGGTCCGGAATGGGACTCTTGGAACTCTGACGATGACTTGCCGAACGCCCGGCAAGCGATCGCCGACTACGAAGCATCAGAATGAGAAAAGAATTCGATGGGATGGAGGCTTGCTGATAAAAAGCCCAGGTTTTTCTGAAAAATTTGTTTCTTTCTGCAATTTGTTTCTGTTCCACAATATTGTTCTTTGCTGCAATTTGCTTCTTTTTTACTTGTTACATGTGATGGATTTTGTTCGCCTTGCTAGTTTTCCTGTTATGTCTGGACCATGTTGTTACTGTTCTTGTTTTTGGAGGACCTTGAGGGCGGAGTCCAAAGTTTGGGGCGATTGTGACCCTAAGCCAGTATGGGTACATGGGATGGTGTCATACAGCTGCATGTTTGCTCACGGTGGCACGTTGCCGGCGGGCAGCATGCCGAAACAGCACCTTACTGGAACGGCACCTCACCAGAACGGCACCTCACTGGAACGCCATCTTGCCGGAGGACAGCGGGCCGGCTTGCGCTGAGCTGCACACTGCCGAAAGCAGAAGAGTGACTGTGCAGGAAGGGCTTGGCAATGGGTATATAAGAAGCAAGCTCCTCCCGCTTGTAGATATGAATGACATGACTTTTTACTTCTCTTCTTTCTTGTCCCCATTCACGTGACAGCACATGCATGAGTGTAATGCTTCAGCACAGGCAGTTTGGACCTAGTAGGAGAGCCACGAAGGGTGCGACAATGTCATTCCGTAAGGAGCTCGGTGAAGAAGTTGGAGAGATCTTCCTACGTATCAAGGTAGCCGAAATGGATGAGCTTGGAAAGGACCTTTCATTGCGACTGAACCCTGGCAGAGTGAAAGCATCCGATATTGATGATTCCTCATTTGCAACGTATATGGATCAGTACCACACACATGCCCCAACTCTGACCTGGCTCATGAAAAGGCTATGTCAGGTAACTGAGGAAAATTCGGGTGCACAGTCAGAAGAGGAGATACTACCGGTGACGGATGAAGAGAGCAACGTGGGCGAGGGTTGTAAGGAGGAACAGGAAGAGGTGTACATTTCCAGCGATGACGATGACGAAACACTCATGTTCGGCATTCCATACCAGCCTATCGTCTTCGACATTGCCAAACAGGTCCCACTACACAAGAGAAGATGGCGGAAAAAGAACACATTCCCACTGTCCACAACTATCATTGTACAGATATTGTATGCAAGGAATCATCCTGTCAATAAACTCCAGGTATGTTACTCAATATATCAACACGATTATTAAGCTGAACAAAAACAGACAATTCTTGGCTTCTGGATGCAAGGCGGTTCTGTATGAAGGATGGTTCAGTCTTTGCTAAACCAACTCGGTATAGTTTGCTCTTATGATAAGAGTCTTGGAGCTATATGCAACTTTGGCTTGTCTCAAGTTCTAGAGATGCAAGAAAAAGTGGCCGGTATCAGTCCTTTTATGCTGTTCTGGGATAATCTAGTACGCACAGAGAAGAAGGAAGAGGTGACTCTATACAATAGACGTGTGCTTCTTTCTATGACATCTGAATACGTACAGTTTCTGCACATACCTCCACCCCCACTATCTGCGACAAACCCGAACAGTCCCAACCATTGGATGATATACATAAGGGGTCGTGAGAAACATGTCCATTCTAAAGAGGGGAGCACCGGACACTTATACAAGTGTCCAGGTGCTAGTGCTAGTATGTGACTGTCTATTTACAGAAGCTCTTAGGGCAGCCATCTGCTAAGTCCCACAAACTCTAGAAGCCATGCCAGCGGCCATGCTAGCCACTCTAGGCATGGCGTCCGTGACGCCCGTAATTCTCCTCCTACAACCACTTCCCTCTCAATAAAACAAGCGCCACCCCTAAACAAAAAAAACAAAAAAAACAACAAAAACAAAAAAAAACAACGACAAACCCAACTTATAACAATAACCCCTCTCACAATGCTCAGCAAGAAAAATCAACAAACACAACTTATAAGAATAGTGGCGATCAGAACGTAAATACGCACCGAACGTAACAAAGTGCACTCCAACGCCACAGAAAACAGCAAAATATACCCGGCCCACCACTGTAGGAGGAGGATTCCGGGCGCCATGGATGCCACACGTGGCGCGCTGTCTAGGGTTGGTGGCACAGCGCACACTACGTCTAGCATAGCGTATGGCAACTTCGGGTGGGTTCTGTGGAGTGTGGGAGCTTGGTACTGACCTGCTCTTACGGCTTCAGATAGAGCAGTCACACGCTAGCGCTAGCACGGTGGATCCTCTCTAGGAGGCCGCCGCTCCTTGTCCTAGAATAGATCATGCTTCTCGTTGCCCCTCAACTGGTAGCAACACTTTTTATCGATTTTTTATTTTCCCCGCCTCGCGTAATAAGCGGTGAGCGCACCTCTTAATTTCCCTGCTCTGCAGTGGAAGCAGTAAGCACGACAGGAGACAGTCCCGTGAGCTAGGCGAAGGAGGGAAAACGGAAGCATCGGGAAAACAGAACACGCAACGGAAAGCGGAAAGAGAACAGAGCATCGACACGAGAGAAAAGGAGAGTGGGCGAGCAACAAGAAGTAGCTCCCACGTCAAAAGTAGCTGTATCGGACAGCAAGCAGTAAGCGCGGGGGCCGGCATTTGGGGCCCACTCTCCTACGTCTCTCTATAAAATGTGTCAAGTCGAAACAGTGGCTAACTGGCTCGATTGAGTCAGAAGCACTAGATGGCGTCCCAACCTATCGTATGGCTGGAGCCAAACGTCCTATTTGAATGGATCAGAGAAGCGGACGTATCACGGGACCAGGACACGGCTGTCGTAGCAGTCACTGGAGCAGCAGGGCACAAGTCCTACGCCAAGTGGTATGAGAAACACCAGGTGGCATCAATACGGATCCACGAACTCAAGAAGGAGGTCGACGAGATGAAAAATGACAAGGGAAAGGCACCGGCCTTGAAAAAGCGCATCAAACAACTGGAAAAGGAACTCCGAGCAGCCAGATCGGATCCGATAGGTATCGCAGACCTATTGCACCAACTACTTGAATCACAATGAGAAGTCATAGCAGCGAAGGAGCGCCTTCTGAAGATGGAAAAGAAAGCGAATAAAGCGCAGCTACAGGTAATGGAGTGGAAGGAGCGGTGCGACAGGTTGATCGACAATAGTGGCACCTGACTCGATGGCGGAACAGGTGCTGGTGCCGGCGCAGGCACGCAGCAGGCGCTGGTGGTACAGAAGGTTAGACCACTCGAGCCCAAAAGGTTCAATGGGGTTCAGGATCTGGAGATCGTCACCCGATTTCTTGACGAGGTGGAGCATTACGTCCGCCAAGGAGGAGCCGTCTGTGTGAAAGCTTCAAAGGACAACCAGCATATCGATACTGCTTGGCAGTTCCTATCGACGCGAGCCTTCCAGTGGTTCGAGAACGCCATGAGGAAGTTGGGCGTTAGCTCTATTCCCCCGGACAACTACGAATACGGTATCACCGGGGAACAGGTCAGGGAGGCGTTCAAGAAGCAGTATGTTCCGGAGTCGGCGATATCGGTAACTCCCAAGGAATGGCACTCCTTGAGGTTCAATCGAGTCCAGGTGTTGAAGTTCAACCGACGGGCTCTCGAATTGATCACCATTCTCGGAGGGTCTCTCACAATCACACACGAGAACCCACTATGGGAGGAGTATCTTTAGAAGCTACTGGAAGCCACTGCCAACGACATTTCCCAGCAGGCTCGTCTCATGAACATTCTCATGAACCAGCAGGTCACACTTTCGGGCATGATGGACATTGCCGCTGAACGAGCGCTGCCTTTCCTCTCCTAGGCCCTGACGATGTCGACCACACCCACTACAGCTACCACCGAATACCTCCCCGAACCAATGGACCTCAGTAATATGGAGAAGGAGGAGCTGTATGCAGTGGACGAGAAGGTTCAGTGCCACCGGTGTCAAGGTTTCGGTCACATTGCATGTCAATGCGGAACCCCGAACACCAGTATCAGGATGACCGCATGGAGACCCCGGGGCACGGACAATCAGCAGCAACAATCGCAGGCCCGTAGCCAACAGCCAAACTGTTGTCAAACGCAACCGACGCGATCATGGCGTCCGACTCCGAAACCCGTCAACAATGTCGATGACGCTGAAACGGGAATGGGCTCATATTTCGAAGGAGGATGGGCCGAGGACTCTCCCTCGGAGGAAGAAGAGAAAGGCCTAGGAGAGGTCGAGTTAGGAGGAAGCGATGGCGTGAAGTATGGGTGTCAAGGAATGGAAACGGGAAAAGGGAGCCAGTAAGGTTGATAGAGCGTCCCCTTACTAAAAAAGAGCGAGAGGTAGCAAAACTGCATTTGACGGACCTGAATGTTGTTAAAGACAATGATGATAGAAAAAGTGACTTGTTACGGTTCTATGCAAAAGTTGAAACCTCCCGCTCCAAAATCCGCTCTGCTTACACACTGATGGACCCTGGCGCATCGCATTGCTACATCGACACGGCCTATGCCAAACAGCTAGGCCTACCATTCCGACATGCAGGATGCATGTCAATAATAACTGTGGGAACAAAACACCCACCCGAAGACAGATATCAGATCTGGCTGAAAGGACGAATACGGGGAATCACCGGAAACCAGGTAGACATCTCGGGATGGTTCACAGTATTCGACTTAAAAGCGGCGTACGACATCATTATTGGAAAAAATTGGCACTCGAAGTCACGACACTTGGTGGACTCGGATAACGTGCTACATCTTTTGGACGCTGACTGGTTGCTCTTGACGGACGGGCAACCGGCATTCGTACCTAAACTTGCGTTAAAAGGACTTCGACCACACCAAGGAAGATACCGAGATATGCACAACCACTGCACAGCAGTGGCACGGGCATCGTCCATCAACTTGGTAACAGCGGATGAGGCATCACGAATATTGTGGCATTCTCGGAATCATCCGGAGTAGCAAATATTGGTTGTCAATATCCACGAGAAGCCGGTGGGAGACGAATTTGACCCAGGGGGAGCGGTTCTCGCCGATCTTGGAAAGTGGCGTGTGCAGATACGTCAGGAATTCAAAGACTTATTTCAACCACCGACGGGCGTTCCACCACCCCGGAAAGACGACTTTTGCATCCTCACAGACTCAACCGCAAAAATACTTCACCGTCAACCATATCGGATGACGCCTGCAGGGAGAGAAGAATTCGAAAAGCAGATCAAGAAGCTCCTCGAAAACAGTTGGGTAACAGATTCCCACTCACAATACGTGGCACCTGTCATCTTCGTTAAGAAGACGGACAGCACGGCACTGAGGATGTGCGTCGACTATAGGAGACTACACAAAATCACCGCAAAAGACCGATACCCACTACCATATATCGACGATCTACTAGATCGGCTCCACGCTGGACGAGTCTTCACCAAGTTGGATTTGGCGAGCGGGTACCACCAAGTACGGATACACCCAGATGACTGCCACAAGACAGCATTGATTGCCCCGGATGGGTTCTGCGAGTACAAAGTCATCCCATTCCGACTCGCGTACGTACCGGCCGCGTTTATGCGGATGATGTATCGGATACTTCACTCTCATCGCCGGCACGCGATTGTGTACTTGGACGATGTAATGATCTTCTCGAGAACGTTGTACTGATCTTCTCAAGAACATAGACGGAACATAAGGCCCACGTTGAAGGAGTACTCCAGTCCTTACGCAATGCAAGGCTACGGGTCAGTGAGCCAAAGTGTGTGTTTGGCGCTTTGAAGACTTCGTTCGTGGGATTCAAGGTTACTAGACACGGAATCTAGATGGAGGAGAAGAAGGTTGCGGCAGTACGGGAGTGGCCAATGGCACGCTCACCGTCGGCACTGCAGTCATTCCTTGGTTTGGCTGGATACTACCACAAGTTCGGTCCGAACTTTGCTCACCGGGCCCCTCTGCTACACGAACTCGCGGTCAAGCCAAAGGATGAGTATCAGTGGTCTGAGAGACACGAAGCGCAGTTTCGGGATCTCAAGCAAGCGTTGACTTTGGCACCGGTACTGGCAACGCTGGATCCAGAGTCCGACTTTATCCTAAGAACAGACGCGTCAGATACGGCGATCGGTGGTGTTCTTGCACAGAAACAGCTGTTTGAAGGAAAGGTCGTGGAACGTCCATAGGGTACTTTTCGCGGAAATTACACGCCGTAGAAACGAGATATCCCGCTTACGACCGAGAGCTGTTGGGAATCAGTGCTAACCTGGAGCACTGGGCTTGCTAGGTCCACGGTCGGAAGCGTACCACTATTTACACAGACCACGCAGCCTTACAGGACATCTTGGGGCAGAATAAACTAACGAGCCGCCAATAGCAACACCTTGACAAGCTTCAGCAGCACGATTACGAGGTCAAGTATTTTCTGGGCGCAGCAAACGTTGTGGCAGATGCCCGAAGCCGAATCGCGTATACGAAGCAAGAAGAGCCAAGAGCCACGCTCGGCGTGGCAGACACTCCCAGCCGAATCGGGTATACGAAGCAAGCAGAGCCAAGAGCCACGCTCGGCATGGCAGACATTCCCAGCCGAATCATGTATACGAGTCCGACAGAGCAAGCCGTAGCTCTCAGTGGCGTTTCAGATCCTGTCAATGTTGTCGAGCTGCGCATTTCGGCATCAGTGGAATGGCTTGATGATGTCCGGAATGGCTACAAGGAGGACGCCATTTTCGGGCCAGTGGTACACTATCTGAGCGATCCGTCAGAAAAGGACAACAAAAAAAACACGGACACGAAACAGAGGCAGCGTATCAAGGAACGAGTGAAAGCCTACACACTCGAGGAAGACCTCTTGTTCCATACGCCTTCAGGAGGAATGTTGTGCATTCCCAAGTCCTTGAGATCAGATGTGATCCGTGAAGCACATGACCCAATCCTTGGAGGGGGACACATGGGTACAGCAAAGACAACAGCAGTGGTTGGATCACAATACCATTGGCCAAAGATGAGGGACTCAATTGTAGAATGGATTACCGGATGCGATGTCTGCCACCGCGTCAAGCATAAGAACGCCAGGCCGTATGGACTCCTACATGCACTGCCAATCCCACTCGAACGCGCGGAACGCGTGAATATCGATTTTGTCACCAAACTTCCTATGTCCGAGGCAGGATACGATGCAGTCACAACAATCATCGATCCCTTGACAAAGTGAGCAAGGTGGATTCCCGTTAAAGAAGCTGAGGTCACAGCGGAAAAGTTCGCAACTGCATTCATTAAGGGTTACATCCGGTCACGGGGGCTGCCAGTATCAATCATATCCAATCGAGACACCCAGTTTACATCTACATTCTGGCGGTCATTATGTTCGCAACTCGGAATCAAGCTTTGAATGTCCATGGCATACCATCCACAGTCAGATGGACAGGCGTAAAAGGTGAACGCCACTCTGGAGGCGTTTTTAAAGGCGTACATCGCACAGCTGAAGTCCCCAGAACCGTGGAGCCGCCCGTTACCGTTAGCGGAATTCACTTACAACGTGGCAAAATATAAGGCCATTGGAATGTCGCCATTCAAGGCGGATATTGGATACATTCTGAGACTTCCACTAGATTTGTTGGCACCGGGATCACGGACACCAGTATCGGGACTGGGAACAGAATACGCAGAACAACTCGTCAAGATCTTACGGATGCTACGCGAGCGAATGGAGGAAACCCAGCTGTCAATGGTAACGGAACCAAACGAGCATCGCCAACCACACCCGTTCCGTATAAGCGACTCTGTATTCCTCGACACCCGCCTCTTGCCGGTTGGCTACGCCAACGTCAACCCCACCGCAAACGACAGTGCCAACTCACGAAAATTTCAACATCCATACGCCGGACCATTTACGATCCTGAGGATGGCCGGCGAGAACGCCTGTGTCCTCGATATTTCAGCACATTGGCGTTTACTTCCGGTCTTTAATGTTGGCTGACTCAAACTGCCCAAAGTCGACAGAACACGTGAGCATCCGCCGCCACCTGCCTTGCGCTCCACCACCACCGTCGAATACAAAGTCAAGTCGATCTGCGAGCACCGTGGCACAACGGTTCGGCACCTCGAATATCTCGTCTAATGGGTCGGCTAAACGGAAGCTACGTGGGAACCGCTTGCGAACCTCAGAGGTAGCAGCAACGAGCTACTGTGTGGATACCACACCACAAACGGATTGCAAAGTTACAGATGGATGGAATGTGTGACACTGGGATTTGTATCGTAACCGGAGTGTGGAGAGAATCAAAGGTAATCAGGCTACTTTCAATAATTCACAACGGGATAATCTTAGATCTTGTGTGTGGGTGCGGTGTGGTTTCGGTGGTAGTGTTGGTGAGGATGTTTGTGCTGATTTTTCCTGTCGAGGCGAGAAATCTCTTTCTTTTTGTTGTAATATCTCACTCGTTGCTTAGTCATGGCGGGCAGGCATGGACCTGCCCCTATATTCTCCTTTCTCTCGAGGCTTCAGCCTAACTTAGACAATACACACGTTCATCACTTTTAACAGGTTATGAGCCCGGACCAGTGCTTTATCCAAAAACCACTGCAAAAATAACCTCACACCGCGAATAACCTCGATCCTCTATTACTTTCCGCAACAAACTTGCCTATTTCCCAACATGGTTGAAATGTACAAATCGATGTACAGATCCTTCGAGAAACTCTCCTTGGACAACTATGACACCTGGAAACCGTGAATTTCGACAATTCTCTCAGCAATGCTTGCCCTCAAGATTGTCACAGGCGAAGTAGTCGAAGACGATCTCCCTATCGGAAACTCCCCCGCAAACATCGCCAAACGCGAAAGCTACGAGAAGCGACAAGCTCTAGCCACCACCGCAATCCTGCTCTCCTGCACCCCCGAGGTCAGAATCCAC
>Ga0307516_10003138_pt1 | contig 21501 bp, 11 predicted proteins | sample 19_EM_MG_FD_203310 | JGI IMG/M metagenome (GOLD analysis project Ga0307516, IMG submission 203310) | Populus trichocarpa ectomycorrhiza microbial communities from riparian zone in the Pacific Northwest, United States - 19_EM | ecosystem: Host-associated > Plants > Roots > Unclassified | place... | reverse complement strand
AAAAAAAAAATTTTCATTTTTCCTTTCTTTTTTATTTAAAAAAAAAAAAAAAAAAAAAAACCCCCCCCCCCCCCCCCCCCCCCCCCCCCCCCCCAAAAAAAAAAAAAAAAAAAAAAAAAAAAAAAAAAACCATGTACTTGCGCAAACACTGTAGCGGCGATGGTGATGCAGCCTTCTCATGGTGGCCATGGCGGTTGCTGCGGAACCGGCGGGCACAAGAAAAGCGAACGACGTGGAGCCGACCGCTTACGACCGCAGGATCTCGGGCTGGCCGTTGGACACGACCACACAGATGTCCCCGTTCGTGCGGACGGTGTAGGAGGCGGTGCCGAGAGCGCTGCGGAAGACGGTGCCCGCGGCGGTGCGGGTGTTGAAGCAGTGGGTGCCGCTGGTGCCGCTGCCGCCGTTCGTCGTGAGCACCACCAGCTTGCCGCCGGCGCGGCTCCACGCGTAGGCCGATCGCGTTACGTACAGGTGCACGTGGTCGTTGGCGCCGAGGCCGCCGACGGCCTTCTTGGCGGCCAGCGCCTTCGCGATCCACGTGTAGAGGTCGCCGGTGGTGGCGTAGCCGCTGCGCCAGAGGTCCTCACGGTTGGCCGGGTCGTTGCCGCCCCCGTAGGCCTGCTCGGTGCCGCCGTACAGGATCGGGATGCCGCGTGCGAGCAGAGTGTAGGCGAGCGCGTTCTTTAGCGCTGTCCAGTCCGAGTTGACGTTCAGGAAGCGCGCGACGTCGTGGTTGTCGAGGAACGTGCCGAGCAGTTCCGGGCGCGCAAAGTTGGCGCCGACCCGGTTGTGCTGGTCGACGAGCTCCTGCATCGAGCCCCTGCGCGCGTACGCCTGCTGGATCGAGTAGTACATCGGGAAGTTGACCACGCTCTGCATGTAGTTCTGGTACGGGCCGACGTAGGCCGGGTCGCCGCTGTACACTTCGCCCATCGCGAACACGCCGGACGCGGCGACGAAGCCGGGCCAGAAGTCCTTCTCGACGTGCTTGACGGTGTCGATGCGCAGGCCGTCGAAGCCGTACGTCGAGACCAGGCTCGCGACCCAGCTGTTGAGCGTGCGGCGGATGCCAGCGTCCTCGGTCCTGATGTCGGGCAGGTCGCCGGCGATGCGGCAGTCCTCGACGTTGTCCTGGTTGTTGAAGTCGCTGATGACGCAGTAGGGGTGGAAGTATCTCTCGTTGTTGAACGGCGTGAAGTCGCTGTACGCGCCGATGCCCATGTGGTTGGCGACGACGTCGACCATGATGTACATGCTCTTGTTGTGGGCGGCCTGGACCAGCGACCGGAGGTCATCCGGGGAGCCGTAGTTGGTGTTGACGTTGTAGAGGTTCTTCGCCCAGTAGCCGTGGTAGCCATTGCGGGTGTCTGGCCGTCGTCAGCATCGGCCGTCAACATTGCGCTTCGGAACGACCCACTCTCGACGACGGGCGTGATCCAGATGGCGTCGAAGCCCAGGGCCCTGATGTAGTCGAGGCGCGCCTCCATGCCCGCCCAGGTTCCCCCGCAGTAGTTGCTCAGACTGGTGCAGGTACTCGTGTCCGAGGACGACCTTGCGAACCGGTCGGTCAGGACCTGCAGCGGCGATGGTTAGCCCTCGGCCGGTTGTACGGCGGCGGAGCAGAGCGACTCACGAAGTAGATGGAACGAGTCTTCCAGGCTTCGGCATCGGCAGCGAGGGCGCCGGTGGCCGCGAGGGCGGCGAACATGCCGCCGAGGAGGGAGAGGAACCGCATGGTGGATTTCCGAAGTGCGGCGGGGTGGGGGAGAATACGCAAGAGGAGAGGGATGGGAGTCGAGTCGAGCTTGGGAGCTGGATTCGATGGGCGGTGGCGATGTTCGGCCAACCTTATATGTATCTCGACCGACAGTCCTCAGCCGCACAAGCACATTCTGCACCGGGGGTAGACGGCCATCCAGCGGTGCGAAGAGGCTTCCTCCAATAGCGGCCCAAAACACGACACTTCCGCATCCGGCGATGAAAGTTTTGCGTGCGTGGTTCGTGCGGGGGCGCAGTAAGCGCACGGGTGGTGCACACTCCAAGCTGGGCACAATTGCGACAAGTGGGGGGGGGATCGATGATCAGAGCTCTGTCCGGCAGCGACAGCGCCTCCGCTCATCTCGCGCGCGACCATTCACCGTTGGCCGGTCCCGCATTTTTCTTCTTCACGGATGCCCGAGAAGATATGGAGTATGTATCTGCACGGTGTTGTACGGCGACTTCCGCGGATCCCCCCCCCCGGTCGAAATTGGCAAGCAATTGAGCACGCCCTGTCAGGTGGCGCAGAACCTTTTCAGCCCCGTCAGCCGTCGCCGTTGGACGGTTGGAAGATTCGAAGCGAGCGAGTGCGCTCAAGAACTATCATGTATCTAAGTACATACTCCTGTTCCCGCGGCCTCCCCTTTTATTTATTTTCTTATTTATTTATTTATTTATTTAGTTATCTTTTTATCTGGATCAAGGCACAGTCCAAAGTCCGACCCGGCCTCGAGCAGTCCACAGGAGGCCCGTCGTACATAGTTCCAGCCCTACCAACTTCCCTGTAATTACATATGTACAGTATATATGCACCCATCCTTTCCGAATTCGCGCTGCGTGCAGGGACCAATCACAGCCGGCAGCTGGAGCACCCCTTATCTGCATGCATGCATATATCTATCCGTTGCCGCTTCCCGCTGCATGCGCATTGAGAACGCATGTATGATGTCATAGTTAGTCCGCGAATGCGCGTCGTGCCGCCGAACTCAACGACAGCAGCCTGCATGGAATGTTCTGCGCCACGTGTGCTGTGCCTCACGTTCGCCTGCATGCAATTGTCTCTGTAGATACATACAATATTGAGGTACTCGCGTGCAACCTACGTAGGTACATATGCAGATCATATTGCGGGATACAGTCGAAGCTCTGTAACTACATACTCTGCATAAGAATATCCAATCCCGCCCACCATCCACCCTTCGACTCATTTCCACCTTCCAAGATCCGAAATCCTAATCTGCCGAGATGTCCTTCGATCGACTTGACGGAACTGGAGCGATGACGGGCCGGGAAGGAAATACGCGGATACAGTATATATGCGGCAGTTCGCGAAAAGCATCACGGTGTAAAAACCAAAGCGGCTCAAGATAAAAGCGTGGTGGGAAAGGAAATATGTACTATCGCGGCCATTCCTAGCTGTGTGCGCTGCATTTCACTGGAGATTTATTAGCAAGTAGGTACACAGTCTAGACATGGGCTATCACTCCATGCCAAGCACATTCTGCAGTAACAGGTAGATAGTTAGTTGGCTGCGTGAATCTGCATGCAGAACCATATCCGGCGCTAGCCCCAACGAACCGAACCCCAGTGACCTACTTCTATTCGTTGGCGCTCATGCTGCTTAGATATAGTTACGTGATGCTGCTTACTCTAGATTATGGTTACGTGGCCTCTGCACGTTTAAGTTGTGTTGCTATCTATATATCCGTTGTGTTTGGTTGGTAGATAGGCTCAGCCGCCGCGGGCATCTCGGCAGTCCGGCAAGATCGGATTCCAGTACAGATTTATAATATGATATGTGTGTAGTCTGTGGCAAATCCAGAACCATGGTTTGGCCGGCTTCCGAGAGACAGAAGGCCCGTACAGTTTAATCTCCGGTGCCCGTTAATCGGCTTCCTATCATACATACATATATATGTATTGCGCCAGCAGTGAGACCATCGAGGTGTCTTGCGGGCCAGTGCAGCTAGCAGCATCCACGTGATTGGTTGGGTTCTACATTCTCATTTCCGTATGTACGTAGAGTGAATCTGGGCTTGAAGCCGATGCCCCTGCACTAGTGTGGGCGTCCGCCACCATCCCATTGGCCTTGGCGGTCTTCTCCTCATGGACACTAGAATGCGCAATTTCAAGGGACGTTTTATATATGTACATACGAGCGCAGGCGCGACCACCCGCTGACCCGTTCGAATGAGCTGGTTAATCCGCCACTGGCGGATTGATGCGATGAGGGAAGGAGCGGGAAAGCCCTACTAATCCGACACTACATACCGAGGATAACTTCTATTGCCTGGGCCCTTAATCGTCATCAAAAGTATATGCGGATCGCCGGGCGCAAGGGCCACCGCCTGGATGACCAGTGGTTGGGCCACGCATTGATATAACGACCACCGGGCATATCTACGTTTCCAACACATCTATGAAACACTCCGCTTCCGAAATCAAGTCCCGCCCACCCAAAGGAGTCCCTGGCGCCTGGCTTCCAATTCCACCTTCCGCAGTGTCCTCGCTTTCCTCGCTATCTCTCCGCGTTGAACAATCCATCAAACGCCGAGGCCAAAGACTCGCCGTCGCAGAGCAAGTGGATATCGACCATCAGAGCCCATGCCTTCCGAACCAAATCCTGTGTCTGGCTGAGTTGGGGTCTCAAGATAGCTCCCCACAGCTAGCATCTCCGTGTGAGCTCGGCCCCGGGCAAGCCACCAAACCACTGCAAGCTTTGCTCCCGAATACGAAAGCCTCTGAATAAGTCCGGAGAGGTGGTTAGAGAGCATCCCGCTTGTCGCGACACCGTCGCGTATCTCGCCACAGGGGGCTTGTGGACGCAGCCATTTTGGGACGAAGGCTCTATCATGGGCGCGGCTGTTGGCTCCAGACAAATACCGTGGAGGCCCACGCTGGCTCGCTTCTGTCGTCTTGTCGCTGGGGGCGCGCACGTTGGTCATCGTCGTAGGTGGCGCGATGTGGGATCCGTTGGGACGCGTCAAAGCCGTCCTATGTTAGCCCACTTGCCACACCAACCAACATGTCATGGTATTGAAATTAGTGTGGATAACCTAAAACACGAAAACAGGACTGTGACTGGAGGGAGTTATAGTCGCGAGCCAGTGGCAGACACCGAGCATCGAGCATCGAGCATCGAGCGACGTAAACAAACGAGCGAGCCGACAAGCAGTGCGTCGGGCGGAGCCGTCGGGCAAACCGCCGACGAGGGGAACGAACGAGCGATCCAGCGAGCGGTCAATGGATAAGTGGCGGGGGAAGGTCTGCATCATCTGGACAGCGGCCCTCCCAACCGATGTATTCAGCTTAGTCAAATAGCGGTCGAGGCAGGATATGTCTGGAGACTGGTTCTCCACTGCGGATCCGCCGAAGCCTAAGGTACCCAGAGCAGCAACCAGCCGCACTGCCAATCCGGAGAAGCCGCGCCACCCGCGACCCGGTTGCCCAGTGTAGACGCCGGCTGTGAGCAGCTAGATCAGCAGATACTCATACAGTAATCAGAGCAGAGGGAGTTATCGGGTCATCCGATCCACACCTCTACTAACTCGTGGATTTCGTCCTTGATATATAACACGGAAGATGAGTGCCAGACAGTGGGTGATAGGATTACGTGATAGCAAGGCGACGACTCGGCGGTTTTTTTTTCTCTCGGGTGACAACCTGTCGTGGTGGCCTTTCTGTGCCTTCTACTTACTCTCTCTCTCTTCTCCGGTTTGGTTCGGAGAAGGATTTTGGTTGGTTTCACACTAGCTTTGTTCGGTAGCGAGTAGTGATGAGAGAAGTGAAGCTCTGGCGCGAATCAAGATCTTGGTATTGCACGTCACGCTAACAAGTATTTGATAGTTCACACCGGCTGTGGGAGTTTTGAAGACTTTTGATCTTTCGTGTCACTACGAGCCACCGTATCCGTAGTTATAGGCCTCCGTACCTCCGTAAACCCTTGTGTGTACGAACCAGATACAGCATATCCACCATATCCCTCCGCGTGCATACCCTCGCGGTGCACCATCTCCCCCGTAATCTTCGAAGCTGCTACAGATAACACACGAAACAGTACATACCAGATTTCACAACAAAAGGCACCGAACAGAATAACAGAGTCAAGCGAAAAGTGTCAAGGGGAAGAGAGGGCAAAAACACAACAGAAAACGAACGCTCCTTGCGCGCATTATCGGTCTCTGCAGCCAGCCAAATTCCAACTCTCAAGCATCGCATCAACTAGACAACTCAGGTCAAGTACGTAGGGAAGGAAATCAACAGACTAGAAACACCAATCAACAACCCACAACCGCTATTCAATCGGACGTGATGGTGGTAAGTCCCACCACACGGTCGAAGCTGAAATGGATGTCGGTGCCAATACTTCCGATGCTGACCCCGATGATGCCATCGAGCTCCATCTCCTTGGGGCCGTTGCTCAAGAGCTCCGTTAACTGCGCGGTCGTGTGGCCATCCTCGATAGCGAGATGCACGGTGGTATTATTACCGGGCTCGAGCCATGTCTCGGAGAACGCGGAACTGCTGGCTTCGGCAACAAGAGCGCTTTTTCCTTTGACTCGCGTTGAGAGCTTGATGTCCACAACTGCCATGGGAATGTTGAGCGGGTTCATGATGCCGACAGTGAGTCTTTGTGTGATCGATCCCTTGCGAGTATCCTTGGCCATCACGAATTCAGCGTCCCGGAGGAAACCGGAGTGGCCGGGAGAATTGATGGTCGACGATAGGTTCAGTCCTCGAAGTGCACTGGATACCGCTGGGAGACCCGGAGCGTTGGGCGCATCGAGCAGGAGACGGATACCGCCGCCGGCGAAGTAAGACGTCATGAAATTGCCGAACTGGTCCTTCGCGCTGTCGATGGCCAGTTCTCCCTCGAGAGTGTTCGTTCCGCTCTTGAGCGAAAAGGAGCGGAATTCCAGCTGCCCTATAGAATCCGTCGTAGAGTTGTAAAACACTCTGAAGGCCAACGGACCCAACTGCATCAATGTCAGCAATCGCCTTTTACCGGACTGGGATGTGTGCACCTTGATAGGCAAACTGGCTGTTCCCAATATTTCCGCGTTCACTTTCATGATCAAGGAGCCGTTCTCCGCCGCCACGATCTCGCGCGGGGTAAGCTGAACGCGGTTCCTGCCGCCGTTTGTGAATCCGTCGTATCCCTCGAGCTTCCACGTGGCGCCAAGCATCTTGACATTCTCGACGGAAGCATTCCCGATCCCCGTGTTCATCTTGAAAGTCAGATTGCCGGTGACAGGAACGTCAAATTTGTCTTCGCGGAACAAGGACTTGAGGAAAAAGTTGCTCCAAACCTCCTCATCGCGAACTCGAATCCCGGCACTGTAAAACTTGATCGTCTCCTTATCGAAGGCGACGACAGCTGGGTAAACCGGTAGATGCAGGTGGGCGAAGACTGTTCCATCCGGTGCGTGGAACTCAATCCAGTGTCCGAACGCCTCGATAATTGGGTTCAGATTGTTGGACGGGATTGGCAGCTTGATTTTGCTAGAAGCAAAGCCTTCATTCGCGCGCGGAGTCAGTGACGCGCTGAGCTCCAGTGAAAACCCAAGGTCGAAATCCTTAACGAGGACTCCTGGCGATTCTCCAATGACCAGCGGAAGAGGTATCTGCAGTCTCTGGATAGCTGGCTTGAGCCACTCAATCTCGTTGCCTCCAGCACTGGCGCTGACACCTCGCAGGGACAGAACGGATGTCGAATTTTGATTCTCCTTCAGGAACAGGGACGACAAGAACCTTCCAAGAAGTTTCGGGTTGTTCCGGATGATGTCTTGGCTCAAAGAACCCAGAGCGGTCATGTTGCTGGTGCCATTCTGAATTTTGAATTCTGGTACCGTAGCTTTTCCGATGACAGTTTGACCGTATAGTAACTCGAAGTTGGCCGTACCCTACCAGGACGTTAGAAAGGTGGTCATCTGACGAAGACGAGGAAAAGGATGGGGTCTTGACTGACAAAATCGATAGCTATCTTCGAAGTGCTTCCTAGCGAGAAGAAAGCTGTGAAATTTTCTTGGCTGGTTTTCAAGATGTCGTACTCCGTCATCGCGATGCTCAAGCCGCCAATCCCTAACAGAATCAGCCATGTACGTCGCTCTTGAGGACCGGAGCAAACCAACCAGGTATTTTGATACCCTTCTTCAGTTGGCAATCAGCCTTGAGCCCACCAGTCTTCACCTGAACCTTTCCGTGAAGCTGAACTTCCACGTCGTTTTCACGGTACACCAGTTGCTCCAGAATCCGACCCCAACTTCGGACATCACCAATGACAAACCGACCGTTGTTGTTCCCCTTCAGGACCACACCCGCAGCGGCATCGTTGCCTCGACTCTCCTTTTCGGCAAGCTTCAAGTACCCTAAGATCCCGTTCTCTTCGTTAGAATAGTGTCCTACAATATGGTTCCTTCTCATGCGTTGCGTAGGCACATAGTCGCTTTGGTTGTAGCCGCCAGTCGTCAGCCGAAGGTTTTCTCCCCCGAGGAACACGTTCATGGGCTCGGAGGGGTTGATCTTGAGTTCCATAGCCAAGGTCAGCGACTCCTCCTCAGCTCCGGTGATGGACAATGACGCAAGATCGACTTCCGCGTTGTTAACCGCTCGCTGAGCAATCGAAGGAAACGCGACCAAGATTATGGGAAGCGCAACCATCAAGACAACCGCGATGAAGCCGATCAGATACAGGATCCACTTCACCCACTTTCCCGATAACTGCATCTTCAACCCTTTGACTCTCGTCGTGAGTGGAACTAACGACTCCTTCCACCAAGGCCTCCTCGGGGCTGCGGAGGGCGGCGGATTTCCAAGGTCAATGGTCTCGTACACTCCATCTCCATCGATACGTTCAGGATCTTGGTCATCTGGATAGCGCTCGTCGGGACGGCGGGGGCTGCCAATATGTTGGTTGCCGGGGGGGCGTGGTACATGACCTGCACCGGAGGCCTCCACAGAAATCGCCTGAAGCTCAATATTCTCAGTTTTAACTTCGGTAGTGCCCTTCAGCGATGCTCCCTCCCTTCCAAACAGCCCACGCCATGGTGTCCTCTTAGTCTGAACTCTGGTTTCGTCGTCCTCAGTGATATTCAGTGAAGATCTCTTGAATGGATTCACACCAATTGCTCTCAAGGCATGGAGACGTGGCAGAGCCGCATTTCCTGGACTCGAGGTAGGGTCCCCGCCAATTAAAGAACTCTGACTGAGGTTTGCGGTGTGTGATGCAGTTCCTGTCGTGGTCGCAGTATAAGGCCGATGCTGATCGCTTGAAATACTGCGCATACGCACGGCATCTTGAGACGCGCGGCGACCGGTATGGCTTGCCTGATGGGAATCTTCATCTGCTTCCATCAACGTTGAAAGAGAGCCACGTTGATCGGGAACCGCGTATGGTTGTGGTGCCTGCCTCCGGTAGCTGAAGTAATCAGGGGAATTTGGGTCGAGTATTGCTGACTGCGATCCCGGGATAGGGCTTGCATCGAGCGGAGCAACTTCTCCCTCAAGATAGGACTTGATCAGATTCATGTTGCTTGGTGTGGATATCCCACTGGAAGGCAGATAACCACTTGGACGAAGCAGTTCTGGCAAGGGACCGGATGGAGGCGGGCCACTACTGCTGTTACTCCGGGGGTTGAAATCGGGAACGATTGAAGACACACTTGAGGTGGGTGACGGGAGAGGGTCGCAGAGCATACATCCTTCGTAATGTCGTTTTCTGGGCGCCGTATCCTCCGAACCGTAAGATGAGATTTCGAGAGTCCGATTCCCGGAGATTACCTCGGTACCCACAGCAGCTCCAGCAGTCTGGGAAAGAATGGGAGCCGAAAGTAGCCTCCCAGACTGAGACGCCAGGTGACCGTCTGGGCGAGTTGATGTTGAGTGAGAACCCGGGACTTCATACGAAGGCTCTGTTCCGGTTGCTGTACGATTCTCGGGAGTCCTCGTGGCCACGTCGAAGATTGTCGGTACAGTGCTCAATCTCTGATCCTCTAGCAGCGGCGTGATGGCATCCTGGACCATTCCATACTGACTGCTCAAATCCCTTCCATTCGACGGCGGTCGTCCCAACATCTCTACCTCGCTCGGACTGAGGGAGGACACATCCGAAGGAGAGCTGATCCCAGTCTCCCCAGCGTTGTTCCTGCCAGATCTGTCGTTTATCCGGTTTTCGAGCGCATCCTGTAGGTAACGAGGTGTAACCTCAAGGGAATTCTCTCGGTGCGGGTACCGGCGAGAGCTCAACCCAGGATAGTTTTCGTTAACCACTGGTTGCGGACTTCTAGACAGAACTGGGTTGAATTGCCCGAGCTCACCCCTCCGAGTAGCCGCCATCTCGATCTCGTGGGGAGATATGGGCAAGAGTACACTAGGCACTCGGGACTCAACTTCCCTCACTGGGAACCGATAAATTGATAGCTGATCTCTCACAGGCGGAGTTGACTGTGAGGTATCGATGACGAACTGCCTATGGGGTAGAGACGACATTGCTCTGGACCATGGATTGAAATTGAGGGTAGCCGAGGGTGGGGAAATATGAAGGCGGATTAGGGAAGCGGAGCGGCGAGGATCTGGAGCAATGAGCCCTTGAGAGATTCAGCGGGTTGTTGGTGTGGGGAGAGTATTGACGATACCGAGGTTCCCGTTGTCTGGAGGCGAGAGCGGCTGCGATGAAGTGGAGATGGGAAGGATTATGGCGGATTGGAGGAGGAATTACGGTAGGGTGGCGAAGAGGATGACCGAGGGAGTGTGTCGGGGGATAGAGAAAGAGGGAAAAAGGACGACCCGGCCAGACTGTAAACACACGGCGGGGGTATCAGACCAATTCCATCGCCGGCAACCAAGGCTACGGTAAGATGCCGCACTTCTAGTCATCGTGCTTGGCATGAATTCAGGCCCGGAGGCGATTCCCAAGATCAGTATGATCACAACCGCTTCTCTGGGGGTAATTCGAGTATCTTTACTCATACCAGGCCTTTGATTCCACCTTTAGACAACTTGAATCCAGGATGGATACATAATGGTACTGACCATAAGATTTTCGTTGGTGTCCGTTCTCGGGTCGACCCGACAGAGCCTCATAAATATCTGTAAGCAGCCGTCGTCCGAGCGGTAAACCTCTTAAGCCGAATTTCTGTGTGATTGGATTCCAATCAGCGTGCTTGGCGGCTCCCAACTCCTGAAAACATTCTAACCACCCTCTGCATGCTACCTACAGCTTCGATGTCAGATGCCCCAACCGCAGTGTAGAATCCACTGCTGGCACTCGTCCTGCCCAGCGACAACAAGCAATAGTTCCGGCACCCGAACAGTCCGCTCTCCGACCAGAAGATTGGACCTGAAAATCCCGGGCCATCTCCTGTCTGTTCTTTCTCTCTCTGTTCTCCTCCAAAATCTTTCCTTTGTTCAGTCGTTAACTGCACGAGCCTATCTAGTTCATGGCACTGTTCACACACCGGTTCCAGTCCACTGTCCGACCCCAACCTCGATCAGTCTGCGGGTGGCTCCCCTTTGCCCTCCGCCCAAGCCTGTCCTGAAAGTATATGCCTCACCAAGGAAATGCCAATAGCAATGACAAAGGAGAGGGATAAAGGAAAGTCGTCCCCTACTTCCACAGGGGCCATGAGGGAGGAATAGCGTCGCTCCTCAATCTCGGTGCCCAGCTCTTCGGCCTCTTGCCTCCGCTCCTCTTTTCTTCCATTTCGCTCCCAGAGTTCCTACTCCGGCGCTTCGCTCTGAGCGTCTTCCTCACCGAGGTCTGGGTTTCGGACTCGCCTCCCCACATCCATAGTGGAGAGGAAGTCCAGGACCGTCTTACTGCGCCGCACGTTGGCGGAGAGGTACCGGACCTTGAATCGATCGTTGCCCCCCCCCCGCCTCCCTCCGAACCTCCGCCCACAGAACCTTCTGCAGGTGCTTTTCCAAAATCTTCATCAGTACGTTAATAGTGCTTATACACTGATTGATGGTTTGTGCGACGGACGTTGGTGCCGAGCATGACTAAACCTAACCCACAGGCACCAGCTGCGGGCCAAGACTCTCACGCGTGCAAATGAAGCCACCACTTGGTAGGTCGGCGCTCAGGGGTTTTAGATCGGCAGCGCGCCTGGCTAGGTATCTCGTGCGCTCGCGGCGTAGTACCGTTTGCCGTTAGGACTGCAGGTGGGTCGTATGAGCGTTGGGACCCAGCATGTCGACCCCTCTTTTCAAGCGAGGTACAGTTAACTCGAAAATCCTCGAGAAGGCGAGGAAGCAGGGATAGATGACGACGTCACGTGCGTTGCTGCTGTCCCAGCCACAGCGCTGAACCGCGATCATCCGCGCTTGCAAAGGCGGGATTCAATCAACTCTCGGTCCCGCCATGGGCAGCACACGCTTCAGCTAGGAGAATACAGTACATAATAATACAGTCCGCGTGCTCGTTGGAGTCCTAGACATCTCCCCATCGCCAAGTCAAATGAGAGGGAACTAATCTCCCTCCCTAGCGTTCGCGACCATCACTCGTGACTTTTGCAGGTACTAACTATTTCTCCTACCCCTAAGCGCTCCCCTTTCTGCCTCACGGGGGCGGCGGGGTAGTTGCAGTTGACTTTTGCCTGAAGGGAATTGATCCCCCGGTCGTAGTCCGGCCAATCAGCGTCTGTGGCAGGGTTTCTGTTACTGTCATAGGGCATTGCATTCAACGCGAGTGATTGCAGATATCTAGATACTTGCATAGGTATCTCATTACACAGCGCTGCAACTCAAAGCTGAATTCTGTAACAATTGAGGGGGAATGTAGGGGTCCCGTGGCAGAAACCCTTGGTTTGTGTATCTGGGCGTATGGACATCTGGTTGGGCCCGGTGAAGATCCAATCTCAATGTGGCTGCTATAAAGTGTACGGTTCCTCGGAAGGGAGAAAAGGTGGAGATAGATATCTGCAGTGAAGATGGTTTCGGCACGAGCGATATGCACATTTCTAGCGGTGGGATGTGTGAGTCGGTGGGCCCAAGGCCAGACGCTCAGTGGTTCGTTTGATATCCTGACATACAACGTCGCCGGATTGCCTGGTATGTATCACATCCCTCCTTACATGTTTTTGATCCTTATATCCCCGCAGAACCGCTTTCTGGCAGCGACCCAAAAGTCAACACACCCCTCATCTCACAACGACTGGGCAATTACTCCATCGTACACGTCCAGGAAGACTTCGCCTACCACTCCGAGCTCTTATCCTCCGACCCGCACTTCTACCGGACACCTCACAGCGGTAATGTCCCCATCGGCAACGGACTGAACACTCTCTCGTTCCATCCATGGTCCGACTTTCAGCGGCGCACCTGGGCCGCCTGCTGGCCCAACAGCGCAGACTGCCTCACGGCCAAGGGTTTCACAGCGATGCGGATCCATCTCAACGACGGCGTCGTGGTGGACTTCTACAATCTGCATGCCGAGGCAGGTGACGACAAGATGGATTTTAAGGCGCGCACCGCCGGGTTCCAACAGATGAGCAACTTCATCGGAACGTACTCGCTCGGCAACGCGGTCGTCGTCGCCGGGGATACGAACACGCGGTATACCTCATCGCAGGACCCGGCGAGGATGTTGAAGGAAAAGAACGGGATGACGGATGTGTGGGTTGAGCTTTTCCGTGGGGGCCATCCTCCGAGCCATGGGAGCAGTATCGAGTGCCGATTCCCGACGGCTGCGGGCCAGGAGAGAAGCGATTGCGAGCAGATCGATAAGGTCCACTACCGTGGAAACCGCCTGGTGCGGTTGTCGGCCACGGGCTTCATCAACCAGAATGCAGCGTTCCTGACGGCGAGCGGCGGGCCGTTGAGCGACCACTTCCCAAACCAGGCGATATTCGATTACGAGCTTTCACCTTCGCTGAGGGCGGGGTCAAGGATCATCGGCGGAACTCATAGTTCGTGGTTCAACGATGCGGCGGGCAGGAGCGTGGGCTCGTGGGGGGATGCTGCTGCGACATCAGTCATAACCTCGATCACTCTTCGCGGCGGCAGCAGGGTGGACAGGGTGGCATACACGATGTCGGACGGGCGAAAGATCTCGCACGGAGGCAGCGGCGGAGGGGATAGGACGCTGAAGCTGGACGCTGGGGAGAACATCAACCGCGTCGAGGTGTGCATCGGCGTCAGGAGCGGTGGGTCGAGAGGAGTGTTCTCGGTCACCGTGGACACCGATAGAGGACGGAGTGTGAGGACCGGTAGTGGGACGGGCGAGTGCGAGATATGGGCCTCGCCTCCGGGAGGTACCTGGACGCTGGCAGGATTCCAGGGATGGACTGGGAGCGAAGTAGACGGCCTCGGAGTTGTGTGGGGCAAGCGGTGATTCTGTGCACGTAGATTGTGTGGGCGGCGGAGGTGTAGACATAATAGCTGTGACTGTGTGATGACGTAGGGAAACCGCGATAGATGATAGATTATCAGAGTTGAGGCTCTTCCGGCTGGAACCGATTCAAGTCTCAAATAAATCTCAACTCTCATTGCTTGAGCGGTGGCAGCAGACACTCATACTGGTTGGCCGGGACTGCATAACTTCTCTTTCGCGGGTCACTGCATGAAAGTGCGTGTTACTCGTCAGGACGGCCCCCCCACGGTCGCCCCTCACCTCCACACCTCTTACACCCCACCTCCCCCACACACACCCCAGCACACACCGAACCCTCTCCACAAACGTCTCATCCTCCACCAACACCCCGATCCACAATCCACCCCAAACGCCCTTCTGCTACGTCTTCACGCAGCGCCATGCACCCCTCCACTGGTGTCTATCGGGAGCCGGCCTTCCCTCTGCTCTCGCTCCCGATCGAGCTCGTCGAGAACGTCTACAAGTCGCTTGACAGCTTCGACACGGCGGTGAAGCTCGCAACCACGTCCATGTTCATGCACACGATCTTCAAGCGCCAGAAGGCGGCCATCTATCTCTCCATCCTCCCGTGTGATCCCGTCTTCAACGGCGCCTCTCGCTTCGCCTCCTTCGCCGAGCAGGCGATTGCCATCTACGAGGCCGAGCAGAAGGACCTCAGAGTCGCCGAGCGAAAGAAGGGTTTGTTACCCATTGATGGCGCGTCTTGTGCGAGAGGTGAAGTTCAGTGCTGAGCGCAATTAGTGGCTGCTGTTCTTGTCGCCGCGCCCTCTCAGGACGGGGGCGCACAGAGCGAAGACGCCGCGGCCGCCGAAGATGTCGGTGGCGAAGGTGGCGCTGCCACTCCCCCAAACGCCAAGAAGACCGTCCCGGCCGCGACCGAGCCGGAGGGAAAGGACGAAGTCAATGCGCTTGCGTCCAACGGCCTCACGGGAGTCCAAGCCGTCGTCCGGATCGCTAGCATTGTCAACCAGTGCTCGGCTATCGTCTTTACGAAGCTCGCTCCCACCCGCGCGCTCGGCTTTGACAGCACCGAGATCATGTTGTACCGGCAGTATGGCGAGGAGATCGTCCGCGGCGTCCTCTACGACCTGTGGCAGTACATCGTGACTCGCCAGAAGCTTAAGACCAAGTACTACAAGGGCCACAAGCTCCCATCATGTCACCCGACCAACGACGTCCTCTCGACCGACTTCGTCATCTATCTCGGAACCGTGGACCTCGAACGCCTGGGTTTCCCCGCCAACAGAATGCTCTACAGTATTCTTCACGGTCACTTTCACCGGAACTCGTACTCTTACGAGACGGAGCCGAGGATCCTGTTGCTCAGCGCCTGTCGCGACAGAAGCGAGCTGATCCACGATTTCGAGAACATGTTAGACCAACAGAGACTGACCTACGCGCATAAGGAAAGCAGGAAGGTGGAGGAGAGCAAGAAGGGAGCGTCCCAGGAGCACAAGCAGGAGGAGCCTCAAGAGAACAATGGAAACAAGGAACCTTTTATAAAGGGCATGCTCGTCAAGCTCGACAAGTTGGAGGAGAGGTGCGCTGCGCACGAGGCGGAGAAGATCGGAATTCAGGACGAGATCAAGTCGCTCCGCGAGTCGCTGGAGAGCGTCATTCCTGGATTGACAAGGCTCCAGTAGTCTCGCCAGCCTCCTTCCTTCAGTACTATGGGCTCTGGCGAAAGGCATGGTGGCCCCTATCTTCCTTTCTCCGTTCCTGTTCTGATGAAAGTTGTCAACAATAGGATTACGATCTCGGAGGAATGGCCGTGGAAGGGATACTGCTGTTGTGTCACCCAATCCCCCGTCTTCTTCTGCTTTTTTTGTTTGCTTCGATTTGAGTACAATACATCATTCCATCCAGGGCTACAGCGCCTCCTCAAAAAGTATTCGTGATTCGTCAGATCGTGTCTCGGTTTAGCTACGGTACTACCCCTCCTTCCTGTCCGCTTCCTCCGCGATTTCCCCCCACCACGTCATCAAACATCATGATCCACGCCTTGAACGTAGTTTTGATCCTTCGTGTTGCTACGAGCCGCCGTAATCCCCCCTGGAGCGCAGTCTCATCCGCGATGAGATCGAGCTCTTTAGCCCCTCCGGGGAAAGCAGTAGCCGGTGGTTCCCAATTCCATGCATTGGTGGGGAGTGTTCTGCCGGTTGCAGAGCCGCGTCGAACCGGCCTCAGCATTACCGTCACCTATCCCTGTTCACTCACCGTCGAGCACTCAAAAATCTCCTAGGGCACATATACTCGACTTGCTCACCGAAGTTTAAGACGATAATCACAGTCCTCAAACGAACAACCGAAATGACGATTGAAGCCCTTGAAGCCGGACTGAAGGAAGCTAAAGAAGAGCTGAAAGCGAGGTAACACACTTCTTCAGCTTCCTTCAGTTCGGCTTCAAGGGCTTCAATCGTCATTTCGGGTGTTCGTTTGAGGACTGTGATGATCGTCTTAAACTTCGGTGGGCAAGTCGAGTATATGTGCCCTAGGAGATTTTCTTCGGATATCTCCTTGCGATGAGCCTTGAAGTTCGGCTCGGTACGCCTGAAGCCGTGAGATGTAAAGGCTCATTCGTTCTCCTTCTTCCGGGCGTGCGCTGTGGAACTTTGTGGCGATGGCGCTACGACCAATAAGACCAATAAACGATGAGGTAGCGTCGAATTTCTTCTGCAAAATGATCCACATCGTGGCTGGATCTGTTTCGTCACGAATGCAAATGGCAACCGCTTGCGTACACGAGAACCGGATCGCACTTGCAGCTAGCGCTACGCGCTTTTTGTAGTCGGCGATGGTTTGTCTACCGGTAACCGTATTGCTGGCTGGTGGTTCAGGTTCTTCGCGACGTACGATTTCGAGGGCATTCGCGATGTTGAGTATCGTAGTGATGTCGCCTTTCCATTCTACGTAGTTGGTGCCTTCTAACTTCTTGATGGCTCCTTACTCCAACGTGTAGTAGATCTTCGACGACTGGTCGCTATTGGAAGACATTCCTTTGGTGTTTGGTGGTGTTGCGAAATGCGGGGTAGGTAAATCGGCGAATCGGCGATAACGAGAATGAAGATGAGATTTTCCGACCGAACGTGGGGGCGATTGTCGGTGGGTTGGGTAGAGATGGGTTCGGGAGAGATATTGAGCTGGGCCGGGCTCATAACCTGTCAAGATTATGATGGAGGTTTGATGGAACGATGAAGTCTTGTGGGTATTGTCTTGTCTTAGAGAGAAAGGCAGAAAAAGTGAAAAGTCTGAATACATGTACACGTATATGACGTGATTCTACACATGACAAAGCAACGTAACAATGCAGAACGAGTGAGATATTGCAACATCACCTACAGCTCCCTTCAACCAGACAGATGTGTTTCGATTTCTGTGGACACGTAGCCTACTAGAAGAGCGCACGTTTGCGCCTTCCATTCTACGAGTTTTCTCAATAGTTACCATTCATCTCTATTACTGCCCACCCAATTACCTCATAATTTCTAGTACCTAAGTCCTGTGGCAAGACATCCTTTATTCCTGGTACATTCTCGAAGACCGTACCGTCGAGGGTTGCCGTAAGGCCTTTGAAGGCACATATCCAGACTTGGTTTGCCCATCGATACCAACCTTAGGAAGAACTTTGCCGGGTGGGAATTTTGAAAGCGGAACCCGGAAATTCATGTGCGCGTATTACCCGAGCGCCATCAACTCTCATCCTCCTCGACATCAAGTTCTTCCCTGGCGGCGAATCGATTTCAACCACGCCACCACCCGACGCTGTCAGCTAAACAGGCTCGGAATCCAACCGGAGCTGATGCCCCAGGAAAACATCAGAAGTTATCAGATGGCACCACTTCCGATGACTTTCCCGATCCCGATCCCACCCTATTCGTTCATCGTAAACCGGAGCATGTGGGTGGGGCGGGGCTTCGTGGGGGCGCTCCATTTTCACACGTTAGCGTGTTCTCGCTGCACTGGGATGACGAAATAGGTACTCGAGAAAATGCCTAGTCGATTCCACCAATCGGTATGCAAGGACAAGCAGAAGCTCTACCTTGTGCGGTACCACGAGCGGAAGCCTGTATCGATTGGCGAGCTACAGCGGTTTCTTAATACAACTATCCTAATGGGGTATGACCGAAGACCAGCACGCAACTACTGGAATCTGGCTTATGGTCGTGACGTGAACTCGTGGCCTAAGGGCTCGCTGTCTAAGGATCGATACCAGCAGATCAAAAGAACATCTGGAGAGAAGGTGGCCAAGCAGCGCTCATGTATTGCTTGTAGATATAATTTCAAGGAGGGTAGTCGGGGGGTTAGAAATTGTGGTAGTGATACAGTATCAACACAGTCAAAATACGTGTTGTTCGTCCCGATACGAGTGTAATATGCGTTTAACAGGAAACAAAGTTTTTTTTGCCCCCCCCCCTCGGCTGTGCAACGGGCTTTCGCAACAATGTCGGACCGTGGTCTGAACTCGGTGGTGGACGTGACGCTGATGCTGCTCATTAGCTGGAAGGTAGTTAAACCGTGAGTCAGAGGACGTAATTATGGAAGCGACGACATTCTGCTACTCAACGTTAGCATAAGTTCGACATTGAAGGAAATTCACAACTGGCTTACATTGTCGCTGCTGGAGAGGCCGTGAAGAAAATCTGTGGTTGCCTCACGCTAGCAAGAACCTCGTGCGCGCGGAATGTCGTCAAACCGACTGGACGGCGAGCGACAACAGTAGGATACTACCGGAGGACACAACCGGGGGGGCAAGACGGGGGGACAAGACAAGAGGGTGAGGCAAGACACGGCAGCCGTTGGTATCGCTAGGCAAGATAGACGAGTTGTTGCGGAAGTAAAGAAGAAAAGGTGAAAAGAGGAAGAAGTGCTCCCCATAAGGAATGAATCCATCGCCCCGCGCTAACCGAGGCTTACTCATCAATCACCGACGGCGCGCATTCCTCGTATGTAATCTAGAGTAGAGTAGAGTTGCCTGCATGGGGGGTGTGTCCCGAGTGGAAAGGGTGCCCAGCTGTCTCGCTGCTTAGTGTATGTACGGTGTTGCGTCGGCTGCGTAGATAGTTGGGTGGACACGCAGAGCGAGCGGGGAAGGGAGCCCGATTGGGAGTAGTTAGCGTGGATCAGCGACGATGTACTTTGTGTTCTGTTTTTGTGCTTGCTCTCTTTTCTCTTGCAACCATACTCAACAGTAGAAAAAACCAAGATTGTGTGCAGTACGATCACGCAAGTGGATGGTCGAGCGGGGATAGACCGACCCGATAGAATCACCATTTCCCTTCATTCTCAGCTCGAATCTTGCAGTCAGTAATTGTGTCTACTGGAGCGCCATAACGGTCCCATGGCGTTTCACGGTTGAATGCGTGTGTGAGTGATCGCAAAACGGGTCGAAACGCTAAGAAAACGTATGTCATGGCAATGAGCGTTACGAGTTTATATTTCATTGGAAATGCAAGTCAATAAAACAATCGACATGAGTAGAGGCTTTTGTACGCTTTCTGATTTCTTGTGGCGATGTCGCATTCAACAAACCGTGGATACGAGACAACAGAATTTCCAGTTGGCAGACTGTTGGCTTTCGTTGGGCCCCTTGAAATACCTTTTCAACGAACGATACACCCGTACGATTGCGCTTCCAAGAGCCACCCGTTTTCGCAAGGGTATCTGCTCTGGTCAATGGGGCTGAAGTGCGACACGACTCGACCAATCACGAAGACTTTTGAGGAGGAATCCTACCAACGAAATGCATGCAGGTGCCGCACGTTTCCCATCAACGTGTCCGAAGACGTATCCAGCTATGGCGACGGGTGCACTGCAGCGAATGCCGCATTTACGACCAGCCCCTGCACTCCATCCTAGCCAAGTTTACTTTATCTTTCCAGCATCACTCTATCTAGACCGACATCCGTCTACATATGGCCTTGCCCGGCGCTGTCCGGAATACTCACCGCGTCTTCCCGCCGTTCTGCGATGGCGTTGAGAGCGTCACGTGGGCGAGCGGGGTATCACTCGCGTCCACCAGCAAGAACTCTGCCCGGGCAGCCTGCGGTAAAGCCCACGAAACGCGTGAAAGCCCGTGGCACATGCGCGACGAGTAGAGTGAACGGCAAGGCAGACTCCGGCCACGCCATCGTGATGGCTTCCCATTCGGCGGTGCTGGTTCCGAGATTCCTCCGCTCGATGCCACTGACAGCCACGGCGTGCTTACTAGGTTATCCTGTAAGCGAGTTGCGACGGCGTCGGAGCATCTAGAGCACTAGCGGTTATCTCTCTGTATGGGGAGCTTCGTGAGGTGAGGATGTACACACCTTTGGGCACGGCGTGGATACGAATCACGGTTGGTGGGGGGTGGGGGGTGGGGGAGGGGGTGGTTGTGGTCGTAGTTGTAGTGGGGTATGGGCGTAAAACGAGGGCCCCATCACGTGACCGCACCGCGGCAGTTCACACGAATCACGCGCTGGACGACCGCCGCACCTAGCGTGAGGACTCGGCACGGGTTTGGTGTGGGTTTAGAACTGTCCGTATGTATGTAGTCGCGTCGAAATCGAATAGTTTTGGTGCTGGGTGGGACAGAATAGAGCAACTACTATCTAATCGCCTAGTGACATGCATGCAGCGTGCTGCATGGGTTCCGCATACAGATGACGAGGAGCTGCATATGCAGCTGAAGCCGTGTCAAAAGCCAATCAGCGTGCACAAACCCATTAATGTGAGACCAAAGCACGAGCCTTGTGGTTGATCTATGGTGTAGTGGCAGATCTATGGTGTAGTGGCTAACTGAATTGGGTCGCCCTGTAACGTGGGGTTACTACGCATACTTGTGTGGAATAGTAGAGGCTAGCAGTGCAATTGGGACAGTTTGGGTAGTAGCAGGGAAGGAGTCCCAATTGTCAGCAAGTCCTCGTGTCTTCGGCCCTCCCGTCTTCCTCCTCCATTCCTACACCACCACCACCACCACCACCACCAGTCGCCAGTGAACTCGAGGAATTCTTCACATTACCAGCTCCACTCCGGAGCTTTGCTTCCCCCACCCCCGTCAAACACTATCTGCCTCTTGCTGCCGGCACCATTCAAGTCGAATGAGCTCCGAACTCACTCGCAGACCGATCATGATGCACACGTATGTCACCCCCCTCGCCCGCTCCCACGAACTCAAACCCCAGGCGCCTTACGTGCCCAGCCCAGAAACTCAAACAGCCGTCCGATTGGTGGGAGGGGGGGATAAAAGCCCCTCCTCCCCCGGCTCATTTCTCTGCTTCCTTATCCCCCATCCTCCACACCCACTTCGACCACTACGACGTCTACTGCTGCTCATCATACTCTCCCTCACAACTCCCTCAAAAACCACCATCGGCGGAAACAATGTCGTGCAC
>Ga0307516_10003137_pt1 | contig 21502 bp, 22 predicted proteins | sample 19_EM_MG_FD_203310 | JGI IMG/M metagenome (GOLD analysis project Ga0307516, IMG submission 203310) | Populus trichocarpa ectomycorrhiza microbial communities from riparian zone in the Pacific Northwest, United States - 19_EM | ecosystem: Host-associated > Plants > Roots > Unclassified | place... | reverse complement strand
ACCGACGTGTTGTCTAGGTTTTTTTGGTTCAGTAGGCATCTCACTAGGTTTCTGAATCGGAAAAGTAGATAGTGTCCTGGTTTCGCAGCAGGTCACGCACCTGATCGTATTACTGCTTGGTTGTCGATGAAGATTGTTGCTGGGAAAGAGGCTTCGCTTCTTGTTAGTAGCAGCTGCACTGCTAAGATGAGTCCTACTGCTTTGGCTTCGAAGACTGTGTGTTCGGAGTCATTGCCTAGGTGATAGCGCAGGGTAGCTATGTGTGTGAAGTTGATGTATAGGGATGCAGCTGCTCCTACTTTCCCGTTCGTGCTAGACCCATCTGTAAATATCATCGTTCTGTTGGTGCATCTTCTGAGAGTTAGCTCCTGTTTTCCTTTTGCTATCTCTACTAGGTCCGAGTCGTAGATGATGTAGAGAATCATCGACAGCGGGTCACCTTGTCCTATGCCGTTGGTGATGTCGAACCATTCTGATACATAGTCGTCGAAGTGGAGCTTTGTCTTCCTACCCCTCAGCATTCTTTCTGTGTAGGTGACTATTTCTGGGGGGAGACGGTGGAGTTTCATGTTGTGGATTAGTCGGTCAGTGACGGCGTTTGGGAATGCTCCTTCAATATCTAGGAATAGTGCTGATACAACCTTCTTCTGTCGCCACGCATGTCTGATGGTGCTTTCGAGTAGGTGTAACAAGTCTTCTGTTGATCTTCCTGGGCGACCTCTGAAGTGGGTGCTAGGTAAGAGATTGTGGGTTTCTAGAATGAAAGATGTACGGTCCGCTACTAAGGATCTCTTTAGATCTATGTATCTAGGTCATTTTTGGGTGATAGTCAGACAACTTTTGGTGCTGGGAACGCTACACAACACTGTTCCTTTTCAAACAAGTATCCAGTCAATGAAACTATGATGTATGTAGTCTAGTTTACTTATTCCGGTGTCAAGAAATTGGGGAGGTGGAGCGCTACCTATCATTATGCATGGGATGTCCATTATGCACAAGTATAGTAGTAAGCCGATGAATAATGCGTATAAGCTAATAACAAACTCCTTGAGCCTAGTACATTCACGTTTACATAAACGGGCTCAACGGTTGGCGTCTAGATAAGATAGGGCTCATGCAAACCCGACCAACGTCACGTGGTTGGAGGGTGACAAACGTGACAAATCCGATGTAAATCGAAAATCAATGGTGTAATGATTCTAATGAAAAATCTACGACCTAGAGTAATTGAAATACAGTGTTTATGTGATTCTCTAGGTTACAGAATTTTTGATTCTATGATGCTGAGGCGTATTTTGAAAAAATGAGGTTGTCAGCACGAAGTTGAGTGAATAAAATAAAATAATTTACCTCCGGCACGTGGTTCTTCTCCGAATCTCCTTGTGGTCGTGAAAGCAGATGGGCCGACGCCGGCGTTACACCGAAATCAAGCTTGAAAACCTAGGAGCATATTCACGGAAGAGGGCCCGGGTTCAGTCCATCAGTGGTTATGACGAAAATGTGAGTTTGTGACTCACAGTGTGGTTCCAACTTGACCTTGTGTTAATTAAAATGCCTCAACAGATTTTCTAATCGATCATCACATTTTATTGATGCTTATCGCAAAGGGTTGAATGGCAAGCAAGCTGCGTGGGCAAATAGAAGGTATCGAGGTCACCATGTCCTGCCAGAGGGAATCTTGAAGGAGCTTGACGAAGCCCACATTATCTGAGGCATTCCATACCATAATATTGGCCAACTACTAATAGAATTGTAGCATATCGTAGTATACAGTGCTAATTGTTTTCGTTGCGACCACTTATCCTGGCTGATGCTAAACCCGTGTCACAGTCTGTCACATCACGTGACGTTGGTCGGGTTTGCATGAGCCCTATCTTAGTAGATCGTTGAATGGGTGATGCGATTCGAGCGGAATTCAGTTGGCTTTTCCGTGCGGAAACGTCAGAGATAACTACAGAAACACCTGGCAGTGCATAGTACTGGTCAGAGATAAAGAGAGTACATACCTTTGGCCTGGCATAGAAACCTGGTGAAGGTATTTGATTTAAAGATGAAGGCACTTGGTAGTAGGTTGTGGCAGAAATAGCCACACTGTCAGGTCCAGCCGGTACTGTCAAGTCGATTCCGTCTTACGCTTGAGTTGACTTCGTAGACTTGTTCAGCCATACTCTCAATTCGACCTCCGCACGTCATCAGAGAATGCTACTATCATATTCACATCCGGGCGTCCTACCGTAAACTCTCAATGTCTAGATTCTGAACCCCAACAGACATTCCATACGTCGCATAGGCTATCCAGGCCTCGTACAGTGCAGGTCCCGATGTAGAAAGTCCTCGTAGCTTTCTGTGACAGCGGTATGTCCCAGAAGAAGATCGAGTGCTGACAGTTACTCACATACATTCTCATATTTTCCTCCGCAGACTCCTTGGACCAGACGTGACCTATTTGACACCAGCGTGCTTCCCCATCCCCGACGCGTAATGGAGGCAAGGAGGTGCTAGTCACATGTAAGGAAGTTGGGTATGGACGCGTTGGCATCTTATGATTCGTATGATACATCACCTCGTGCTCTCCTTGCAAGTCACTAGCCAAAGTTCATAACCCTTTTTGGCGTCCCAGGACCAACGCGGTGAGGATCCGCGGTCAGTTGTTACGTTGGCAGAGCCTGGGACTCCAATTTCAATATTTCTCAAACTCACTCACAACACTCACAATATCACATCGAAGGTAAGTTCACTTCCTACCCTGTGATCCTGGAGTGTGTGGGCGTCACGATGCTCAATTCTTTTCAAATCCTCTAAAATATGGTCGACCCAATGAACTGAAATCCATAGCTATATGGCATCGCAATGGGGCTCACCCAAACACTCAATACAAGTCGTCGGGATGCCTGTTGGCGATAGTGTCTTTCCAGGTGTTGTGTATTTGAAAGTTAACCCAAATTCAATACGGTAAGGGGGGGACCGGTGAAGCTCACTCTGCGTTGATCTAGTCAACTGGGAGATGAGTATGATTTTACTATCGGTTACAATGTTGCTTTTGCATGTGCTCAGCGAAGTCTCAGGAGTTCAAGAGTGCGCTAGTCTCCCCTAGACAGACCAAACACTCGATGGAGGGCAGTTGTTCCCTTTCGAGTAGAGTGCAATTGGCTCAAGTTCAACTACAGGCTAGATCCCTCCTGTTATTTGAACTTCATAAAAATGGTTAACTGTTAGTAGAAGGGAATTTTCTCCACGCACCTCATTCTTGCAGCTAGGACCCTACCACCCACGGGCCTCGTAATCAGCAAATGTATCCCTCATCATCTCCTCCATGGAACGGTACTTCAATCCAAGCACGCGTTTCGACTTGGTATTGTCCAAGGTAAACAGGTGGACTGTGGCTGGATGCTGCGAGCCAGCACCCAGATTGCCCTTCGGAAGAGGTTTTGACAGATTTGGAAGAGGGTCCAACGCGTTTGCAACATCAACTTCAGCAATATTCCCATCAATACCTATTTGATGCGAGTACGCTCATACTCACTGAAATCTTGCCACTTGAAAGACCCTTGTGAGTAAGTTAGCGAGCCAGTTACATGTCAGATACGCTTCCACAATAAAGGCGCACCTGCATCGATGATAAGCCGTTCGTTTCCCGCTTCTTCTAATTCCAGCGACAGACGGTGCGCATCGGCTAAATCACGGACGTCGACCCATGATGAGCCTGTCTTTGCAAGGAACTCGTTACCCGCCTCTTCGGACTTCTCAGGATCTGCAACGTAACGATAGAATAGACCCGGAGTTAGACTCAGTGAGGAGGGGTTAGCCACTTCATGTATGACTGGCTATTGGGACCACGAGTGAGACGCTAACGCCTTCCGCGAGAGATGAGTAACATTACCCCAAAGACCTAAGCATAATGGGAGGCTTGTCAGTAACCTCATCCAGAAATAAAATTGAGCTGGTTGAAGCCTACAACTGTCGGATTTAGTACGGACAGATCCCATCCTATCTCATTCTTATGCGCTTGCATGAATTTCCAGGCAGCTGAGGGGAAAGGTTGAGCATGTTTGAGCAATATCGGACCAGGCAAAGAGAGGCGCAAACAGCCCACCTTGTTCTGCCAACGTTTTCGAAGCACGATACTTTGTCCTGTCTGGGGCACTTTCCCCGAGCTCTTTGAACGCCTCAAGGCATTGAAGATTCCAATCCTCCTCTGTAAAAGCGATCGGTGTGTCCGAATCTCGCACTATGGTTGCACCGGAGGACGTGAATATGACGCGCTTGATGGATGGGCTGCAAGGGTGATTAATGGCCGCTAGTAAGTGTTCAGGCCTCTGGCACGATCGTGGTAAATGGTTCACCTAAACTTGGCACTCTGTAATATACCGATCGTCCCTTGTATCGCTGGCCCCATGACATCTGGGGACAATATTAGTTAGTACATATATGATGTCTATGGGTTGTATGTAGCACTCACCATCGGAATGGTTGAAGTGATCGCTTACGGGGGAAGCCGTATGAGCGATCGCATCTACACCTTTCACAGCCTCGTCGAACGCTCCCTCCTGTACCAATCTACGTCAGTGGGGTTTGGCACCGACTCGGAGTGTAGAAGAACTAGTACTTTAGTTATGTCTTCAACGATAACAATTTCGAGTTTATCCCCATAACTCGCAGAATACTTCTTCAGCTGGTCCCCTTTATGTGAAGAGCGAACGGTCCCTCTTACAGAGTAGCCATGCTCGAGGAGGTTGCGGATGACCCATGTGGCCACGAATCCATTTGCGCCTGAAACAAGAACCTTGCTAGGGGGACGAATGACAGGCATGATTCGAGGGTTATCGGGGCTTGTATGACTTCGATATCAGGCTAAACTGGAGCATGCCTTTATACCCTCCTACTACTAATTTGGCCTGTCTGTTCCCGTAATAGCTAGTAAGCAAGGATATAAGCTGATCCGGGTAATGCGTATAAGCTAATAACAAACCCCGTAATTCACGTTTAAACGGCCTCGTTGGCGTCTAAATCGAATGGGTGATGGACTGGAGCGGAACTAGTTTGGCTAAGTTTTTCCGTGCGGAAACGCCAGGTTATTCTTAGATAACTACAGAAAAAAACCTGTATTTCTCCGAGAAACAGAAACACAGGCGTGGTGCACATTGGTCAGAGGCAGAGTACATACCTCTGGCATAGAACCCTGGTGAAGGTAGTTTGATGAAGGCACTTGGTAGTTATGGTGGTAGAAATAGCCACACACTGACAGTCCAGGCGGGCTTATAAGTTCTGTTTTCCTAAACAGCTTGCCGAGTTCGCAGTCGATTCCGTCTTACTTTGAGTTTACTTCGTAGACTCGTTCAGCATTCCTATCAGCCTCTCAACCATGCTCTCAATTCGACCTCCAACCATTTTACACGTCACCAGAGAATGCTACTACCGTACACTCTCAACGTCTGGATTCTGGACGTTCCATACGTCGCATTAGGGTTGCAGAGGGTATACGGGCCTCGTACAGTGCAGGTCCCGTTGTAGTAAGTACTCATAGCTTTCTGTGACAGCGGTGCATCTCGATCTAGTGCTAACAGTTACTCACATTCTCATTTTTTCCTCAGCAGATTCCTTGGATCAGACGTGACCTCTTTCAAAGCCACATCGATGAAGTTCGTGGAATCGTGCATCATATTTCTTGGGCCCTCCGTGATGATCAAGATGCCACAACTCCAAAGTGACGAGAATAGAAAGAGAGGCAATTCCTCCAACCTTCCACTGTCGCACCTCTCGTTTCAAGTGTGCACTAAGTCAAACGGTGAAGGTGAAGAAGTGAGCGGAGACCTGCTTGCTGCCTTCAATCCTTGCAGCGCTCGAAGTCAATATCTCACTGCCAGAAGGCCTGGTTTTGTTCATGTATTAACGGTGGCAAAAACAGCCTTGGCCGCTGGCCACGATGCTTCCTGCTATACCAGTGTCCCTTCCCAAGCAATTATGAGTGGACACGTCAGTCACACTCTCCTTCACTGGCCTCGGAGCCCATGGTATCGTACCCACTGCAATTTACAGCATAGGAACTCCCTTAGATTCAGTCAGTCCGCTCCTTCCCGGGCTCCTTTTGAGACACCACCCTCTTCTATTGCTGCATTTACCGCTGTGCATGTCCTCAGCACTGAGCAGACATGACTTTCTGAGCCAGTTCCATTGTCTCTGCAGTGAGCCGTGCGTACACTGACCATACGACAGGGACCACATATGTCTTTGCCTGCCAGATAGTCGAGGTCGATAATGGTCATATCATCTTCATCTTCAGCTTTGGTACGCCCAGTGATGTCAAGGTGTAAGTCACAGCTGACAGGAGTATTGTCCATGTGTAGAGGACATGCATCATGCACTGTATTGTGCTCAGCTCAGAAGCATTACCCGCATCGTTGTCTTTTCTTGACCTGTCCCCTCAGTCCAGATTCCCGGACAGACACCCCAGGATTACCTCCACCTCGTCTAGCAGTCGTCGCATCCACTTGCTCCCTTATGTACGTGTGAACCCACAACCCCGTATGGATCTGCTGCACAACGCGAACAAAATTCTCGCCCCTATGTGCAGTTGACGTCGAGAAAAATGCCACTTGGTTCCATGCAAAGTTGTCGTACCCTTTTATCTCAGAAATCCGAGCGGCAGCTCGTCGCATCGGGGTACTCTGAGTGTTCGGGTTCCGCACGGTCTAGAAGGCGCTTCGTGCCTTCGCCTGGGTATCTACTCTCAGTGGCATTCATAAAACCTATATAGGTCGGATCATGTAATACCGTCAGATCCCATCCTATCTCATGTTCATGCTCTTGCATAAATTTCCAACCACCTGAGTGGAAACACAGAGTATGGCTGTGCAATGTCGGACAAGGTAAGGGGAGGTGTGAACTGACCCTGTTTTTCGAAGCACGTTATTTTACACTGGCTAGAGCATTTCCCCTGAGTTCTTTGAGCATTAGAACACTCCAATCCTCCTTTGTAAGAACGATCGGTGTGCCCTGTTCTCGCATTATGGCTGCACCAGACGACGTGAATGCGACGCGATTGATGGATTGGCTGCAAGGGGTGATCAACAGCCAGTAGTAAGCGATCGGGCCTCTGGCGCGATCGTGGTAATGATTCACTTAGCTAAACTTGAAAGCACTCTGTAAAATACTAATTGTCCCTTGCACCGGTGGCCCTACGATAATTGTGGAGAATATTGGCAGTACATGGTGTATGGATTGTAGCATTCATCATCAAAGTGGTTGAAGTGATTGTTTATGGGGGAAGCCATATGCGCGATCGCATCTACACCTTTTACAGACTCATCAAACGCTCCCTCCTGCGCCGAAGTCAGTGACATTCACCGACTCGGAGTAGAAGAACTACTTTAGTTATGTCTTCAATGAGAACAATTTAGACTCTTTATCGCCATAACTAACCCGCAAAATACTTCTTCAGTTGTTCCCCTGTACGTGCAGAGCGAGTGGTCCCTCTTACAGAGTAACCGTGCTCGAGGAAGTTGCGGATGACCCATGTGGCTACGAATCCATTTGCACCTGAAACAAGAACTTTGCTGGGGGGATGAATGACAGGCATGATTCGAGGCCGGTATATAGATAAACTGGAGCATACCTTTACGCAGACTCCTATTGCTTTCCAATGTGTCTCGCGTGTATGCTCCTTGAAGTTGGCCTATCGACGCCGGGCCGTGCCTTCCGGGGTCCTGTCTGGATCCAAACGAGGCGTTATAAGGCCCATTATACCCTCCTAATGCGTTGGCGCGTAAGCAGAGATATAGGAATATTGTACATAACATATGAGTCATCCTAATGACAAATCTCGTACCTCCTTGGTTTTGGTGTATCAGTCACTGGAGACAAAGAGAAATGCCTTCATAGAATCCTGATTCGGAAGACACAACAGCTTATGCCCTCCAAACAGACGGTGGCAAGTTTAATGAAGGCAGTTAGTATGTTGTGGCAGAAATAACACCTGCGAGCCCCACACCAGCTAGTGGCGGCATTGTCTTGTTCTCCTAAACGTATAAAGTTGCAAAAGTTTCTGTCACAAGAAGTCCTCGCCGTAGCCTCATTCCGTCTTACCTTGAGTTTACTTCGTAACGATATGTCATCAAGCCGCCATCAATGGCCTTTAAGTAAGTAACCGTCCACGATGCGGAGGCAACAGGTGTTGCAAGATCTGATGGACAAGATTTGAATGTAACTGTGGGTCTAGTGCATCACCACATCGTGGTCTATGTCCACATACCGTCGTCTTACCGGCCCTAGTGGTGGGCTATGTCCGTATTGCGCAATGATACACCGTTTCGCCAGGTAGTAGAAGCCCGGAACCCTGTCGTATTGCTGTGAACAGCTCCACAGTAGAAAGCACAGTCAGAATGAACACATAAGTTATGACACGAACCGTTATGTTATTGATGAGTCTTTCCAATTCAATGGGGCCTTTCACCGATGGGAGACATGCTGGAACCAGACGGTGGCTGAAATTGAAATTGAATAACGATGAAACCTGCTTTGTGGATTTGCCACGTTGCCTCGTGTGCTAGAAGTAATACCCAGGGCGGAAGCAGGCTGTGGATTGATTTTCGTGGCTGTTCGCGAGCGCCTGGCGATATCTGAATGATTATGCATTGTTGGCAGTCTGGAAGGCCCACACGAAAAGGGGCTGATGAGGTCGCCACATCCTCCAGGCACTGCGGTGACAACTCGAAAATTACAGCTGAAAAAAGTTTGTACATGTCAGTTGGGCACCCTATACATCCCTAACCTACTTAATTTCTCGAAAGCAATATGTAAAGGGGGCTAATATCCCCACCGTATGAAAAAAGTAATAGTTACCAAGTGGTTTGATACTGTCGCGAACGCCTCCGCTCATCTCACTTGTCCTTGTCGAGGAAAAAGGTCCCCCGATGCCCAAGGAGCATGACCGTTATCGCTTCGCCAAAAGAAAAAAAAAACTATGAAGCCCAGCACTTTCAATTGTAGAACGCATGTCTTCGGAATCAAAACCCTCCTTGTGTGGAACCATGTGAACATGCTCGGGGAATATTGCCTCCAGATACCTCGCCTTGATGAAATCTGCTACGAGGAGGGACCCTCCTGGTGTGAGGTAGGAGACCAACTTCGCCACATCCAGGATCGATGCAAAACAGCAGCAACGGAGTACCAGAACTATAGAGCTTTCACAATGGCGTCGAGGGCCATTCCCTCAAAAATTTTATCATTCTCCTGAACCCCCTCTACACGCATGGCTCTCAGGGGACACATTCTGCTCTTCAGCACTGCGGTTATAGATATCTACCATGTGTTGACTGATGTCCACCCCTACGATGAACTTCACGCAAGACGCCAATTCTTGGGATATAAGACCTGAATGGATGTATGATGGGGAAGTGCCACGGGCGGTCTCTGCAAACTTGTCGGTGATATGCACTCACCTGTACCACATGCAAAATCCATGCCTACAGTATTCTGTTTATCAAACGGATGGACTTTGGCCATTGATGAGACAAGGAGCCTCGCACTTCAGAGTCAAACAGATGGTCATGGGTAGGGCCATCGAAGAACTCCCTATTCACCTCTTCGACACTTATGCGGTGCTGAGGGGCATCTTTGAATGTAACATCAGTGTGATAGGTGGTTATGAGCTGAATTGACTGAGATTCTACCATGGTCAAATGCGGAGAAATGAGCCTCGAACTGGGTCCTTACATGACTCTTACTTGACATCACGGAATGGCGCCTGCTGACCGATCAGTGCGCACAGGAATGTGCAAAATAAAGTAGCACACACACAGTAACGACCGTACTGTGGTCACGGTGATCGTACCTATCATCACTTACCATACCTTGGCAGTTAGTCAACCTCTGACCGGACTGGTGCTTCAACTTGTCATTGGCATGACGAATCAATACTTTCAAGAAATGCTCTTTACTCAACTTTTGTGAAAGCCCATCACGAGTTAAAGGTCAAAAATGACAATCAGCCTATCTGGTGTCCGATCGCTCGTATTCTACTTGAAGGTTATCGACGGCTCGCCTTACATGCCACCTGCCTACCTACGGAGCACAGAAGCCACTGCACCCATAACCAGTTTCTTATGCGTGTCTGTAACATTGATTATTCAATAAGTCGGAACAGAAATAACCGAATACCTACTCAACCTCGGGATTCTAGGTGTCGCTATCTTCAAACCTAGTAAGACATGAACGTTGTAGGGCGCTGGTCCTGGTGGAACGGTGTATTGCGCTCCGATTCCGATCTGTTTGTTCCTACATGTACAAAATCGTATTCGCAAGTGAGTGAGTATCTTATTCCCCGTCGCAGTAGAAAGGATGCCAGACCAGTTGAGTCGAGGTTGAGCTGAACAAAATATCTTCCAAATTAGAAGTGGTGACTAATCGAAGCAAACTCCGGTTACAGTAAACACATGAATGTATTTGCCCGGCTATGAAAAGTGGCAGCAACTGCCCGCTCATCATCTTTTCATTCGTCAATCATGTCGCCCTCATCTGCTAAGGCAAGAATCCTCATGAAGGACGATAATGATGTGGTAATTGTTTCAGCTGTTCGTTCTGCCCTTACCAAAGTGCGTACATCGACTGTGCCGCCGCATTAATTAAGTTGACAATTTCCTAGGCCAGGAAAGGTGGGTTCAAGGACACGCGTCCGGAAGAGATTCTCTCTGGGGTATTGCGCGCAGCGTATACCAGGGCAGGCCTGGAGCCGGCACTCATCGAGGAACTCGCCGTCGGCAACGTCCTTCCTCCTGGTGGGGGTGCAACCTCCGCCCGCATGGCAGCTCTCCACTCTGGTATCCCCCACACTACCCCAGTTAACACAGTGAACCGGCAATGTTCGTCAGGCCTTGCCGCCGTGAACCAAATTGCTAACCAAATCATCGCTGGCCAAATTGCAATCGGGATCGGTAAGTAACCCATATCTTTGTGCTTCTCACGATAGCTCACACTTTTTAGGGGCTGGTGTTGAATCCATGACGTTCGGATGGGGAGGTGGATCCCTTCCTGATGGCTGGTCAGAAGCCGTTCTCACGAACAAGGAGGCAGAGGATTGTCTCATTCCCATGGGAATTACCTCCGAGAACGTTGCTTCTGACTTTGGTATCTCGCGGGAGAAACAAGACGAGTTTGCTGCTCAGTCGTTCCAGAAAGCGGCGGCAGCACAGAAAGCGGGGAAATTCAAGGATGAGATTGTCCCCCTCAAGGTCAAGGTCATTGACCCTAAGACCGAGAAAGCAATGGAAATCGTGGCGGACTCGGATGACGGTGTCCGCGATGGTGTCACTGCTACGAGTCTTTCGAAGTTGAAACCTTCCTTCCAGAAAGATGGGTCTACGCATGCTGGTAAGTTCAAGACACGATTCTGACCCTGACCACTATTCATGTCTTGTTAGGTAATGCCTCGCAGGTATCGGATGGCGCAGCTGCTGTTATATTAGCTCGTCGATCTGTCGCTAAACGCCTTGGACTTCCCGTCCTTGGAAAATATGTCGCAGCCTGCGCGGTTGGTGTTCCTCCTCGGATCATGGGCGTGGGTCCTGCCTACGCAATTCCGAAAGTTCTGGAGAAGACTGGTCTGGCTAAAGATGACATTGACTTTTACGAAATCAACGAAGCCTTTGCGTCGCAAGCCATTTATTGTGTCGAGAAGATCAAGATCTCGTTTGACAAAGTGAATGTCAACGGTGGCGCTATAGCTTTCGGACACCCTCTCGGATGCAGTATGTATTCGTCTTGTCCTTCAGGGTAGAACCTCACTTCCCCACAGCTGGAGCGCGCCAAGTTGCAACTGGTTTAAGCATTGCCAAACAGAGGAACGAGAGGGTGTTTGTCACCAGCATGTGTATTGGATCTGGGATGGGTATGGCTGCGGTTTTCGCCAGTGAGCATTAAGATACATCATCCTGTAATGACATGGGAGTATAAACCTTGTGTGTATTCAATGAACAAAGTGGGGCCTAGTTGGAAACTGCACAATTTCAATGGGTTCTAGGAGTGTTCTTTCATTGATTACAAACATGTGTTAGCCAAAATACAATTGCAGCGGTGACAGCGGAGCTGGTCGGTGTTCAGTTTCTCTTCCATACGGGCCGCTTCCAACCTGTAGAATATATCAGAGCGATCTTGGGTGAAAGATATCCTTCTCCCTGGGCTGGATGGGCTCAAGATTCTCCGGTGATGAGAGCCGAGGAGAAACCCAAATACCAACCCGCCAGGTGCAACTTTCGTGAAAACAAGATTCAAGCTACAAGCAGTTATAAATGTGCTTTGGAGGTTCACACGCACGGACCACGCTAAACGATATATAAAAATCTCACGGCGCCCTTGCAAATTTCTTCAGTCAACCTCGGTCAGTAGTAGGCTCTCAGCAGTTTCATGCAGGGCGCTGATTCTACGTTATTGGATGATCGAGTAGAGGGAAAGCGGGAGCTGGGCATGCTGCTTGTCTTATTATAGCATAGATTGAGTGGCTAATCAGCTTTTGGACAGTGTTTTCTTCCTAATTCCAACTACCGTTCAAACTCCAAAGCCCTACGCGGAGGTACCCAGAAAAAAAAATGCAACAGAAGCAATTTAAGTAGTTTGCGTCAGGACGAGCTGACGTGTGACTGTCAAGATTTTTGTCAATCAGTCACCTCGTCAAACTAAGGCAGTAAAAGGTTCTATTAGCTGTGATAACCCTCGGAGTTCATACACCTTCCTAGTAAATCCGCAGTTGGACCCAGTCAACACACCGAGATTTCGGCATAGCACCTAGGGCCGCATAACGTGCACGTTTGTATGCTTGTGCACAGTGTTAAACACGCCTTGTCAGGACTTGAGGTATTAAGTCCGTGGGTTCAAATTTGAACCTTCAACCTTGTTCTTGGGTTTACGTCACTAGGCATCCTATGACACCAGCGTTTGTGCACATCCAGTGTGGACAGCGTCCATGCTCATTCGGCAGAATGTTCTCTGTTGACATGAATGCCCTCACGGCCCCACGGGCCATACAGCCCTTGTAGAATGGACCGTGCAATCGCTACGCTATTCTCAGCAGATCCATGGTACCCTGACTCTTCGCACACGATATCGGAATTGGCTCCTTGATTTTTAGGTTTCATCAGGTTGGTCACTCATATTGGGCAGTTTGCTCGGGTGTAACCTACTGCACATTCCCTACATTCCGGTTCTCAGTTGCCGTGCTCCATGGCTCCATAGCATGAATTGTTTGTTCTTGCCGTTCGCCCCATAACCAAGTTCGGCGACAAAGAGGCTGCGTTCTGTGATGACAAAAGATACACGCACGGACCTGGAATCCCCTGATTTGAAAGCATCCATTCTGCCCGGGGATCCCCTGGTGACTATTGAACGGCTGCGTTCATAACCCGGTCGGCACTTGGCTTCCGCGGTGCCAAACTGCGTTATATTCAACGCTACATTCTGTGCCATGCTGTACGACAATGAATTGGAAGGTGTGCAATACCTTGGTCGATCGGCCGAAGTTGTCTGTGCGGAGATTGCAAAAGTTCAGTTATAAATCAGGATTGTATGAACAACTGTGAGATACGCAACCTCACCGCAATCCCCGTGCTCATGCCAAGTTAGCCATGACAACTGTTGTTCCAACCGCATTTTTCCTAAGTTGACCGTGAGATGAGAGAACTCCGTTTGTGTTCCTATTTTTGAATTCTAGGAATGCAGAGAGTCGGACCAATATAAAGTCATTTCACGTCACATGGCATCAATATAATTGAATCCAGATGAAGCTGCGAGTTGGCAGTCTCCTGTGGCAACACGGTCTCATTTGCTAAGGCTGGGAGCTTCTCGCCGTGGGTGTATCCTTGTCATCATGAAGACGACCAAGGAACGAGGTACCAGGTACAATCAATCCACGATGACCGTAGTCACCTAATGACATGAACTCTCTGTTGCCAAAGGCAAGTTACAAGTGATACCCGCGGGAAGAGAGATAACAACTAATGTTGGACTTCCATTCGACGTGTTCGTGGTTGCAAAGGATTACATTCATGATCCGACCGCGGGAGGAAACCCCGTATCACCATGCCTGCATGCAGTGTCCTTATCGCCAATGTATAGTCGATGCGCTCCACTTACCTCTCACCTCTCCTGGGGGACCTGTAAGGCATATCAAAGACATGCACAGTCATGGTTAGGGGGATTAGCATGCTTAGGGATTGTAAGTGAATCGCCAGTCAGTGCGTGCGTAATTATCGGCACTTTTCAGATGGGCCATACACATACCATTAAAGCCGTCCTGGAGAATTGTTTCGGTTACCTCTTTCACCCGGTTAAATTATTTCCCCACTGAACCCTCATGATTCATCGATTGCATGACAAACGGTATTTTATGTTTCTTGATTCTTACGATTTATGACAGCCTCATGTGCTGTATTGAGTTAGTGATGTTATGAGAACGCAGACTTCATCTCACCTGTACCGCAAAGAACCGTCCCACTGACTGATTTCGGAAGTCGCAAAGAAACATTCACCGGTGCCCGACATGGGCAGAAACGAGTGGAAGATGGCTGCCTGTGTGGAAGATGAGTTCATCTCGTTTATAAATTATTAAACCAGCATAATGTTAAATAGAAACTGACCATACGGGGTTTGCACGGCTGTAAGGCTACTGACAAAATGTACAAGTAACTGCGGGCACTCACTGTTTATGCTTTAATTCAGAACGTCAACGTGGTGCGAGGCTCGATTATCTAATTCCCGGAAAGCCATCATACATTCATGAATGCGGCAGTGCAAGCCACCTCATGGATCAGATAATGGTTGCTTAACAGTGAATTGAGCCACGGATATAGATTAAGGATGGATAGTAACCAGGTCACCTATTACGAAGCATGGAGGGAGTTGCCTCGTGCAGGCCTCTTAACTTCTCCTTGGCCAGGATATCACGATGTTCACCGAACTGTGCCTGGATGCACCACCCTCGTACGGAGACCTTTCGCAGGGCGTCACTGTTACCCAAAAACGCAACGTGCTAAAGCTTCATATATCGCAGTGGCACTAGTTTATCCGCCGACGCTCAAGGCTGGGTGCATCATCAGCCGTTGCTAATTTTCCGTGATTTCCGAGTGGCAGGTTAAGGCGTCCCTCGTTCACAGAACACGGATGCGGTCCATAGCCTGTTGGTTCATGCGCTTAAAGATCGCACGGCACTGATGCGAATCCTTTTTGCGACGGGGCCAGTTGACTGTAACGATCAATGAATCGAGACAACTTTCCCCTGCGCTATTCGTTCGGAACGTTGATAAATGACGTGAACCTTGCGAAACGCCGGTCCGCAAGTGAAACTTGTTTTTAAAGTTTCGCCACGCACCTACTAGCTCACCTGCCGACATTGGTGTCGAGTCCACGGCTATTGGAGTATGAAGTGATTGCGGTCTATGCATTGATTTAGTTCTGTTCACTAACGCGATCGAAGTGAGAGTTGGTCCTGGTGCCGAACTTCATCGGAATGGCATCATGCCTACTAGATAAAATAACTGACAAGCGTCCAAGACCCGTGATGGCTCATGCTGGAAGGTGCCTAGTTTGTACAAGGCATTGCGCCTGTCATGTTTCATAAACCGTAAAACATACCTAAAGGAGCGTTGCCTCGAGTAATATCACTCAGGGGCAGGTGGAAATATCCGGTGTTAAACATCCATTAGCAAATGGTCAATGCAATGTCGCTCGTCGGATCTCCAAGTCGCGGCGATAGAGCAAACACGGAGGATGCAGGGTCGCATATAATAAGGAATGATTTGTAAACAATAGGCGTCCATCGCGACGTGCCACGGCATCAGCCACCGAGGGAATGCACCGGGACGAGAGTGCGATGCAGTAGGTGTGATCCGAGATGTGAGTCGAAGTTACTGGATCTGTATACTCCACAAGTTTCATGACCACGCATATAATTGGGGATAATACCGATCAGATCATCTGACGAGGTGCATAGTGAGAGCCGACTAGGACAGCACACACGATCTGTTACCCATGATGATTCTGACTGTTCGCTTGAGAGACGGAGATTACGGTATCGGAGGGAGCAGGAGTTAGCGGCTGGCCACCGTAGTCGTGCTTCGTGCCAATGTGATAGGCTTTTGCGGGGAAAGTGCTGTCAAACAGCGTTCCGCAGGCCCGTTTGCACTGTGGCAGAATGTTAGTCGATTCCCATCCTTACAACGTGTCAAATTTCACGTGGCCACCGGTTTTTGCCCGGGTATTCTCCTCTTCAAAACCTTTGTTCCAGCGGCATCCCGGAGAGTTAGCGACCACGGGAAATAGCCACGTAACCGGTGAATGAAAAGTCGCTTTCATGCGGGTGGATGAAGGTATTGTTCGGCAATAAATGGTGGCAGTTAATGCACCAAAGTGGTTACGAGTGCAGTGAGGCGAGTTTATGGTTGATGCGCTAATTCCGCATGTACATTTACCTGCGAGATTCCGGAATAATGAACACGAGCAAGCGCTATTCGGACATTATCGCCAGCATTGTTCGCACCAAGTGGGTTGCTGTGGCTGCCAAGGAAGAGAGACAATTGAGCGGAAGGCAAAGACAATCCAGTTAGGAAATTGTGTTTCCACGTCGGAATCTGATCAAAGAGGTGATCACCTCATGTTGTACGCACCAGAGGGCGACATGTGTCAGAGAACGCAATATTTGGGAAAGGGAAGTTGGAAAGAACAAACGACCCAGAATCGGAAGGCTGATAGCAACACGGACGTAGTGTAGGTCTTTGTTGTGGCTGGCGGGTAAGTTCACAGATCCGAGAAGAGCGCGCGAGGTGATACCGCAACACTGGTTATTGTGGGTGCCGGACATTAGAAAAGCTTCGAAGGAGAAAAAATTGTACTACATTGCAGCGACCTTTCATGAATGGAAGTTCACTACGGAAAATGAAACACGAAAAGAAATCCCGAAATTGGCAGGTGTCGCGTGCCGGACTTACACGGAGACACGAAACCAATCCAAAAAGCTAAATCCACCTTTTTTTTCCCTTACGGAACAGAAATTTGTGGGTGCCTTGTCATGTTTTAGTTCCACACCAATATTTTCCGCTTCTGCCTTAGAATGGACATTACTGACACTGGCAGGTACATCTGATTAAGGAGGAATGCATTACCCACAGCCTCCCACTCTGTGGGGTAAACCAATCCAAGGTTACTCGATTCTGGACATAAGTAATGTCAGAAACCTGCCAAGTACCTTCACAGATCACAAGGGGCACCTCCCTCATTTTGTGCTAGCACCGGCGGACGGTGCAACGCCCGAACGGGTCAAACTTTCTGTCAGCATCTGGATTCCTCATCGACACCGGATCCCATTTATAGGTGGCTGGACAGCCACGGTCCAAGTCTCTTTCGAAAGCCCTTAAATCGACGCTTTCCATCGGGGCTCACGTCTCACTGCCGTTTCGTTCCGCACTGGATTTCATCCCCGCCCCGCTGACCCTCCTTTCTCCTCTCGATGGATCCCGACAGGCACTTGCCCCATCCTGCTCGGAATCCTGCTCGAAATCAACCACAATTGATGTCCTCCCCCGATCCACAACCTCGCCCTCCTCCGCCAACCACATCTCCGTATCAGCAACCGTCTCTGCCTTCTATACGTCAGCTACACCCCTATCTCCCGCCTTCAGGAATGCCCCAGCCTCATCTACCAGCGCAAGCAACTTCGACATATACCTATCCACTACATGCGCCTTATGCCGGTCCGTCATCAACCGACCCTCATATTTCCCCGCCAGCCTCCTCTCACACTGCTACGTATCCTCGTTCTGAACTTCTTGAGTCCGAGGCAGAGGGTGAGGCAGAACCTCAAGGCCCTGCCAAGAAGAAAAGGCGACGACAGGCCTTGAGTTGCAATGGTATGTTGGTGCCACATGATTTTGGTTGTACTCCTGACGAAAATGTCCTGTCTTTCTACCTGCCCCGACTGTTCACAACAAATGTCTGCCGTCAATGACATATCTAATTTGGACGAAAGAATGCAAACGAAGGAAAATCAAGTGCGATAGGTTTGGCATTTGTTTTGTCGCCATTCGCGAGGTCCACTGATGCCCTGCCCAGAGCACAACCGTGCGGGCCTTGTACACGACGTGGGGAACAATCGAAATGTCAGTGGCGCACCTTAGAGCCTGTGTATGTTATCAGTGGACGACAATTCCCCCTGTACTGAATTCCACTTCAGGGACAAGTACGTTACCCGTCAAGAGTATGAAGCATTGAAAGAACAGAGTAGGGTAGAACATGACCAACTAAAAAGGAGGGTAGATCATCTGGAGTCCATGGTCTCGCGCATTTTCTCTGCACCGTCAGGAGGCGCTGTTGGTTTGCCCATTTACTCAATGCCACTAGACATATCTGGGCCATCTACAGAAAATATTTCTTCGTACCGTGGTGGCTCCTCAAGTCACGCAACTTATACACCAAGTGTCCCGCCATCCATTGCATATCATACCGAAATCACGCCTAAACATCACTACTACCCCACCGCGTCATCTCCCATGATTCCTGAAGGAGCTCCACAGGTATCCCCTTCGGCTGCGCAAACCGCTCCAGGAAGTGGGGGTCTTGGTCACATCAGACGACCCTCTGATAGCAAGTCCCCGACACAACCGAGGCAGTCACCCCTTTCTCTAGCTTCCATTACTTCTCCATATAACCCCGTTGCAGAGTCAAAAAACTGGGTCGCGCAGACGCTCAAGCTGCTGGGCGAGCGTCTGCGCCTGGAACAAGGAGGTTGGAAAGGCCCAGTGGCACTTCTTTGAGATACCCATCAACGATGGAACCGCACCCGACACCGTCGAGTACGTCGGATGTTACCATGGGAGGTTCACAGGCACTTCCCACGGCACATCACATCCCCAGTTCGTCTCGAGGGAGACCTGCGGACTCCCCTGGTTCTCACTCGGGTGTAACTTCCGGTCGAGAAGTAGAAGGGCGACCTCCCACAGACCGATAATCCGGTTGCAGGGAGCACACGCCTATTGATGGGTTGTCGTAGGGATGGGGGACTGTGGTCCTATTTTCCACTCAGGCCTTACACCTGCGGCGAGGTTTCCCCGGGAGTTTCTACCGTCATTGGATATGATTTTTCTCTCATCCCCTTTGTTACCGCTTTTCACAATACTCAGTGACAGTTTACGACCCCACATACTACGAGCATTTGCTACATTAAATTTGCCGATCGTATTGTTGGCATGAGCAACCATGCTTAACGCCATCTACCATAGCAATATGTTCATTCCCATACTAATTTACCTTTGTCGTCCACAGTGGCTTGCATCCCGCTACCCAGTCGTTTACCACCACCAGATCGAGACAGCTCAATGATCCGCTCACGCTCCAATTCACGTTTATGTTTGGCCAGACCTTCCAATCGTGTAGCCTCTGCCTCCGCTTTAACGGCCTTAATCATTTCTCTCTTCTTTGCATTCTGTCTCTGCTTCTTCGTCATTGTTTGTTCTGGAGTTGTGTTAGTGATTTGTTGCGGGGTTGGTGTCGTTCTCTGGTTCCCTAAATTTTATAAGGTAAGGGATGCGAGAAATGTGACAGGGGAAATGGTTTACAGGAACGGCTTTTGCCTTTGACAATACCCCATCCTCCCTCGGCTTCGTCTTCTCCGTCGGCATCGTTTGCGGTGAGGTTACCTGCCGCAACGTCCTCATAATCTCCCCAGGTGAATCCTGGAGCCGGCATTTCACCGGCCCGAGGGATAACGCGCATAACTCGCTCGAGAGAAGGTACATCGGGTCTCTGCAGCATACTATTTAGATAGGATTAGTGAATCCGAACCCCCAACTGCCGACAGTTAACAGAATTGATTTCTGACTCACTCTTCTACACCCGTTCGCCTTGGTTTAGGTACGAGTTTCTCAGCGAGTGTTCGACGGGTGTCCGTGCTGACTGTGGGATCGCCTGCTTCTTCCTCGGTGTTCTCTGCAACGGTTGAGTCACCGGTAGTAGACGCTCCAACGTCACTACACGTGAAGTCGGTCGCCACGACCACATTTGCATCTGCGTTCCCATCGGGTTTGAGGCGGCGTAATTCAACACGTGTCCATGAGCTATCCGTGTCGAAAGAGGGCGAAGATCGCAGCCGTGATGGTTCACATTCTAGCAGAGTAACTTGTTTCACGGGTTTTGGCTGCGGGTGGATTTGGGGTTGGGGTATATGTTCTGAAGCTGCAAATGCACTCTTGGCTACTGCTGAGCCTGAGCGTGCGCTGGATTCCCTTGGCCCAGATTCCCCATGTTTATCCTGGTCCGCTGCGGCGACACTAGAGCCGGACGGGATAGCACTCGCCTTCGCCCTCTTTTTCTTTCCCCGTTTGGCGGCTGCTACGCCCGGCTCCTGAGAGCTGTGTTGTGTAATGGAACTTGCACTTGTACTAGCCTTTGTTTGCACCTCGAGACTGCCAGGAATAATTTGTGAAAATGAAGTGACGACCGGATCAGCTTTACGCTCTACTTTGGAGCTGGTTGCTCCGAGCCCAGAACCTGCATCATGGAGGGGTTCAAGCTGAGAATGCTTTCCACCCACAACTTCTCCCGCTGCATTCCTTCGATTAGGAGCACCCCGATTCTTCTTTTTGGACTTTGACCCTGTTACCCTAGATGCAGAAATGTGCTGTGGAGAGCCGGAGCTAGTAAGCTGTGGACTAGAGGTGGTTGAGTTGGAACGTAGGATGAACCTATCCGTCAGATAGCTGCATGTGACCGTGACTACTGCCAGGACGAGCGTCTCTGGAGTCATAAGACTCAAGAGAGAGCCCATAACTTTCAACTGCGGAAGCAGATAGTCCTATAGTCCAAGAATAGCGAATATAGTCAGTAGGTAGTATCCGTGAACAGTGAACACTGAATGCCGTATGCAAAGTCTCGAGTAACTACAATCACGTGACAAAAGCATGAGTTTGCACTAAAAAATTAACTACAATTCATACAACCCAAAAATCAAAAATACGGTGCATTCTTTCGTGGGCAGCATGTCAGGGAACGTTATGATGCAACAGTTATGGAAGCTATTGATTATGTGAGCACGCAGATGTCAAATTTCATGCTTCAGTTAGCAGAATTAGGAATTTCCCCTGAATCCAGTAAATAGCTAATAGTATACAGTCGACTCCCTCCTAACAGATACCAGGTATAACCCATACCTCCTCAAAACACATACATTTTTCTATTTCCCAAGTCAGTTTGCAGGGAATTTGTAACCATAACCCATAACCCATACCCCATACCTATTTTTGTCCAATCATGGGTTATGGGGGAGCTGACTAATGCAAATGTAATACTAAATTAGGAAATTATATTATATAATCATTGGATTTTCTTTACAACTTTGGTCCCGAAGCAGGCTCCTTCACAGCCTCTACTTCGAGTGTGAGGCGGCATCCTAGGGGTATTAGTGGAAAAGACCGAGTGGCTATGCGGAAGTTCAAACACCGCCAACCTTAAATACCTCACACTCTCAGTAGAG
>Ga0307516_10003136_pt1 | contig 21507 bp, 18 predicted proteins | sample 19_EM_MG_FD_203310 | JGI IMG/M metagenome (GOLD analysis project Ga0307516, IMG submission 203310) | Populus trichocarpa ectomycorrhiza microbial communities from riparian zone in the Pacific Northwest, United States - 19_EM | ecosystem: Host-associated > Plants > Roots > Unclassified | place... | reverse complement strand
CGTGCCGCGCCGTCGGCGTCACCGGCGAGCGCGAGCCGCAGGATCTCCCGGTGCTCGCCGGCCTCCCGTTCCCAGGACGGCGAGGCCGCCCAGGCCACGGCGGAGACCAGGGCCGCCTGGTCGCGGACCTCGTCGAGCATCCGGCCCAGCAGCGGGTTGCCGCACGGCAGGTACAGGGCGCGGTGGAACTCCCGGTTGGCGAGGGAGCGTTCGGCGGTGTCCGTGGCCTCGTCGGCCCGGGTCAGCGCGTCGCGGGCGGCGGCGAGGGAGGCTCCGCGCCGCACCGACCGCTTCAGCGCCTCGGGTTCCAGCAGGAGCCGCACGTCGTAGACCTCGCGAGCCATGTCCGCGTCCACCATGCGCACCGTGACGCCCTTGTACTGGCTCATCACCACGAGCCCGGTGCCGGCCAGCGTCTTGAGTGCCTCACGCACCGGGGTCTTGGACACCCCGAACTGCGCGGCGATCTCGGTCTCGACGAGGGCCTGACCGGGCGTCAACTGCCCGGTGAGGATGCGGTGTTTGATCCCTTCCAGCACGAACTGCGTGCGGGAGGGGATCGGCGTGGGCACAGAGGTCATGCGCGGCCTCTCGGATATCGCGTATCGGATCTCAAGTATCGCGTCTCATATATGACGTACGAGGTACGACCCGGTTGAAGGTAGGAGGGGGGCTGTGTTTCGTCAATGCTTCCGACAAAGGAAGGTGAGGTTTCGGCAGGGACCTGCCGGACGGTCGGGACTGCTCCACCTGTTCGCTTTTGCGATGCCAACCTGATGGCGCCCTGATCCCGGAAGGGCTCAGGGCGCCTGGATCAGTGTGCCGACGCGATGTGGCGAAGCACAGTCACGGCCTCGACGACCACAGCGGATCCCGCCCGCTCAGCCCCACCGCCCGGTCGAGGAGCGGGGCATCCGCGGGGACGGTGACGACCGGGCCGAAGATGCCGCCTCCGTCGTCGCCGGCCTCGGCGGCGGCGCGGAGGAAGTCGTGCGACACCTGGAGCGCGGTGGGGTCGGGGGCGTAGGGCTGTCCCGTCGCGCGGGCCAGGTCCCAGCCGTGGATGACCAGTTCGTCGGTCGCGACGGAGGCGGCGACCGCGCCCGGCAGGTCGACGCCGCCCGCGCGGGTCATGCCGGTCCAGGCGGCCGGGTCACGCCAGGCGTCGGCGAGTTCGTCGAGGGTCTTCGTGAGCTCCTCGCGCCAGCCGGGCCCGATGTCGGGCACGGCCGCGTCCGGGTTGGTGTCGGTCGTGACGCCCAGGTCCTTGCGGGCGGCGTCACGGAAGGCGACGGCCAGATGGGTCAGGTGCCCCAGCAGGTAGCGCACCGCGAGGTCCGGGCACGGCGTCGCGTCCGCGAGCTGCTCGTCCCTCACGCCCTCGGCGAGACGGGCGACGATCCGGGCCTGCGGTTCGAGGTCGAAGGTAGTCGGGTCGGTCATGTGCTGCTCCTCCGGGAAACGGGATGCGGGATGTCCTCGGAGGGTGGACCGGCCCCACGCCCCAAACTCATCGCACCACCGAAACTCATCGCACCCGCGGCCTCGGCACGCACCGTCCGCACGCGCGCGGCCGGCGTCCTGCCGACAGCCACTCACGGCTCTACGCCCGGTCCCTCGCGCTTCTAGGGCACCTGCCCGATCCGTACGCCACCTCCTTAGCCGCACGATGACCGGGCATGACGACGAAACGTACGAGGACAAGGGCACGGGCACGGGCCTGGCGGGTGGCGCGCGTCCTGCGCGACCGTGACGCGGGGCTGTACCTCGCCGGAGTCGTGGTCTCCGGCTTCGGCACGTCCGCGCTGTGGCTGGCGTCGGGCGTGTGGGTCAAGGAACTCACCGGGTCCGACGGGCAGGCCGCGCTGTGCCTGCTCGCCATGTGGGCACCGACCCTCGCGGGCCCCCTCCTCGGCACGCTCGCCGACCGGCTGCTCCGCAAGCCGCTGCTGATCGGTGTGAACCTGTTACTGGCCGCACTCCTGCTCACCCTCCTCACCGTCGACTCCGCGACAGACCTCTGGCTGCTGTACGCGATCCTGTTCGTGTACGGCGCCGCCGGCGTCGTACACGACGCCGCGGAGTCCGCCCTGGTCACCGCCGCCGTGGATCCGTCCCTGCTCGGCGACTTCAACGGGCTGCGGATGACGGCGAGCGAGGGCACGAAGCTGGTGGCCCCGCTGGCGGGAGCCGGCCTCTACGCGGCGTACGGCGGTCCGAGCGTCGCCTTGCTGGACGCGGCCACCTTCGTCCTCGCCACGGGCCTTTACGCCGCTCTGCGCGTCCACGAGGAGGCCCCCGCGCCGTCCGTGAACGGCTGGCGCGAGCGGACCGCCGAGGGGACCCGGCATCTGTGGGCGCGTCCCCGGCTGCGGTCGCTGGTCCTGGCGGGCGGCGCCACCATGCTGTGCGCGGGCGTCAACGGGGCGTTGGTCTACGCCGTCGTCGAGGGCCTCAAGCACTCCCCCGCGTACGGCGGTGTGCTGTACGCGGTGCAGGGCGCCGGGTCGGTCGTGGTCGGCCTGGCCTCGGGCCCCGCGCTGCGGCAGCTCGGGGCGCGCCGGTTCGCGGCCTGCGGCACGGCCGTCGCGGCCGTCGCTGCGGCGCTGCGTGCTGTTCCGTCCGACCCGGTGGCCCTGGTGTGCAGCGCGGCGATCGGAGTGGGACTGCCCTGTGTGCTGATCGCCACGCTCACAGCTGTGCAACATGAGACGCCAGGTCCGCTGCTGGGCCGGACGGTCGCCACGGCCAACACCCTGATGTTCGCGCCGAACGTGCTCGGTCTGGCCATGGGCGCCGCCCTGGTCGGACCGGTCGACCACCGGGCCCTGTCGGCCGTCCTCGGCGTGGTGTGGCTACTGACCGTGGTCCCGCTGCTTCAGAGCCCGGCGAGCGCCTCCCGTGCCGCCTCCAGGTCGCCGTCCGACGCCAACCCGGCGTGATACAGCCGCAGTTCCGTGGCTCCCAGTTCCCGGGCCCGCGCGGCGTCCGCCGCGAGCGTGCCCGGGCTGCCGCCCATCCCGGAGACCAGACCGAAGTTGGCGGCGACCACGGTGGGGTCCCGCCGGTGCTCCACGAACGGCGTCAGCGGGGAGGTGCCGCCCGCGCACGGGACGACCACGCCGTCCGCGACGGACAGGATGTGCGCGGGGTCGACGCCCGGGTTGGCGCCCACGTGGTAGGTGACGGGGTCGGCGTGCAGAAGCACCTGGAACCCGTCGGGGGCGGCGGCCCTGACGGCGGCGACGGCCGTCTCCTGGAGCGTGCGGGCGATGTCGTCGCGCCACGCGCGCGTGGCGGCCGCGTTCGTCTCCCCGAGCAGCTTCTCGACCCCCGCCCAGCCCTCGCCGTCGGGCGCGCCCCGCCACACCGGCGCCAGCGCCTCGCGCACGGCGGCCGCCAACTCGTCCGCGTCCAGGCCCTGTCGGCCGTAACCCTCCCGGCAGGTCGGGCAGAAGCAGAGCGCCATCAGGTACTGGCCGGCGTCCCCGAGGCCGATCCCGGCGGTCTTGTCGTGGGCGTGCAGGTGCTGGAGTCCGTACCAGCCGAGGGACTCCAGTTCGGTGCCGGCCGCGCCGGGGCGTACGGCGGCCTCGGCGGCCAGGTCGACGAGGTACGCGCGGGTGGCGGGCTGCGCGATACAGGGGGCCCACGGGTAGCGGTCGCCGTAGGCGTTGACGACCGAGGTGTCCGGATGCTCGGCGCCCAGGCGGGAGTTGTGCGCGAGGACGACCCAGGTGTGCACCTCGAGACCGGCGTCCGTGAGCGCGCCGGCCGCCTCGCCGAACGCGTCTCCAGGGGCCCAGTCCCCGGCGGTGTACGGGCGCAGCTTCCGCCCCTCCCACCGGTTGTCCGTGGGGTACAGCACGGCCGCGTGCTCGGCGGTGACGATGCGGTGGCGCGGATGGCGGGGGGTGAGCGCGCGGGTGGAGTGGTAGGCGGCGGCCAGGGTCACCTGCCGCGCTCCGAGCGCGGCGATGCGTCCCGCGGCCTGAGGGTCCCCGTTGACATCCCAGGGGTAGACGAACGTCGACGCCTTCACTGGTCCTCCGCGTTCACGCGCTCGGTGGCCGGCTTCACTTGCCCTCGTCCAGCAGGGCATAGCCCCGCTCGATGATCTGGGCGAGCTGTTTCACATGATCCTCTCGCGGCTCGTGCAGCGGGGGCCGCACCTCCCCCACATCGAGTCCGCGCATCCGTACGCCGGCCTTGACGAGCGCGACGGCATAGCCGCGGCCCTGGGCGCGCAGTTCGACGAAGGGCCGGTAGAAGCCGTCGAGGAGACGGTGGGCGGTGGTGTCGTCGCCGGTCTTGTGGGCCTCGTAGAAGGCTAGGGCGATCTCCGGGGCGAAGCAGAAGGTGGCGGAGGAGTAGAGCGTGACGCCGATGCCGCGGTAGGCGAGCTGGGTCTGTTCGGCGGTCGGCAGTCCGTTGAAGTAGAGGAAGTCGCCGGGGGCCTCGGTGCGGACGGCGCTGATGATCCGCTGCAGCAGGTCGAGGTCGCCGAGGCCGTCCTTGAAGCCGATGATCCCGTCGGTCCGGGCCAGCTCGACGACGGACTCGGGGGTGAACACGGCGTTGTCGCGCTGGTAGACGATCACCGGCAGCGAGGTCGCCGCGGCCACCTCCCGGTAGTGCCGCAGCAGCCCCTCCTGCGCGGCGACGACGAGGTAGGGCGGCATGGCGAGCAGGCCGTCCGCCCCGGCCGCCTCGGCGAGCCGCGCGTACCGTACGGCGAGCGCGGTGCCGTATCCGGCGCCCGCGACGACCGGCACCCGGCCCGCCGCCTCCGCCACCGCAGCGCGTACACACGCCTCGAACTCCTCCGGCGCGAGCGCGTGGAACTCCCCGGTTCCGCAGCACGCGAAGACGGCGGCGGCGCCGGCCTCGATCCCGCCGCGCACATGTGCGCGGTAGGCGTCCAGATCCACCGAGCCGTCGGGGCCGTAGGCGGTGACGGGGAAGAACAGCGGCCCGCCGGGAATGCCGAGTCGAGCGGCGAGGGGGGCTGACGTCACGGGCTCTCCCTAGAACGAGCGCTCACGCTTATGATTCGCATCCATATTTATGAACGCCACCACCCTAAGGATCCCCTTCGGGGCCGGTCAAGCGCACAAACCCGCGTCACGGCTCGGATCTGCCGGGTTCGCGCCACCCTTGACGGAGAACACCCACGATCCATAGCGTGTCCACGCATGTGAATGGGATCCATGCATACGGCCGCCGACTCAAGGAGACCCGAGGATGCCCGCTCCCCGCACCGTTCTGCTCACCGGCGCCGCCGGCGGGCTCGGCACCCTGATGCGGAACCTGCTCCCGGCCTTCGACTACACCCTGCGCCTGCTCGACGTGCGCCCGATCGAGGGCGACCCGGACGCCGTCACCGCCGACCTCGCCGACAAGGACGCCGTGCGGGAGGCGGTGCGGGGTGTCGACGCGATCATCCACCTCGCGGGCATCTCCCTGGAAGCCCCGTTCGAGAAGATCCTCGCGGCGAACATCGAGGGCACGTACAACCTGTACGAGGCCGCCCGCGAGGAAGGCGTGCGGCGCGTCGTCTTCGCCTCCTCCAACCACGCGGTGGGCTACACCCCGCGTCCCCAGGGCGACGACCCCCTCATCCCCATCGACACCCCGCGCCGCCCGGACACCTTCTACGGCCTGTCCAAGTCCTTCGGCGAGGACCTCGCCCAGTTCTACTGGGACAAGCACGGCATCGAGACCGTCTCCGTCCGCATCGGCTCCTGCTTCCCCGAGCCGACCAGCGTGCGCATGCTGTCGCTGTGGATGAGCCCGGCCGACGGCGCCCGCCTCTTCCACGCGGCCCTGACCGCCGAGGACGTCGGGCACACCGTCGTCTACGGCTCCTCCGCCAACACCCGCCTGTGGTGGGACCTGAGCAGCGCGCGGGCCCTCGGCTACGAACCGCGGGACGACTCCGAGCCGTACGCCGAGAAGCTGATCGCCGAGCAGGGCGAACTGGACCCGGAGAACGTGGGCCACGCCTACCTGGGCGGCCACTTCGTCAGCGACCCGCCGATCTGGCCGTACTGACAAGGCGACCGCACCGCCGGACCGGCCGCACCGACACGGCGACCCCGCTCGCGGACCGGCCGCACCGGCGCAAAACCGTCGTCCGCGGCGGCGGGCGGGCACCGAACGGGCCCGCCCACCGCCGCATTCGGGCATCCGTGCTGCCCGATCTCCCGCCTCCGACCTCAGCCCCGCAGGTCCGAGACGGTCATGGCGCCCCGTGAACGGGCACACACGGGCAGCATCGAGTCCGCAACAGGCCTGGTCAGTGCCGCACACCCGCTGTAGAACTTCCCCCATGGGCCCCACCGGGCCCGAACGGGCACGCAGGCACGGAAGCGGGTGACGGGCATGAACACCAGAACGGCGGAAGAACGCCAGCGGGAGATCGTCCGGGTCGCCCGCACCACCGGTTCGGTCGACGTCACCGCGCTCGCCGACGAGTTGGGCGTGGCCAAGGAGACCGTACGGCGGGATCTGCGCGCCCTGGAGGACCACGGCCTGGTCCGCCGCACCCACGGCGGGGCCTATCCCGTGGAGAGCGCCGGCTTCGAGACGACGCTCGCCTTCCGCGCCACCAGTCACGTCCCCGAGAAGCGCCGGATCGCGGCCGCCGCGGCCGAACTGCTCGCGGACGCCGAGACGGTCTTCGTCGACGAGGGCTTCACCCCGCAGCTCATCGCCGAGGCACTGCCCCGGGACCGGCCGCTGACCGTGGTCACCGCGTCCCTGCCGGTCGCGGGCGCGCTCGCCGAGACCGAGAACACCTCGGTCCTGCTGCTGGGCGGCCGGGTCCGCTCCGGCACCCTCGCCACGGTCGACCACTGGACGACGAAGATGCTGTCCGGCTTCGTCGTCGACCTCGCCTACATCGGCGCCAACGGCATCTCCCGCGAACACGGACTGACCACACCCGACCCCGCGGTCAGCGAGGTCAAGGCGCAGGCCATCCGGGCCGCACGCCGCACGGTGTTCGCGGGCGTCCACACCAAGTTCGGAGCGGTCAGCTTCTGCCGGTTCGCCGAGATCGGCAGCCTGGAGGCGATCGTGACGAGCACCCTGCTCCCGACGGCCGAGGCCCACCGCTACTCGCTGCTGGGACCCCAGGTCATCCGCGTCTGACAATCCGACTCACCCCTGTCCAGGGCACCCCCTTACCGGGCAACACCCTTTGTCTACCGATGTATCCACCTTCTTCACTTCCTCCATCTCTCCCATCTCCTCATACGTCCAGGAGCGATCCATGCGAACCCAGAGCCGACGACGGCCCCCGCGAGCCACGCTCGCCATGGCCGCCGCAGGGACGCTGCTCGCCCCGCTGCTCTCCGGCTGCTGGGTCGGAGCGGGCGGGTCCGGGTCGGGCGGCAACTCCATCAACGTCCTGATGGTCAACAACCCGCAGATGACCGAGCTGCAGAAGCTCACCGCCGCCCACTTCACCAAAGAGACCGGCATCAAGGTCAACTTCACCGTCCTGCCCGAGAACGACGTCCGCGACAAGATCAGCCAGGACTTCGCCAACCAGGCCGGCCAGTACGACGTCGCCACCCTCTCCAACTACGAGATACCGATCTACGCCCGCAACGGCTGGCTGCACGAGATGAACTCCTACGTCGCCGAGGACCCGGCGTACGACGAACAGGACGTGCTCAAGCCCATGCGCCAGTCACTGACCGGCGACGACGGCAAGCTCTACGGCCAGCCCTTCTACGGCGAGTCGTCCTTCCTGATGTACCGCAAGGACGTCCTGGCGAAGAAGGGCCTGACGATGCCCGCGCACCCGACCTGGACCCAGGTGGCCGACCTGGCCGCGAAGGTCGACGGGGCCGAGCCCGGCATGAAGGGCATCTGCCTGCGCGGCCTGCCGGGCTGGGGCGAGGTCATGGCACCCCTGACGACGGTGGTGAACACCTTCGGCGGCACCTGGTTCGACAAGAACTGGAAGGCGCGGCTCGACTCCCCCGAGTTCGAGAAGGCGGTGAAGTTCTATGTCGACCTGGTCCGAGAGCACGGCGAGTCCGGCGCCGCGCAGTCCGGCTTCGCCGAGTGCCTGAACAACGTCACCCAGAGCAAGGTCGCCATGTGGTACGACGCCACCTCCGCGGCCGGATCCCTGGAGGCGGCGAACTCCCCGGTCAAGGGCAAGCTCGGCTACGCCCCCGCCCCCGTCGAGAAGACCGAGTCCGCCGGCTGGCTCTACACCTGGGCCTGGGGCATCCAGGACGCGTCGCGCAACTCCGACAAGGCCTGGAAGTTCGTCTCCTGGGCGTCCAGCAAGCAGTACGAGCAGCTGGTCGGCGACCAGATCGGCTGGTCCAACGTCCCGGCCGGCAAGCGCGCGTCGACATACACGAACCCCGCCTACGCCAAGGAGGCCGCGGCCTTCCAGGAGATGACCAAGGAGGCCATCGAGGGCGCCCGGCCCAATGACCCCGGCGTACAGCCGCGCCCCGCGCCCGGCATCCAGTTCGTCGGCATCCCCGAGTTCACCGATCTCGGCACCAAGGTCTCCCAGGAGATCAGCGCGGCCATCGCCGGACGCCAGTCCGTCGAGTCGGCCCTGAAGAAGTCCCAGCAGCTCGCCGAGCGGATCTCCGAGGAGTACGAGGGACGATGACCGCGACCGCAACAGTTCCGACAGCCACCGCACCCGTACACACCGTGCGGCAACCCTCCGCCCGCCTGCGCGCCTGGGCCACCCGCGCCCCACTGCTCCCCGCCCTCATCTTCATGATCGTGGTCACCCAACTCCCGTTCGTGGCCACGCTGGTGATCTCCTTCTTCGACTGGAACGCCCTCTATCCCAAGGCGCGCCACTTCACCGGCGTCGACAACTACCAGCAGGTGCTGACCGACGCCGATCTGCGCCAGTCCGTGTGGACGACGGTCCTGCTGACGGTCGCGGTGGTCCTGGCCAGCCTGATCCTGGGACTGGCCCTGGCGCTGCTCCTCGACCGGAAGTTCCGCGGCCGGGGCGTGGTCCGCACGCTCCTCATCGCCCCCTTCCTGGTGGTCCCGGTGGCGGCGGCCCTGCTCTGGAAGCATGTGCTGTACAACCCTGAATACGGCCTGCTCAATGGGTTGTTGCACTATGTGGGCGGTCCACAGCCGGACTGGATCTCCAACACCCCGCTGCTCGCGGTCGAGGCCTCCCTGGTCTGGCAGTGGACCCCGTTCATGATGCTGATCCTGCTGGCCGGGCTACAGAGCCGCGACCAGCAGCAGATGGAGGCGGCGAGGGTCGACGGGGCGAGCGACTGGCAGATCTTCCGCTATCTGACGCTCCCGCACCTGCGCCGCTACCTCGAACTCGGGGCGCTCCTGGGATCGATCTACATCGTCCAGAACTTCGACGCGGTCTTCACGATCACGTCCGGCGGCCTGGGCACCGCCAACCTTCCCTACACCGTCTACCAGAGCTTCTACCAGGCCCACGAGAACGGCCTCGCGTCGGCCGCCGGCGTCCTGGTGGTCATCGGCTCCATCATCATCGCGACCTTCGCCCTGCGCGTGGTGTCGTCCCTGTTCAGCGAGGAGGTGGGGCGGGCATGAGCGGTATCGCCGTACGACCGCGCAGTGGCCGTGGCAAGGGAGCGGGCCTCGGCCTGGTGGCCTGGCTGCTGGGGATCGTCTTCTTCCTGCCCATCGCGTGGATGGCCCTGACGTCCTTCCACTCGGAGCAGGACGCGGCAACCAATCCGCCCTCCTTCGGGGCCGCCCTCACCCTGGACGGCTACCGCGAGTTCTTCGGCACGGGCGGCGGCGCGAGCCCCTGGCCGGCGCTGGTCAACTCGACGGTGGCCTCGCTGGCGTCGACGCTGTTCGTCCTCCTCCTGGCCTTCCCGGCGGCGTACGCGCTCTCCATCCGGCCGGTGAAGAAGTGGACGGACGTCCTGTTCTTCTTCCTGTCCACGAAGATGCTGCCGGCGGTGGCGGGCCTGCTGCCCATCTACCTGTTCGCCAAGAACACCGACATGCTCGACAACATCTGGCTGCTGGTCATCCTCTACACCTCCATGAACCTGCCGATCGCGGTGTGGATGATGCAGTCCTTCCTCGCGGAGGTCCCGGTGGCGGTGATCGAGGCGGCGAAGGTGGACGGGGCGCGCCTGCCGACGATCCTGGCGCGCGTGGTGGCCCCCATCGCCCTCCCGGGCATCGCCGCGACCGCGCTGATCTGCTTCATCTTCAGCTGGAACGAACTGCTCTTCGCCCGGGTGCTGACCGGCGTGGCGGCCGAGACGGCGCCCGTCTTCCTGACCGGCTTCATCACCAGCCAGGGCCTGTTCCTGGCCAAGGTGTGCGCCGCGTCACTCGTGATCTCCCTGCCGGTGCTCGCCGCGGGGTTCGCCGCCCAGGACAAGCTGGTCCAGGGCCTGTCGTTGGGAGCCGTGAAATGAAGGCCGCCGTCATCGAGTCCGTGGGCAAGGCCGTCGTCTCCGAAGTCCCGGACCCGACACCGGGCCCCCGCGAGGTGGTCGTCGAGGTCGCGGCCTGCGGTCTGTGCGGCACCGATCTGCACATCCTTCAGGGCGAGTTCGCGCCGAAACTGCCGATCGTGCCCGGGCACGAGTTCGCGGGCGCGGTGGTCGGGGTCGGCACCCAGGTCACCGAGATCTCGGTGGGCGACCGGGTCGCGGTGGACCCCTCGCTCTACTGCTACGAGTGCCGGTACTGCCGTGCGGGCCACAACAACCTCTGCGAACGCTGGGCCGCGATCGGCGTGACGACGGCGGGCGGCGCCGCTCAGTACGCGGTGGCGCCGGTCGCCAACTGCGTGAAGCTGCCGGAGCACGTCCGCACCCAGGACGCGGCCCTCGTGGAGCCCCTGTCCTGCGCGGTGCGCGGCTACGACGTGCTCCAGTCCCGCCTCGGCGCACACGTCCTGATCTACGGCTCCGGGACGATGGGCCTGATGATGCTGGAGCTCGCCAAGCGGACCGGGGCGGCGAGCGTGGACATGGTGGACATCAACGAACAGCGCCTGGGCACGGCCCGGTTGCTCGGGGTGTCGTCCTCGGCGACCGGCGCCGACGAACTCGACCGTCCGCAGGGCTGGGACCTGGTGATCGACGCGACCGGCAACGCGGCGGCGATCCAGGACGGCCTGGACCGGGTGGCGAAGGCGGGCACCTTCCTCCAGTTCGGGGTGGCCGACTACGAGACCCGCGTGACGATCGACCCGTACCGCATCTACAACCAGGAGATCACGATCACCGGCTCGATGGCCGTCCTGCACAGCTTCGAGCGGGCGGCGGAGCTGTTCGCGGGCGGTGTCCTGGACCCGGAGGTCTTCATCAGCGACCGCATCCCCCTGGACCGCTACCCGGAGGCACTGGACCAGTTCAAGGCGGGGGTGGGACGGAAGATCGTGGTGGTGCCCTAGCGGAGGGTGCCGGGCCTGCCCGACGGTACGGCCGTCGGGCAGGAGGTCACAGCGGCAGCGCGCCGTACAGCGCGGCACCCACCGCGGCGAACGCCGGACCGGCCCACCGGGGCCAGGAACGGGTACGCCGTCCCGCCGCGTACGCGAGGGCCGATGCCCCCATCGCCGGCCACAGAGCGGCGAAAACGGCGTCCGGAAGCGAGAATTGGCCTCGGACGGCGGCGGCGACCGCGTATCCGGCGGTCGCCGCCAGAGCGACGACCGGGAAGTCCGGGCCGAAGGGGTTCCAGCCGGCGGACGGCGGCTCCCGGCGCCTGCCCAGCACGATCGACGCGATCACCGCGACACCTGCGACAACGGTCCACAGCACGGCGGGGACGACCAGGAGCGGGCTGGGTAGGCACGCTGTGTGGGCACTCTGTGTGGGCACTCTGTGTGGGCGGACGAGGAAACGGGTGCCCCGGCGCGTGGGCCCTCGATCCGTCCCGCGGTGGGCTCGGCTGCCGGGTGACGGGTCTGTACCCGATTGGCCCTCGGGTAAGGGAACGGTAAAACGCCCTCGCTCGTTCAAACGGTCATGACAGCTATGACCCCCGGCTCGAACATCCCCCTCTCCGCCGCCCGCGTGACGGTGGACGTCTCCGCCCCGGTGCGGCTCGACGTATCGGGCCTGCTGCTCACCGCCGACGGCAAGGTGCGCTCCGACGACGACTTCATCTTCTACAACCAACCCACCGGCCCCGGCGTGACCTACCGCTCGGGCGGTGGCACGGCCCCGGACGCGATCACCGTCGACACCTCCGCCGTCCCCCCGGGCATCGAGAAGATCGTCGTCACCGCAAGCCCGGACGCGGCCGGCCAGACCTTCCAGGGCATCGAACCGACGGCCACCGTCCGCAACGCGGACGACAACAGCGTCCTGGCCACGTTCACACCCCCGCAGCTGGGCACCGAGACGGCCCTGGTGATCGTGGAGGTCTACCTCCGCAACGGCGCCTGGAAGGCCCGCGCCGTAGGACAGGGCTACGCCAACGGCCTGGCCGGCATCGCCACCGACTTCGGCGTCTCCGTGGAGGAGCCCGCGGCCCCGGTCGCCGCTCCCGCACAGCCGGTGGCTCCTCCCCCGCCGGCCCCGCAGCCGCCGGCCCCGCCGCTCGACCCGCGGATCGCCGCACCCCCGGTCCCCGCCGCTCCCCCGGCCCCGCCCGCCACCGCCCCCGGCGCCGGAAAGATCAACCTCGACAAGGGCCGGGTCAGCCTCCAGAAGAACCAGACCGTCTCCCTGGTCAAGGGCGGCCGCCCGCTGCTGTCCCAGGTCAAGATGGGCCTCGGCTGGGAACCGGCGTACCGCGGCAAGGACATCGACCTGGACGCCTCGGTCATCGCGTACGGCCCGCAGCGCAACCACGTCGACAGCTGCTACTTCGGCAAGCTGTCCATCGTCGGCGGCGCGATCAAGCACTCCGGCGACAACCTCACCGGAGAGGGCGGCGGCGACGACGAGGTGATCGTCGTCGACCTCGGCCGACTCCCGCAGGAGGTCACCGGCCTGGTGTTCACGGTCAACTCCTTCTCCGGCCAGAAGTTCACCGAGGTCGCCAAGGCCTACTGCCGACTCCTGGACGCCGCGACCGGCGAGGAACTCGTCCGCTTCGACCTCACCAACGCCGAAGCACAGACCGGCGTGATGATGGCGAAGCTGGTGCGCCAGTTCTCCGGCGAGTGGGACATGACGGCGATGGGCGACTTCGTGAAGTCCCGCACGGTACGGGGCATGGTGAAGCCGGCGGCCCAGGCACTGTAGCGACCACCACGACCACCGGGGCGCCCCCAGCCGCAGGGGGCGCCCGGCGTTCAGCTCCGCGCGTCCACCGTTGCCGGCCTCAAGCCCTCCGTCAGCAATGACAGATAGCGCCGGATGGCCCTCCCCTGCCCGTCCGCCAGCTCCGACGCCGTGGCGACCCCGTGCGCGAGCCGCAGCACGTCGATCGGTTCGACGTCCGCTCGCAGGGTCCCCTCCCGCTGCGCCGCCCGCACCAGCCGCGTCGCCGCCGCCCTCATCGCGTCGGCGCACACCGTGGCCGCGGCCGAACTGCCGTCCGTGACGGCCGACCCCAGCAGCGCCCTCAGCCCGCGGACCTGGATCATCCCCACGCCGAGTTCGTTCAGCCACTCCACCAGCGCATCGCCCGGCGGCAGCCGCGCCGCGATCTCGTCCGCGCGCGCCGCGATCGCCTCGACCCGGTCGACGTACGCCGCCTCCAGCAGCGCCTGACGGGTGGGGAAGTGCCGGTACAGCGTGCCGGACCCGACACCCGCCCGCTTGGCGATGTCGTCGAGGGACGCGCCTTCCCCATGCTCGGCGAAGGCCTCCGCGGCCACCTCCAGCAACCGCTCGTAGTTACGCCGAGCGTCCGCGCGCATGGGCCTGACCTGCGTCATCCAGTAACTCCCTCGCGAACCGGGGACCTCCTCCGTACCCTACCGAGCACCGAACCGGAAGAGTCCCCCGCTTGCGAGGTGGAAAGAGGCGCTCACATCTTCGTCGCCCCCGCCGCGAGGTCCCGCAGGAAGTGCCGTGCCCCGAGCAGGAAGACGATGATCAGCGGGATGACGCTCATCAGGGCCCCGGCCATCACCAGGGAGTAGTCGGTGTTGTACAGGACGTTGAGGTTCGCCAGAGCGACCTGGAGGGTGACCTTGTCGGGGTCGATCATGACGACCAGCGGCCAGATGTAGTCGTTCCAGATGCTGATGAACGTGAAGATGCCGAGGAACGCGAGGGCCGGCCGGAACAACGGCATCGCGACCTGCCAGTACAGCCGGAAGAAGCCGGCGCCGTCGATCCGCCCGGCGTCCAGCAGCTCGTCGGGCAGCGAGTTCTGGGCGTACTGGCGCATCCAGAAGATGCCGAAGGCGTTGGCCGCACCGGGAATGATCAGCGCCTTCAGTGAACCGGCCCAGCCGAACTCGGCCATGGTGACGAACTGCGGCACCAGGGAGAGCTGGGCGGGAATCATGTACGTGGCCAACAGCGCGCCGAAGAGGAGTTTCTTGGCCGGGAACTCGTACTTGGCGAAGGCGAAGGCTGCCAACGAGTCGAAGAACAGCACCAGCGCGGTCCCGAGCACCGCGGCGACGACGGTGTTGAGCAGCGAGCCGAAGAAGTCGACGGTGTCGAGCACCCGCCGCATGTTGTCCAGGAGATGCGGTCCCGGTACCAGTTTGGGCGGGTATTGGTAGATGTCCTGAGTGGTGCCGGAGGCCATCACCACCAGCCAGTAGAAGGGGAACAGCGAGATCAGCACACCGAGCAGCAGTACCCCCCGGACACAGACCCGGGTGAGCCTGCTGCCGGAGCCGATGGCGAGACCCGCACTGCCCGTCGTTCTCTCGTCAGCGGCCATTGCGGGCTCCCTTGCGTCGCAGCAGTGACCTGATGCCGCCGCGGTCCTCGCGGTCGGAGCCGGAGACCAGCCGCCAGTTGATGAGGGTGAAGACCGCGATGATCGCGAACAGGAGCCAGCCCATCGCGGCCCCGTAGCCGAACTGGTGGTCCTTGAAGGCCTTCTGCCACAGATAGAGCACGATGGTCATACCTTCCTGGCCGGGTCCGCCCGTGGTTCCGACGTCGGTCGACTGGAAGAGCACCTGGGACTCGGTGAAGATCTGCAGGCCGTTGATGGTGGACGTGACGGCGGCGAAGAGGACCACCGGGCGCAGCTGCGGCAGCACGACCCGGAAGAGGGTCTGCCAGCTGTTCGCGCCGTCGACCCGGGCGGCCTCGAAGTGCTCGGTGGGAATGGCCTGGAGACCCGCCAGGAAGATCAGGGCGTTGTAACCGACCCACCGCCAGATGATCATGATGGAGAGGGACGACTTGATCCCCCACTCGGAGGACAGCCAGCCGACACCGTCCACCCCGACCAGCCTCAGCGCGGAGTTGGCGAGCCCCGTCTGGGCGAAGACCGAGCCGAAGACGACGGTCATGGCGACCATCGAGGTGACGTTGGGGATGAAGTACGCCACCCGGTACGCGCCGGTGAACCGGACCTGCGAGTGCAGCAGGAACGCGAGCACCAGGGCCAGGAACAGCATCGGCACCGTGGACAGGAACCAGATCTCGAAGGTGTTGAGCACCGAGTGCCAGAACACCGAGTCCTCGAGCAGCCAGCCGTACTGCTTGAGGCCGACGAAGCGCATGTCGCCGATGCCGTCCCAGTCCTGGAAGGACAGGTACAGGGAGAACACCACCGGGAAGGCGCCGAAGACGGCGAACAGCACATAGAACGGGGAGATGGCGAGGAGCGGCCCGACATGGCGTCGGCGTCCGCCCGGGGCTTTGGCGCGGGAGCCGCGGCCGTCCGCCCGCTCCGCGCGGTCGGCCGCGGGGGCACCGGCATCCGCCGGGTCGGCGACTGTGGTCACGTCAGCTCACCCCCAGCCGGGACAGCGTGGTCTCGGCGGTGTTCACCGCGTCCCGCCAGGCCCTGTCGGGTTTCTTGCCGAGCGATTCCACGTTGGTCAACTCCTGGAAGAACGGGGTGTTGGCGGTCTCCTCGTACGGACTGAAGTAGACGACCGGTGCCTTCTGGGCGGCCGGGCCGAAGACGTCGATGGGCTGCTGACCGCCGAAGAAGGGGTCGGGCGTATGCATCGCGGGGTCGGCGTAGGCGGCCGGAGTGGTGGGGAACAGGGCCATCTCCTGGTAGCTCTTGAGCTGGTTCGCCGGGCCGAGCAGCCACTTCAGGAAGGCGAAGGCGGCCTCCGGGTCGCGGCAGTAACGGGTCAGGGTGACGTACGACCCGCCGTAGTTGGCGGGGCCGTCCGGCATGGTGGTCAGCCGCCAGGCCCCGGACGTCTTCGGCGCGGTGTCCTTCAGGCCGTTGATGGCCCACACCGCCGTGGTCATCGAGGCGACCCGGCCACCGCTCATGGCCGCGTTGTAGTCCGGCGTGCCGTCCGTGATCCTGGCGCTGATCCCCTGGCGGAGCATCTCCACGGACAGGTCCCAGGCGTGTCGGATGTGGGACTGGTCGCCGATGAAGCGGTTGTCGGCGTCCACGAACTGCTTGGGGCTCTGGAGCAGGACCTGTTGGAAGACGTTGCCGACGTTGCTCACCAGATACGGCTTGCCGGGGCCCTTCGTCCGGAGGGTCCGCCCGGCGGCGAGGTACTTCTCCCAGGTGTCGATCTCCGCGGCGACCTCCTTCGGGTCGTCGGGCAGTCCGGCCCGCCGGAAGAGGTCCCTGCGGTAGTAGAGCGCGGTGGGGCCGGCGTCGAGCGGGAAGCCGATCATCCGGCCCGACGGGGTGAAGCATGCCTTCCACTTCCAGTCGAGGTACTGGTCGCGGACGGCTTCCGCACCCAGCGTCCGCAGGTCGAGGAACTCGTCCTCGTCGGGGAAGAACGTGGCGAGGTTGTCGTTGTTCACGACCGTCAGGTCCGGCACATAGGCGCGGGCGGCGAGGCTGGTGCGCACCTTCGAGTCGATGTCGCCGTCGGGGATCTGGGAGCCCTTCACCCTCAGCCCCGGCACTGCGGGTACGCCACGCCTGGCGGTGGCGAGCAGTGTGTCGCTCAGCGAGCCCTTCCAGTACCAGAGGCTCAGATGGTCGGTGCCCGCGGAGGCGGAGCCGTTGTCCGCCCCGCATCCCGACAGGCCCAACAGGGCTCCGCCGACACCGCCGAGGGAGGCCCCCAGCAGACGTCTGCGGGAGATCGTTCGGTGTTCCATCGGCGCGCACTCACTTTCCGGGCACGGCGCGGCCGGGGCTGGGCGCTGCCGCGGGCCCGTCTGCGGGGTGGGGGACACCACGAGGACAACGATGTCGGCCGGTGGTTCCGGGCTCGGGGCCGACAGCGACGTGGAGGTTCTTGAGGGTCCGTGAACGTTCACGTGAACGTTGCCGTCGAGTATCGGGGCGGCCGAAAACCAGTGTCAAGGGACCACACACGGCAATCTGCTGACACACATTCAACGGCCCGGCGGCGTCAGGCCGAACCCCGTACCACCAGTTCGGGAGTCACCCAGGCGTCCGCGCCGCCGAGCGGCTCCTCGCCGGCCCGCAACCGGGCCACCTGCTCGACGGCCAGGCGTCCCAGCTGACGTTTGTCGAGGTGCAGGGTGGTCAGCGCGGGCTCCACCAGTTCTCCCAGCGAGAGGCCGTCGAAGCCCATCACGGCCAGGTCGTCGGGGATCCGACGGCCGCGGCGACGCGCGGCGCGCATCGCGCCGACGGCGATCAGGTCGTTGAACCCGAAGACCGCGGTCATCTCGGGCCGCGTGTCCAGGAGTTGCTCCATCCCGGCCTCCCCGCCGGTCACGCTGTGCTCGGGGCACATCACGATCGAGTCGTCGGCGACGGGCAGCCCGTGCCGTCGCATCTCGGCCACAAAGGCCTCCCGCCGCGGGCCGGGGGCGTCGAGCCGATCGCCGTCCAGCATGCCGATCCGGCGGTGCCCCGCACGGACCAGATGGGCGATGCCCTGCTCCACGCCGGCGGCGGCGTCGATGCCCACGGCCGCGAACCGGGTCTGCTGCGGGCCGCGCTCCAGCAGCACCAGCGGCACACCGCCAAGATGCCGGGCGAGGACGTCGTCCTGGTTCTTGAAGTAGCCCACGACCGCGTCCGCCTGGTGGGACAGCACGTCGAGCGCCTCCCGCTCCCGCACGTGGTCGGTGCGGGAGTCCCACACCACGACCTGCCAGCCACGCTGTTCGGCGGCCTCCAGCACTCCGGCGGCCACCTCGGGGAAGTACGGGTTCATCAGGTCCGGGATCACCAGACCCGCCGTCACGGTCCCCTTCCGCACGAGCCCCCGCGCGAACCGGCTGGGCCGGTAGTCCAGCAGGCGTGCCGCCTCCAGTACCCGCTCCTTCGTGGCCGGGTCGATCTCGCCCTTGTCGTTGACCGCGCGGGAGACCGTCTGACGGGACACTCCCGCCAGCTGGGCGACATCGTGGATGGTGGCCCGGCGGCGGGGGCCGTCTGGCACGTCGGTACGCGGTTCCCGCTGCTGGTTGTCGGCCCACACGCGTGCACTGTATCCGGCCGTCGCGGCCACGGTGTCGGAGCCGAGGCCGCAGGTCCTGGAACAGCGCGCTGTACGCGTTGAGCGCGGGCTGCCCGCCCAGGTGGGCGTAGAGGACGCTGGAGTCGCTCCCGATCTCCCCGCGCCGGACCAGGTCGAACGTCCCGGCCATCGACTCGCCCTCGTAGACGGGGTCGGTGACCATGCCCTCGGTCCGGGCGGCGAACCCATCGCCTCCAGGGTCGTCTCGTCCGGGATGGCCGTACGTGTCCGCGTGGTAGCGCTCGTCCAGCTCGACGTCCGATTCCGTCAACTCCTCCTGTACGCCGATGAGTTGCCCGGTGCGGTGGGCGATGCGCGCGCGACGCACAAGAGGGGGCCCGCACAGAAGTGCGAGCCCCCTGAGGGAGCGTCAGACCGCCCACGGCCAATCGCTGTCCCGCGCTCCTTCGAGCAAGGGAACCATCCGGAACGCCGCGTCGGACAGGCCGCCGAAAGTGTGCCTGTTCCCCTTCCCCGACAGGCCGTGGCCCGCCCGGTACCCGGCGAGGTTCCAGGTGTAGACCGGCACGTGCGCCGGGACCTGCTCGGTCGGGTCGCCGTGGTGGCTGAAGGCGTACTGCTCGTCGGTGACGATCAGCACCCGGTCGTGCTTCTTGTAGTGGCGGCGCACCGCCTCGGTGGTGTCGGTGCCGCCCAGGTCGCCGAAGCGGCCGAGGATCTTCAGCACGGACTCGCCCTTGCGGTACTTGACCTTGTTGCTGCCGGTGCCGAACTCGACAAGATCCGCGTCCGCCGCCCGCAGCGCGAGCGCCGTGCCGAAGATCGCCGCCGCGTCGGCCCGGTTGAGCTCCGAGCGGTCGGACAGCCGCGCCCACATCGAGCCCGACCGGTCGACCAGCACCAGCGTGCGGCCGGGCAGTGCGGGCACGTTGGCCAGCGAGTGGCCGAGCGCCTGCTCCAGCGGGTACGACCAGCGCAGCGACGGTGCGTGCTGGTACGCGGCGAGGTACCGGAAGGGGAACTGCCGGGAACGCGCGACCTCCGCCGGGTCGCTGATCTTCGCCGCGACCCGGGCCGCTACCTCGTCCGAGACTCCGGCCTCGTCGAAGTTGCGCAGGTTGCGAGTGAGCGCCATGGCACCCATGGACGGGATCATCGCCTCCCAGGCCGCCTTGTCCATCGGGCCCTGGAGCCACCCGGCCAGCGCCTCCCAGGTCATTCCCGCCGCCGCGAGCCGCTCGGCACCGCCCGCTGCCGTGACCACCGCGCGCCGCTCCCCGACCGGCAGCGCCATCAGCTCACGATGCGCGGTCAGGACCCGGTTCGAGACGGGCGGTACGGCGGTGTCCGGGTTGTGCCGGCGGTCGAGGGCGTACTGGAACAGCTCGCCCTGCCACGGCTTGTCCGGGTCCGGGGCCGCGTGCACCAGGTTGAGGATGTCGCCGAAGCGGTAGCCCTTGGACGCGGTGTCGTACTTCAGCAGCGACTTGCCGTGGTACAGGCGGCGTACGGCGTCGGCGATCCCGCGCTTGACGGGCTTGGGGACGCTGCGGCCGTATGTCGCCGTCCAGTACGCGAGCAGCTCGCCGGGCTCGTCGGGGCGCCGCAGTACGGACGCCACGACCTGGCGGTTGGCCGGGCCGTCGGTGGCGCCCGCGTCGAGGCGTGCCTTCACGTACTCGGCGGCGCCCACGATCGAGGCCGTACGGAGGTTGCCCTCGGCGCGCAGCCAGCCGAGCAGGCCGGCGGTCCACGCCGGGTCCTCGACGGCGAGCCGGCGTACGAGCTTCGCGAACCGGTCGTCGCGGTCGGTGCCGGTCTCGTAGAAGGTCTGCTGCGAAACGAAGTTGGCGACCGACAGAAGGAAGAGCTCGGAGCGTGCGTCTCGCTCGCGGCCGCGGCCGCCCTCGTAGGTACGGAGCACACGGCCCGTGGAGGTGACCCGGGAGGTGGGCTGCGCCTTCGCGGCCTTGGTGTTGAATCGCGCCATGGTGAATTCCCCCGAATTCTTTGGTGTTTCGGAGGGAGGCGCAGCAAAAGGAGGGTGCCCGAGGTCAGGGGTCGGCGACGGGCTATTCCTGGCGCGTCTTCCCATTTCGCCACATCGACCCTGGGCCGATGACGGGATTCGAACCCGCACCAATTTCTTGACCAGGTCCCTGAAGTATCCGCTGCCTGCGCACCGGGCACCCACCTTGTGCTGCGCCTCCCGAGATCAGATCGGCGGCGGCACTGATTCACTTTGCAAGGGAAGTAGCCGCGGCCTGCGCACCGGGAGGTGCGATGAAGTTGTGGTGTCCAGAGATCGAAGTCGGCGGAACCGACGTAGGTGCTCTGACCCCTGAGCTACACCGGCCCGTTGTACCGGTGGCGGGACTCGAACCCGCGGCCGCCCCATTATCAGTGGAAGTAGGTCCTGCCTTCGCACCTGGACGTGCACAACTTTAGGAGGACGGCCGCGGGTCGAGCGAGCGAATTAAATTCAGGGAGAGCGTCAGCCGCGATTCTGCCGCTTCCAGGGCCCCGTGATCGCCAGCATGATGCCCGGCGTCTGGATGTTGGCGTACAGCGTCCGGCCGTCGGGCGAGAAGGTGACGCCCGTGAACTCGCTGTATTCCGGGTCGTCCGCGGTGCCGATGTTGAGTTCGTTGCGGGCGATGGGGTACGTACGGCCGCTGTCGGTGGCGCCGAACAGGTGCTGGACGCCCTCGCCGTCCTCGGCGATGACGAGGCCGCCGTAGGGGGAGACGGTGATGTTGTCGGGGCCGTCGAAGGCGCCGTCCTTGGAGGGGTCGGGGTTCACGCCGAGCAGGACCTTCAGGGTCAGGGTGCGGCGCTTGGGGTCGTAGAACCAGACGGCGCCGTCGTGCTGGACGGGGCTCTCGTCACGGGCGTAGGAGGAGACGATGTAGGTGCCGCCGTCGCCCCACCACATGCCCTCCAGCTTGCGGGCGCGGGTGACCTGGCCGTCGGTGAACTGCTTGCGGACGGGCACCGTCTTGGCGTCGCGGTCGGGGACGTCGATCCAGTCGACGCCGTAGACCGTGCCA
>Ga0307516_10003135_pt1 | contig 21508 bp, 12 predicted proteins | sample 19_EM_MG_FD_203310 | JGI IMG/M metagenome (GOLD analysis project Ga0307516, IMG submission 203310) | Populus trichocarpa ectomycorrhiza microbial communities from riparian zone in the Pacific Northwest, United States - 19_EM | ecosystem: Host-associated > Plants > Roots > Unclassified | place... | reverse complement strand
GGACACTTTTTTTGTCCCTGCACCGCCGCAGAGCCGACAAAAACGAACCCGCGGCGCCAACCCCACCCCGAGGGGTCGTCAGCTCGCCCGCTGGACAGGTTCGGGTTCTGACCGCGCCCTTAGCTACGGTCGAGCTTTTTGGCCATGGCTTCGCCGAGCTCTATCGCGCGCTTGGTGGCCGTGTCGACGGCGTCGATCAGCGTACGGCGGATGCCGCCGCTTTCGAGCGTGTGCAGGCCCGCGATGGCGGTGCCGCCGGGGCTCGTCACCATGTCTTTGAGGCGGCCGGGGTGCTCGCCGGTCTCGAGCAGTAGCTTGGCGGAGCCGTAGACGGTTTGGGCGGCGAGCAAGAGCGCGGTGTCGCGGTGCAGGCCCACCTTTACGCCGCCGTCCGCCAGCGCCTCGATGATTACCATTATGTAAGCTGGCCCGCTGCCACTCAGCCCGGTGACGGCGTCGATCAGCGATTCGTCCAGCACCACCGAGCGCCCGATGGCGTCGAACAACGCCTTCGTGACGTCGATGTCTGCTTGGGTGGCGCGCGAGCCGGGCGCAATGCCCGTGGCGCCGGCCAACGCGATGGCCGCGGTATTCGGCATCGCGCGCATGACGCGCACGTGCTCTGGCAGCCGCGCCTCGAGCGAGCGGATCGGCACACCCGCGGCGATCGAGACGAGCAGCGTATCTGGCGCGAACGCGTCGGACATTTGCTCCAGCACGCGGTCGACGACTTGCGGCTTGACGGCGAGCACGACCAAGTTCGACGCGGCCGCCAGTTGCCGGTTGTCGCTGAAGGTCTTGATGCCGTACTGGGTCTCGAGCTCTTTCAGGTGATCGGCGCGCACGTCACTGGCGACGATTTGCTCTTTGGTGACGCTTTTCGAAGCCAATAGGCCGCGGATCAGCGCGCCCGCCATGTTGCCGGCGCCCAGCATGCCAATGCGTCGAGATTCCATGCGCGGCACGCTAGTGCTGTGGCTCGCTAGGGGCAACGACTCGTTGACCCGCGGGCTAACTCACGAGGCCCAGTCGAGCCAGGACTTCGCGCAGCTCTGCCGCATTGGCGGCGCCGTAGACGCGCTCGGGCAGCGCGCGCTCGCGATGCCGCGCGTCGAACCACACGGCGCTGGCCGCTACTCCGAGCGCACCTTGGACGTCGGCCTCCCAAGCGTCGCCGACGTGTAGCAAGTCGCTGGGAGCTACGTCGAGCGCCGCGCACGCGTGCAGAAAAATCCGCGGATCGGGCTTGTCGATGCCGATTCGCCCTGAGTCGACGATCACGTCGAAGTCGCGCTCCCAACCCAGCTCTGCCACGAGCTCGGCCAGGTGACCTTCGGAGTTGGAGATCACGGCGATCGGCGTGCCGGCGCGCCGCAGCTCGCGCGTAAGCTCGATCATGCCTGCAATCGGCTTCCGCCACAGGTTCTGCCGCGGCTGCTCGTCCCACAACCAAGCGGCCAGCTCGGGCGCGCGCGCGGACGGAGCTCCGCCGCCCGTCAGCTGCGCTTCCATCATGGCGCGCCAGGCTACGGCGTGACCGTCGCGCTTTCGCTCGCCGTAAATCTGCCAGGCTGGTTGGCTGCTCGCAGCGGCGGTCAACGGATCGAGAGCTACGCCCCGCTCGCGCAGGCGCTTGGCCAAAAACGCGTAGTCGAGCTCGCCGAGCGTCTGTCCGAAATCGAAGCCGACCGCCTTCATTCGAATAGGCCGCGCAGCTTCTCGAGAAAGCCTTGTTGCTGAGGCTGCACGTCTTCGCCTAGCTCTCGGCCCAGCTCTTCGATCAGCTCGCGCGCTCGCGGCGTGAGGCGCGCCGGGATCTCGACCGCCACCTCGACCAGCTGGTCGCCGCGCCCGCTGCGCAGCCGGTGCTCGACGCCTTTGCCGCGCACGCGCAGCACCTGGCCCGGTTGCGTCGAGGGCGGTACGCGCAGCTTGATCTTGCCTTCGAGCGTCGGCACGTCGATTTCTCCGCCGAGCGAAGCTTGCACGAACGTGATCGGCACGCGACACACCACGTCGTCGCCCGAACGCCGAAATAGCGGGTGCGGAGCGACCTCGACCAACAGCTCCAGGTTTCCGGGCACTTTTTCGGGCCGTATGCGGTGGCCGCCTTGGTCGACCACGCGCGTCGCGCCGTGCTCGATACCGGCCGGCACGTCGACCTTGAGCAAGCGTTCGCCGGTCACGAGCCCCTTGCCGGAGCAGCTGCGGCACGGCGTCGTAGGCAGCGAGCCTGAGCCCTTGCAGCGCGAGCAAGCTCGCTCCACGGCCAGCGGGAACAGTGCCTGTTGGAAACGCACGCGGCCGCGGCCGCCGCAAGCCGAGCAAGTCTCGACGCGCGTGCCGGGCTCTCCGCCGTTGCCCTTGCAGCTGCCGCAAATGTCGGCGCGCTGGTAGCGCACTTCTTTGCTGGTTCCGAGCGCCGCTTCTTCGAACGTTACCGACAGCGGCATGCGGATGTCGCCGCGGTCGCCGCCGCGAAAGCCGAACGCTCCCAGAATGTCGCCAAAAATTTCGTCGATGCCGCCGAAGTCGACGCTGTCGCCGCCGGCGCCGCGACCACCGGCTTGGAACGCCGCCGGCCCGTAACGGTCGTAGGCGCTGCGCTTGTCGGCGTCGGAAAGAATCTGGTGCGCCTGGTTGATCTCGGTGAAGCGATCTTGCGCGCTCGGATCACCCTGGTTCTTGTCAGGATGGTGCTGAGCCGCGAGGCGCCGGAAGGCCGCTTTGATATCCGCCTCGCTGGCATCTCGGCCAATACCGAGGACTTCGTAGAGATCGCGCACTTCGGAAACCGTGTTCTCTGAGGATTCGGACAGCTTCGTCCAGGGACAACCGCCCCCATAGCATGGCCGTTTCCGGGGGCCATAGGCATGGCCCTTCCCCGCGCTGGCCTGGACGGCTAGCCTTTCTGGCTCCTTCCCATCATGTCCGACGACGACCGGCGCATTGCCTTCAGGGCTCCCATCGAGCTCAAGGTCGAATACAAGCGCCTCAACACGTTCTTCGCCGACTACACGCGCAACATTTCGCGGGGCGGCACGTTCATCGGCACCGATAAGCCGCTTAAGGTCGGCACGGAGTTCGTGTTCGCGCTGGGCATCCCCCACATGCGCGAGCCGCTGCGCCTGCGCGGCAAAGTCATCTGGACCACCGATATGGAAGATGCGACCAAAGCCAACCCGGCCGGCATGGGCATCGAGTTCCAGTACGACGAGGGCGAGCGTGTCGTGAAAGAGGCAGCCGTCGAACGCCTGCTATCGGCGGAGCTGGGGGAGCACCTAGCGACCAAGCTGCTCGGTCGCAAGCCGCAGCTCTAGACCGGCCACGAGACAGCGCCGACGGCGAAAAATGGCAGTGCGCCTGCCAAGCTCGACTCGGTTCATACGAATTGTGCAGGTTGGCGAGGACATTTTTAGCCCCTTGAGGACATTGTCAGCTTGATGAACTCGAGGTCCTTCAGCTCCCTGTCCGCCTCCTTGCTCCTCACGTATGGGCTCCTCGTACCGGCGCCCGCGCGTGCCGCGGTGGTGTGGACCTCCACCTTCGAAAAAGGCGACAGCTCGGAGTGGATGCCGGGCACCAACCCCAAGGGTCCGGATGGCGTTCGCCTGAACTTTCAGGTGCTCGGCGAGCAGGTGTACCGCGGCAAGTTCGCCGGCAAGATAACGGTGCACGGCGACGACCTGTTCGGTCAGTACAAACAAGATCGCGTCGACATTCAGCACCAGAGCACGCTGACCGCCGAAGGTAAGGATATGTGGATCTCCGGGCACTACATGATGCCCGACGACGCCAAGGTCCGAAACGAGTTCGCCTTTTTCGAGTCGAACATCAGCTTCCAAAACGTCATGGATTTTTGGGTCGAACCCAAGGCCGGTGGCGGCACGACCATCAATTTCGGTGTCGGTTTCTTGGGCGCGACCAAGCTTTGGACCGCCGACTTCTTGAAGGGCGCGTGGCACCAAGTCGCGATTCACGTGCTGTGGTCGGCCAATGCTCAGACCGGCACGGTCGACGTCTGGTTCGACGGCACGAAGGTCGTCACGGCGGCGCACGCGAAGACCAAAGCCGATGCCAACACGCTCTTCTTCCAAACCGGCCTGCATCGCAAAGACCCGGCCAATTTCGACGACACCATCTACTTCGACGAGTTCATCGAGGCCGACGCCGAAGCCGACGCGAAGATCGCCGCGCCGACCGTAGAGACCGGCACCGGTGGCACGGGCGGCATGGGCGGCGCCGGTGGGATGGCTGGGGCCGCTGGCGCGGGTGGCGGCTCAGCAGCAGGCGCTGGCGGCAGCGGCGGCAGCTCCGCCGGCGGAACAGGCGGCGCCACAAGCACCGCGGGCACGTCCAGCGGCGGCGTCGCGGGCAGCGCCACGCCCAGCGCCGGCACCTTCAGCGTCGGCGGCGCCGCCGCCGGCAGCAGCGCCGGCAGCGGTGGCAGCTCCGCCGGCGGTCCCGCCAATCCCGACCAAGTGACCGACGTGCCCGACGTCGGCTGCGGCTGCCGCATCGGCAGCGCCAACAGCGCCCCGCAGGGCGCGCTCTGGCTGCTGCTCGGAGCCAGCGCGCTGCTGCTTCGCAAGCGCCGTCGCGCGCTGTAAAGCCGCCGCACGCTGCGGGGCGGCAGCCCTAGGGGACGACGATGTTGGACGGCAGCTTGTAGTCTTTTTTCGGTAGCTCGCCGGCTGCCAAAACGTCGCGCGCGATCGAGACTTCGACCAGATCGATGGCTTCGCTCTTGGCGACTTGCTCGAGCCCGGCCTTGGCGTCTTCGGCGCTGCCCTGAGCGTGCTGCGACATCGCGGCGTAGAAGATGGCTTCGGTGCGCTGCGAACGGTCTTTGGCGGCCGCCAGTAGCTCTGCGTCGGTGAGGCGCCCGGTGGCCCAAGCGCGCAGCCGCGACGGCCAGCCCGACGAGTCGTCGATCGCCGAATAGGCGTCTTCGACCGCGCCGCTGCTGGGTACGCGCAGCTGCTTTTCGACCAGCTGCAGCCACAGCGCCGGATACACCAAGTCGTCGCCGGTCATGCCCGCGCTGACTGCGCGCTCGACGGCGCGGCGTGCCACCGTGAGATCGGAAAGCGTGAGCCCGCGCCGTGCGGCGTCCATCACGGTCGCGGACAGCAAGCGCGGATCGGAGCCGGCGGCTTCGAAAGCGCGCTCCGTGGCGCGCCGGATGGCGCGTTGGTCGCCATAATATTCGAGCACTCGGGCGAGCAGCCGCTCGGCGCGCGCTTGCATGGCGCCGGTGCGACCCTGCTTTTGCGCCAGCAGTACGCGCGTCAGCGCCGCTTCGAGCGCGCGGCTGGCTTCGGTAGCGTCGTGCTGCTCGCGAAATAGCTCGAAACGCGTGATGTGAGCATCGGCCTCCGTGAGCAGATCGGCCGAGGCGCGCGAGGCTTCGACGGCTTTGTCGGCCCAGCCCAGCGCGTCGGCCAGCTTTCCGCGCTGCCGATCGATGGCTTCGACGAGCAAATAGGCGTCGCTGCTCGGCTCGTCTTTGAGTGACGCGAGCAAGAGCGGGCGGGCGCGATCGAGCTCGCCGTGGCGAATCTCGGTGGCGGCCATGGCGAAACGCAGCCGCGCCGGCGTCGGGTGAATTTTGCCGTGCAGGCCAGGCTGAGCGGCCAGGTCCAGCAGCGGCGCGGCGTTGTCGAAGGTGGCGCGCGCCGCCGGCAAGCCGCCCGCGTCTTCTTCTTCGCTGACCGCGCGCATCACGAAGCCGAGCGCGCTGGAGATGGCGTCGGCATCGGGGTGCTCGGCGAGCGCCGGACCGAGCACCAGCGGCGCGACCTCGGCCATGCCGTGCGTCGAGAGCTCGGTAGCCATGGGCAGCGTACCGCGCAGCGAGCTTGGCTCGGCGCGGAACAGCCCTTCGGCCGCGCCAAACGCGGCGGCGTCGATCAAATCTGGGTCGAGCAGGCCGTCAGAGCTGCCGCGCGCCGATTCGAAGAAGTGGTACAGATCTACCCAGGCGTCGGCATCGGTTTCGTCGCCCGCCCGCTCCAGCCGATCGCGCAGCTCGGGCGGCATGAGTTTCTCGAGCCCGGCGGAATCGAGCAGGGCCAGCGCGCCCTTCGGATCGCGTTGGCGAAGATACAGCGCGGCGACCGTGTAACCACCCGCTCTGAGCGCGCGGTAGGCCTCGAAAGCTTCGTCGCGCTCTTCGTTGGAGCGGATAGGTGCCTCGCCGATGTTGGTCGAGAGCGCTTGGCGCAGCCAAGCCACCGTGGCCTTCTTGGCGGCGTCCATCGCTTCTGGACCAGTGTCGAGGATGGCGCGGCTGATCGCGGCGCGCGCCGCAGCCGACGAGGTCGTGACGGCGCCGCTGCCGCGCGTGTCTTTGCGGAACTTGTCGATGGCCGCGAGGTGGCTCTGCACGTCGCTGCGCAGCGCACCCTCGGGCAAGCGCGGCAAGAGCATGGAGTACAGCCCGAGCGCGCGACCGTCGTTGCCGATGCGGGCGACCTCGGTGGCCGCGGCGTCGAGCGCTTGTTCACCCTTTTCGAGCATCTCGGGCCGCAGCTCGCCGGCGCGGCCGAGCAGGAAAGCGCCGCCCACGGCAACCAAGCCGGCCGAGGCGTTGCTCGCGGCGAAGCGTTGCTCGGCGCGCACCAGTTGGTGGCGTGTCACGCCGATCAGCAGGCCAGTGCGTTCTGCCGAGGCGTCACCACTTAGCAGCAGCTTGTAGGTCGCGGCACCGAAGGAATGCTCGTCGACCGCGGCGGGATGCACGGGGCCGCTGACCGCGAGCGGATTTTTGGGAGCACGGGCGGTGGCTGGGCCACCGGCACAGCCGGCGAGCAGGGCCGATAGCGCGACCAGCGGGAAGACGGACAACCGCATCGCCGAGAACCTTAGCACCATCGGCCGCGCTCTTTGCGGCCGGCCGTCTCGCTGATTGAATTCCCGCTGGGACTCAGAATAACGCGTCGACGCGCAGCCGAATACCGCCGTCGTTTGCCGCGCCCAGCCGGCCGCCGAGCGGCGCAATATAAGCGACGCTCGGTGACACCGCGCCGAAGCGCGCGCCGACGCGCGGCTCCAAAACCGCTTGGACGCTGGTCGGCCTGGCGTCAGGGCCGGCCGCATTGAACACGAACGGCTGGATCGGCGTCCAGACGATGCCGAGGTCGAGCCCGGCGTAGATCAGCGGCTTGCTCAAAAAGTTGTAACTGCCGCCCAGCGTCGTCACTTCGCGCAGCGCGAAAGAATTGATCTTGTACGTGCCCGGATTGATGGGATCAGCGATGGCGTTGTTGGGGTTGACCACCTTGGTGCTGAGCGCCGGCAATGCCACGAACTTCAAGTCGCCGTGCAGCTCCCAGTCTTCGCGCTCGTGGCGAATTCCCGCGCCGACGACCAGCGGCAGGTGCTTGGGCACGAACAGCTCGCTGTTCTGCCAGCCGCTGGTCGCGTCCGCCAGTTGATTGGCATAGGCGTTCGCATACGGCTGGCTGTTGACCTGCGAGACGCCCAAATCACCTTGCGCGAGCGGAATGCCGACGCCGAAATCGATCGGCAGCGTGGTCAACCGGCTGAGCGAGATTCGGTACTCGCCCATCAGCTCGGGCGAACCCCACACGGTGGTGGTGAGGGTCTGGTTGTTGTTCGTCGGCTGCCGGACCATCGTGGTCGTGAGCGGAATGCGCAGACCGCCGCTGAAGGCAGGCGTGAAGTCATAGCGGCCGCCGAGCTGATAGCCGATGGCGGTGCCCTTCAGGCCCGGCTCGTAGCCTGGACGGTTTTGCGGCGCGGCTCCGAAGCCGATCAGAATCTGGGCGTAGGCCTGGATTTTGTCGCGCTTTCTGCCCTTGTCGGGCGCGCGTTTGCTCTTGGGCTCCTCAATAGGCGCCTCGGTTTCAGCCTTCTTGGGCTTGAACGGACCCTCGTCGCTCTTTTCCTTTTCGACCGGATCGGTCCAGGTTGCGGCGGCGGAGGCGTCCGACTTTTTAACCTTGGGTTTCTTTTGAGCGAGCGCGGTATTGGCCAGAAAAACTAGCGAAACGGCGAAGCTGAGGAGCTGAAACGAACGGCGCATACATGTCCTCCGGGGCGGTTCGGCGCGCGACGTTACCATGTGATTCGAAAAGGGGAGTAAGCTGCTTCGCTCGCGGCCATGAGTGATCCGCAGGTCCGGCCCCCGCCCAAGCGCCTCGCCGATTTCGAAGTCATTCGCCGTCTCGGCGCAGGCGGCATGGCGGAGGTGTTCCTGGCCAAGAAGCGCGGCGCCGAGGGCACGTTCAAGCTTCTCGTCCTCAAGCGAATTTTGCCGGCTTACGGTTCTTCGCGTCGCTTCCGCACGATGTTTGCTGAGGAGGCGCAGCTCGCCACTCGCCTCAATCACCCGAACATCGTCCAGGTCTACGACTTCCAGGACTACGGGGAGGAGGGCCAGCTCCTCAGCATGGAGTACGTGGAGGGGCCCGACCTTCGCAAGCTGATGCGCTCGGCGCAGGCTAAGGGGCAGCGCGTCCCTCCTTATGTATCCGCGTACGTGATTTCGGAGATTGCGAAGGGTCTGCACTACGCGCACGAGCGCAAAGACGAGGCCGGCAAGCCGATCGACATCGTGCACCGCGACGTCTCCCCGCAGAACATGCTGCTGAGCTTCGACGGCGCCGTGAAAATTGCCGACTTCGGCATCGCCTCGGCCAACCTGTTTCGCGAAGAGCCCGGCGTGCTCAAGGGCAAGACCGCTTACATGTCGCCCGAGCAGGCGCGCGGCGAGCGCGTCAACCGGCGCACGGACATTTACTCCCTAGGCGTAGTTTTCCACGAACTTTTGACGGGGCGCTCGCTGCACGGCTCGGCCGAAGGTCAGGACCTGCTCGACGCCGTGCGTGCCGGGCGCGTCGAGCCGCCCAGCACCTTCGTGCGCGAGCTGCCCGCCGATCTCGAAGAGATCGTGATGAAGCTGCTCGCGCGCGACCCGAACGAGCGCTACCAGACGGCTCGCGAGGTGGCGGGCGCCATCAGTCGCGTGCTGCTGACGCGCCAGCAGCTGATCGATTCGCATGTGGTCGAGTCGGTGCTCGCCGAATTCGTGCCGCGCGAGCATACCTCGCCGGGGGTGCCGCTGCCCGAGCCGCTCGCAGGCCTGCACATCGGGCCCGACGCTTCCGAGCACATTTCGTCGCTGTCGATCGGACCCGGTACGTCCGGCTCCGAAGCTTCGCCCGACGAAAACACCGGCCCGGGCCAAACTCGCGCAGGTTTGCGCGAGCGCGCTGGCCGCGAAGTGCGCCACGTCGCGGTCGTCACGATGTGCATTCACGGTTTGGCAGAGCTGATGGCCGTTTCGTCGCCGTCGCAATCGCAGCAAGCGCTCGATCGGCTCAAGAGCACGCTCGAAGAGATCGCGTTTCGGCGCGGCGCGCACTTTGCGTGGAGCGAGCAAAAACCCGGCGATTTGCCGTTCGCGCGCGCCGTCGTCGGCTTGATGGCGAACCCGGCGCGCGCACCGCTCGACGCCGTGTGGCTGGCCATCGACGTGCACGAGGTGATCCGTGGCGCGTCCGAAGATTTGCCGGTGCCGCTGCGCGGCTCGATCGGCATCGTGCGCGGTATCGCCACCGGTCAGCGCGACAAGGCCGGGCACCTCGTGCAGCACGAGCTGGCAGAGCCAGCCAATCACCTGGCAGATTTGCTGGGCGAGCACGCGCCGCCCGGCGTGAGCTGGGTGGCGGGCGGCCTCTACCGCTTGGTGCGGCGCGACTTCGTGTGGGGCGACGCGCCCACCATCAAGATCCCCGGCGCCGAAGAGCGGAATCTGCCCGCCGACATGCGCATCTACTCGCTGCTTCGTCCGCACACGCGCGAAGAGAAGCTGCTCGAGATGGCGAGCGCCTCCAGCGATCTGATCGGTCGCGACGCGGAGCTGGCGGATTTGCACGCCGCCTACTACGGCGTCGTCGGCTCCGGGCTTTCGACGGGTCAAGTCGCGGCGCGCGTGATTTCCGGCGAGATGGGTATCGGCAAGACCGCCCTGCTTACTGCGTTTTTGAACGAGCTGCCGCCGGACGCGCGCATCTTGCGCGCCGAATGCTCGCCGGCGCTAAGCGAGGTGCCGTTTGCGACCGTGTCCGAGTGGGTGCGCGAGCTGACCGGCACCCGCAGCGATCAGCCGATCGAAGAGGCCCGGGCGCTGATCAGCGAAGCCTTGAGCGAGTTGGCCGGCGGCGACGATGGGCCGGAAATTCTCGAGCGCATGGCCGAGCTTGCCACCGGCCGGGTCAGGAGCGCGGTCGACGAGGCCGACGTCGCGCGTTCGCGGCAATTGGTCTCGCTCGGGCTGCGTCGCTTCTTCGCGCGGGCAGCGCTAGAGGCGCCGCTGGTGATCGCGCTCGACGGCTTGCAGTGGGCGGATCGGCCAAGTCTCGAGCTGGTGACCGAGTTCTTGAAGCGTCCGGAGCCGCTGCCGATTCTGGTGCTGCTCTTGGCGCGTCCCGACGATCGCGTGATGCCGCAGCTCGAAGAGCTGGTGCGCATCGAGCTCAAGGGTCTGTCCGCCGAGCATCAGCTGCGGCTCTTGCAGGCGCGCTTCGGTGTCATCGACGGCGTGCGCCAAGTGTGCGCCGATCTCTTGCCGCGCGCGGGCGGCAATCCGTTCTTCTTGCTCGAGATGGTCGACGCGCTGCTCGAGCGCGGTAGATTCGAGATCCACGAGCGCGAGGGCGGCGGACAAGAGCTGGTATCGGTCGAGCGCCCCGGCGAAGTCGCGCTGCCCTTGCCGTCGACCCTCGAGCAGCTGATCGCCGACCGCTTGAACGAGCTGCCGGCGGCCGAACAAGCCATCGTCGAGTGGCTGGCGGTGGCGGGCGGCCCGCTCGGCAACGAAGATTTGGTGGCGCTCGAGGGTCCCGAAACAGAAGACGCCGTGATGCGGCTGTGCGCGCGCGGCCTGTGCGAGCAAAAAGGAGAGCTCACCGACGTGCGTCATCCGCTCACGCGCGATGTCGCCTACCGCGCGCTCGACCGGCGGCGCCGCGTGCGCATGCATCGCAAGCTAGGCGAGTATTTGGGGCGCACGCCGCTCGGCAAAGGGCTTACGGCGGCGATCGTGGCGCGCCACTTGGCTCGCGGCAACGCGCGCGAAGAAGCCGCCAACTTCTTCTTGGAAGCCGCCGACGCCGCGCGCTCGAGCTACCAAACGCAGCTCGCCAAGCGCTGCTACCGGCGGGTCATCGCGCTCTTGCCCGATCAAGATCCGAAGCTCATCGAAGCCTACGAAGCGCTCGAAGCGATTTCGCGCAACCAGGGTCGTTGGCAAGAGCGACGCAGCCACCTCACCGAGCTGCGCCGGCTGGCCAAGCTGAGCGGCAAAGCGTTTTGGGCCGCCACGGCGCTGCTGCGCACGGCGCAGTTCGAGCTCGACGCCGGCCAACTGAGCAAGGCGCTGTCGTCGGTGCAGCGCGGCGAGCAAATGTCCAAGAGCTCCGGCTCGGCCGTGCTGGAGGTGAGCGCGCTGACGTTGATGGCGGAAATTCTTCATGAAATCGGGGATATGCAGGGCGCGCTGGCGGCCGTGGACCGCGCGCTCGAAGCCTCGAACCACGAATCGGCTGCGGTGCGCCTGCGGGCCGAGGTGCTGCGTCTGCGCGGCACGCTGCTCCGTCGCGTCGGTCGCGTGCACGAAGCCGTCGAGTGCCAGGCCGAGGCCATCGCGGTGTTTCGGCGGGTTGGCGCGCGGCGCCTGGAGGCGCGCGCCAAGAACTCGCTGGCCTTCGCGCTCTTGGTGCTCGGGCGCTTCGAAGACGGCATCGCGCTGGCGCTCGACGCGATTCGCATCGACCTGTCGATCGGTGGGCGCTTTCAAATCGCGCGCACGCTGTCCACGATCGGCGCCTGCTATGCGAATTTGGGCGACGTACCGCGCGGGCTCGCTTACTTGCGGCGCGCGCGCGAGGCTCACGAGCGTTACGGCGACCGCGATTCGCGCGCCGATACCCTGCTCTCGACCGCCGAGCTATTGCTCGAAGCCGGCGACGTGGTGGCGGCCGAGACGTTGGTCGGCGACGCCGGCGCGCTCACGGCCGTGACCGGTAGCGCGTTCGACTCCGTGCACGAAAAGATCTTGCGCGCGCTGATGGCGCGCCAACAAGGCGACGCTTCGCGCGCGGTAATGTACGCGTTCGATGCGCGGCAAGCCGCCGAGGCGCAGGCCTACGTGGCGTTTCATTTCTACGCCATGGCCATCGAAGCGCGCGCCCGCGTGGAAATGGGCGAAAATCACACCGGAATCTTGCTGGCCACCACCGCTATGGGCGCGATCGAGACGCTGCAGGGCTCCGAGTACGGCCTCGCGACGCGCGCGCTCTGCTGCGAAGCCTTGCAGCGCGCCGGCTCGCCGCAAGCCGAAGAAATCCGCGCGCGCGCCCGCGCCTACGTCGGTCGCCTCGTCGAGCACATTCGCGACGCCGTCTTCCGCGACCTGTTTCTGCAACGCAAAGTCGTCCAAGACATTTTGACTGAAGCGCCGTCGCCGTCGAAGAACCCCGAGCGAAGTCTCCTTTCGTAGGTGGGCAGCAGTTGCTGGGACCCGCAGTTTCGGCGACTCACAACGGCATGTCGACGGAGATATCGACGTAGATGCCCGTCATCGTGATCGCGTAGTCGCCGGCGAGGCTGCAGAACGCGCAGCCTTTGCCGAGGTCGGCTGGGTCGATGTGGGTGCTGCCGAAGCGGTGCGACAGCGCCACGTTGGCCTGCCAGGTTTCATCGACATAGCCGGTGCCGGCCGTGATGGTGTGCGTCGGCGCGGGCGGTGTGCCAAAGGCGCTCGGGTAGGCCTTGTTCGTGACCGTGCTGTCGAAGATGTAGCCAACGCGCAGCGGGATCGTTGGAAACTCGCCGGTGCGATACTCGAGGCCGGTGCGCCAAGTGACGCCGTTCTGCCAATCGAATTTGTTCGGCACGGAGGTGGGTGTCGGCTGTGGCGTCGGGTCGGCCGGCGTGGGATCGCCGGGCGGCAGAATACCGCTCAGCGCCGGTTCCTTGTTTTGGCTCTGAAACGCGTACTCGACATCCATGCCGACGCCGACGCGGCCGATGTCTACCCGTGCGCCGAAGCCGAGCTTGGCCGGCAGCGTGAAGTCGAGCTCGCCGTCCGTCGCCGGTAGTGTCAAGACCGTCGCGGACTTGGCTTTGGTTTTTACGACGACTTTGTTGCGAAACACCACGCCGAGCTTGAGCGCTTCGATCGGCTGGTACTGCGCGCCGACGCGGAAACCAGTCCAGTTGAAGCCGTGCAGCTTGAGATTCAAAAACTGCGGATCGGCCACGGCGCCACTCAGGCGGTCGAACGTCACGTAACTCACGCGGTAGCCGGCGCCGAACGCCAGCCTGCCGGGCAGCCAGCGATCCTTGGGCACGTTCAGGCTCAACATCGGCGTCGTCTCGAAAAAGACGATCTCCGTTTTGTCGATGGTCGGCGTGCGGTTGATATCGTAGCGGTACTCGGCGCCGCCCGACGCGACCGGAAAGCCGGCTAGCCCGAGCGTGAGCCACTTGTGTACCCGGTACGCGGCGCCCAGCAGGAAGAAGGGCGCCAGCACCGTCTTCGACTCGATGTTGCCCGCGCTGGCGTCGGGCGTCGATTTCACCTTGCCCAGGATCAGGCTGAAATCGCCGATGAAGCCGAAGCCTCGGATGCCTTGTAAGCCTGCAGGATTGTGAAAGCCGGCCGAAGCGTCGTTGACGGAAGCGATGGCGGTGCCGCCCATCGCCTGGTGACGGGCGGTGTACAGGATCGGTGTGTCGAAGCCGGCGGCGTCGGCGGCAGCCGGCAGTACGGCGACAGCGAGCGCCGCCCCTGCGCCGAGCAGCCCCAGGCTGCGTGAAAGCCGCCGGGCGCCCATGCCTACTCCGTCAGGCCGCTGCAGTCGTCGAAGGTCGAGCGGCAACCCTTCTCGACCTGGCAGGCAGTGCAGTCAGCGGACGTCGGGTCGGTGATGCATTCATTCAAACAATTCTTGGTCGCGCAGGCCACCACGCCTGCGTAACAGCTGGCGCAGTCGTTGCTCATGCTCGTGTCCATCACGATGCAATCGCGCGCGCAGTTCGGGTCTTTGCTGCCGGACTTCAAGCAGTCTTGCCCGCACTGGCCGGCAGACATGCGCGCCATGCCGCTGGCGACGCTCGGACAGTCCGTCTCGTTTTGACAGACGCCGTCCAGCGTCGGGTCGCACATCACGTTGCCCGAGCTGGCGCCGCCTGCCGGGCTGCCGCCGTCGCCGCCTGTGGCTGGCGTGCCGGCGTTGCTGGCAGGTGCGCCGGCGTTGCTGGTTCCGCCGGTGTTGCTGGCGCTGTCGTCGTCGTCGCCGCTGCAGCCCGCGACGCCAATGGTTGCTGTCGTTAGCAACGCCAAGATCGAAATGATGCGCTTCATGGAAATGCTCCTCGAGGTTCTGGCAGCGGCTCCCTTGCGACCACGCGCCTGACCCTAACTACCACTAGGGCTTGGAGCCGGAGCAATTTCTTTCGCTGGCGAGAACGCCACACGTTCGAAATTGCCCCAGTTTTCGCTCAGAAATCGAAGTGACCAGAGATGCTCGGCACGATGGCCAGCACGACGCCGAAGCCGTTGTCGTGGGGCAGCGTGACGACGGGTCCATTTTGCGACTTGGGGTCCGTGGCGTAGGTATATGAAGGCAGCGCGACCTTGCGACCTTGGTTGTTGGGCAGCTGAAAGCTGCCGCCGCCCGCAGACGGCTCACGCTCGGTGGGCGGCGGAATCATCACGAACAACGCGACGCCGAAATCCAACATGACCTTCTTGGCTACGCGATAGCCAATGCGCACTTCGGGCGCCACGAACGGCACGATGATGAAGGGCGCCTGCTCTCCGACCGTCAGGTACTCGTTTACGCTGGCGGTTTCTTTCTTGTCGCAGCCGGGTTCGCCGTTGCAAACGTGCTGCACGTCTCCGGTGAACGTGCCGCCGTTCTTGAAGCGTGCCTTCGCGCGCGACACGCCGCCGCCCAAGCGAAACGTGAGCGGCGTCTTGTCGAGCATCTGGTACGCCGCCGAAAGCTCGACGAACGGCCCCGCCAGCGTGGTCTGGTCTTTGTAGTCGCTGCCAGTCAGCGTGGCACCCGGCTGCTCTTGGTCGGCGATCACGTTTTTGCGCCTGAGCTTTTCGCCCATGTACATGAAGCCGAAGCCGATTTCGCCGCTGAAGCCCTTGATGAATTGGTAGCCGCCGCGCGCGCCCGCCACGAAGCCGAGCGGGAATTGGTGGCTGGTGCAGTCGCCGTTGCCGCAGGCTTTGTCCGCGCCGCCGCCGAAGCCGCCGAAGGGCGCCAGCATGGCGCCGCCAAACACCTCGGCATAGAGGTGCGGCACGAAGCCGGCGCTCCACATCGGGTTCGACAGGTCGCGCTCGAGCCGCACCTTGACCAGCTCTTTTTTGCCTTTGGTGAGCGTCGTGGTTTTGCGGTACGCGACGAAGCCTTCGCCGGCGATTTCGATCTCGTGCGCGCCGCTCTGCAGGCGCCCTTCCCAGACGCCGTTGCCGATTTGCACGCCGTCGACGAAGACGCTGGCATTGGCGGGTACCGGCTCGATGCGGATCTCGGAGTCGAGCTCGACGGCCGAGAGCGTGAGCGTGGCCGCCTGATTTTCTTTCACGTTGGCCTGGCTCGGGGGCGTGCCTAGGTTGCCTTCGCCTTTGAGCAGCACGGTGTGCGGGCCGACGGACAAAACGCCTTCGTAGCGCGGCGTTTTGCCGACGACGGCGCCGTCGACGACGACGTCGAGCGTCTTGCCGGCGGCTTCACTGACGACCAGCCTGCCGATGGTGCTGAGCGCCTTGAGCTTGCCGTTGACGGTCTCGCGCTGACCGCCGGCCACGAGCACCTGCGCCTGCACGGCTTCGAAGCCCTCTTTCGAGATGCGCACGGTATGCGTACCGGCGTTGACGCCGATGGCGCCGAGCGGAGTGAGCCCTGGCAGCTGCTGGCCGTCGATGACGACGGTAGAGCCAGGCTGATCGCTATTGACCTGTACCTCGCCGACCGTTTGCTTCAGCTGGACGATGGCGTCGTCGACCGTCTTGCGCTCTTCGGGCGGAATCGAGCTACCGAACTGCGTGAGCAGCTCGTTGTACATGGCCAGCGCTTCGACGTAACGCTTGAGCTGGCGCAGCGACAGCGCGGCGTTCTTCAACGCCACGCGCGTGGGGAACAGCTTGCGCGAGGCGAGGAACTCGGCGAGCGCCGCGTCCCAGCTCTCGTTTTGCACGAGCTCGAGACCGCGCTGAAAGCGGACTTTCGCCTCTTCTTTGCGCTTTTCCGGATCGTCCGGCGTAGCTCCGGCGTCTGGGGACGGCGCCGGCTCTTGCGCGAGCAGCGCAGCCGGGTACGTCACGCACAGCGCCCAGAGTACGTGTCTGTGCCACCGCCAGCGAGACAGACTCATGGTGTTTCACCCTGTATTTTAAGCATAACTTTGCGCGCTGCGGCTTTTGCTTACTTGAACTCGTCCATGCCAGTTTCGACTTGTGGCTTCTTGGCTGGCTTCGCGGCATCGGCCGGTTTCGCCGCTGCAGCGCCCGGTTTTTCAGCCGCCGCCGCGCCTGGTTTGCCGGCCGCAACCGGGCGAGCGCCGCCGCCGCTTGCCTGCTTCTTCAGCTCCAGGCGCGGTGGCAAGAGGCCCCCTTCGGTGATCGCCACCGTCTGCTCTTGCACTTGGTCGCCGAGCGCGAGCTTGACGCGCTTGGTCGCGCCGGGCGAGCCGCTGATCGTGAGCTTGTCGCCCGAAAGCGTGGCCGGCTGATCGTCGATGGTGACGACCGCGTCGGGCGGCGCTGCCACGATCAAGTCGAAAGACTTCGTGACAACCTCGGCGGCGATGCGCTCGGTCACGATCACGCTCTTGATGGTCGGCGGCGGCTCGGGCCGCGATGCGGCCGCCCTCTCCGCGTCGTTTTGCGACTTCTTCGAAATCGCAACCGCGGCAGCGGCTCCGCCGAGCACCAGCACGGCGCCCATGATGGCCGCCACGACGCCGGCGTTCGACTTCTTCTTCGGCGCACCCATCTGGGTCACTGCCAGGCCCGTTTTCGTCGTCGCGCGCAGCATGCCGTCGTCGGTCATCTGCAGGCGCGGCGCCACGTAGGCGCGATGGTTCGGGTCGACGCCCAGCAGCATGTCGGGCGTGATGCGTGCGCCGTCGGGGACGATGGCCGCGAGCGCGTCGCGCAGCTCACCAGCGCTCTGGAAACGCCGATTGATGTCGCGCGAAATCGCACGATGGGTGATTTCGGCCAATTCCGGCGGCACCCAGGGCGCCTTGTCCTGAATCAGCGGCAAATCTGCGGTGATGATCGCGACCATCAGCTCACCGAGCGAGTTGGCGTCGGCGTACGGCAGCGCGCCGCTCAAGAGCTCGTACAGCACGATGCCGAGCGACCACACGTCGCTGCGCACGTCGATGTTGGGCGCGCCCTTGGCTTGCTCGGGCGACATGTAGAGCGGCGTGCCGAGCATGCTGCCGTCGCGCGTGAGGCCGGCCGAAGTCTCGGAGAACTTCTCCATCTTCACTTTGGCGATGCCAAAGTCGAGGATCTTGACCACCAGCTCGCCGCTCTCGCGCCGCGTGAGAAAGATGTTGGCGGGCTTGATGTCGCGATGCACGGTGTGCTGCTCGTGCGCCTTGGCCAAACCCATGGCCGCTTGCAAAACCAGTTTGGCGGCGACGAGCGGCTGCAGCGCGCCCTTGTCGCGCAGCGTGTGCTCCAAGTCTTGGCCGTTGAGCAGCTCCATCACCATGTACGGGAAGCCCGTCTTGGGGTCGGAGCCGGAGTCGAAGATCTGGACGATGTGATCGCTCTCGAGCACGCTCGAAGCGCGCGCCTCGCGGAAGAAGCGCTTCACCGCTTCGCCGCTGGAGGCTAGCTCCGCCGACACCAGCACCTTCACGGCGCAACGCTTGAGCGTGGAGGCGTTGCGGCCTTCGTAGACCGCGCCCATGCCGCCTTGGCCGAGCAAGCGAATCAGCTCGTATTTTTCGGCAATCAGCGTGCCGATCAGTGGATCGGGTGGAGGCAGATCGGGAGGCGGCGTGATTTTGTACTGTTCGATGGTCGACATCGGCTTACTCGTGCGGTTGGGAAATTGAGGCAGAGCCTAGCGGCTTGCCGGTGGGACGCGAGGCGCGACGAACGCGGCGCCGACGGCGCAGGCCCGTCAGCGCGACGCCCAGGGCGGCCAGCGCGAGGTAGCTAGAACGAGTCGGGGCGCCGCCAGCGGCCTTGCAGGCGCACGAACCGCTGCCGTCGTCGCCCGTAGAGGTCGGAGCCGGCAGGCAGGTCTTGGTCGAAGGCTCGCACACGAAGTCGGGTGCGCAGTCGGTGGTGAAGGCGCAAGACACAGCGCAGGTACCGCTGGCCGGCACGCACAAGAACGGCTTACACGGCGTGTCGTTGCCGTTTTGACCCTTCGAGGTCAGCCGGTCGTCCGAGCAGCTGGCGGCGACGGCCGACGGCAAGCAGCGCTGCGTCGTGGCGTCGCAGGCGTAACCCTGACTGCAATCGTCGCTGGTGTTGCAGCGACTGAGGCAGGTGTCGTCCGGCCCGCAGTTGTACGGCGAGCACTCGCTGTCTTTGTTGGCCTTGCATTCGCCCTGGCCGTTACACACCGACGACTTGGCGAGGCCGCCGTCGCAGGTGGTCGTGCCGCAAGTCGTGCCGGTAGCGGCGTACTTGCAGGCGGCGGCGTTCACGCCGTCGCACTGACCGCCGCACTCTTCTTTGGCGTGGTCGCACGCCGCGCGCATGCCGTGCGGGTCGCCGGTCACCGGCGAGCAGATGCCCTCGTTGCCGGGCGAGTCGCAGGCTTCGCACTGACCTTTGCAAGATACGTCGCAGCACAGGCCGTCGACGCAGAAGCCCGAGCTGCAGATGCCGTTCGTCGCGCAGGTCGTGCCGTTGGCCAACTTCTTCTTGCACGACGAATCGCTGCAAAAGTAGCCGTCGCCGCAGTCGTTGTCGTCTACGCACGGATTCGTGCACTGGAACGCGCCGCTCACGTCGCGGCACACGTAGGGCGCACAATCCGTAGTGCCGTCGTTGTTGATGCAAGCGCCCAAGCCGTCGCAGCGCTGGCCTTGGACCGCGTTGCCGACGCAGGCGGTGATGCCGCACGCCGTGCCGCCCGGCACGTTGCGGCAGTGGCGGTCGCCGTCGCACTGACCGTTGTGACCGCAGGGGTTGACGGCATCTACGCCCGCCGGATCCGTGTGATCTTTGACCGGCCCGCAGGTGCCGTCGGTGCCCTCACCCTTGATCGCCTTCTTGCAGGCCTCACAGGGGTTGCCGCAATCCGAGTCGCAGCAAACGCCGGGGACCTTGGTGGTGTCGCTGGGCGCGCCACCTGCACCATCACCGCCGGCGCCAGCGCCGCCGGCGCCCGTGTCCACCACCACGTCTTTGCCGATGTTCGCGCAGTGCTTGCTCTGGCATTCGTTGGCGTTGTTACAGTCGGCGCCGTTCAGCTTTTGGCCGACGCAGCTGCCATTTTGGCAGAACGAGCCCGCACCGCAGTCCTGGTCTTGGGTGCCCGTGGTGCAGGCGACGCGACAAGCCGTACCGGCAACGTTGCACTGGTACGGGTAGCAGGCAGTTTGAAGCAGCTTCTGGTTGCCGGCGCCGTCACAACTGGTTTTGGTGAGGGTGACGCCGCTACATACGTCGGCCGTCGCGACGATGCTCGGCTTGGCGTAAACGCGGCACGCGCCCTGGCCGTCGCAGGTGCCCGGCGCCTTGCAGCTGAGCGGATAAGCGACGTCTTTGGCGCACTTGTTCTTCGGATCGAGGTCGTCGAGCGCGTTGCCACAGACGCCGTCGGCCAGGCTGGTGTTGACCGATAGGCACGACTGACAGTCGCCCGCGCAGCCGGAGTTGCAGCACACGCCAAGCTTCGACACCGCATCAATCTCGACGCAGTTCGAGTTGCCCTGACAAGCCTGGTCGCGCAAGCAAGACTGCCCCTGCGCCTTGTCGGGCACGCAAGTCTTGTTCGGGATGTCGCAGTAATAGGCGGACGCGCAGTTCGCGTCGCTGGTGCACTGGGTGTTGCAGGTGCCGTTCTGGCACGAGTAGCCCGTCGTGCAGTTCTGGGTGCCTTTGTCGCTGCAGGTGCCGCTGCCGTCGCACGTATCGGGAACGTTGCGGACCGTTTCTGAGGCGCAGCTACCGATGTCGGCACATTGCGTGCCCGAAGCGTAGTTTTGGCAGGCGCCGGCGCCGTTACACTTGCCGTTGTTGCCGCAGCTCGCGGAACCGTAGTCGCCGCAATCGCCGGTATAACCGGTCGTGGCGGGGATGAAGCTGCACTTGCCCGTGGCTTGACCGGTATCCGAGTTCAAGCAGCTCTTGCAAGTCTCCGTGCAACCCGTGTCGCAGCACACTCCGTCGACGCAGTGGCCGTTCACGCACTCGGCGTTGCTGTAGCCGTCTGTGCACGACTGGCCATCGGCCTTCTTCGGCGCGCATTTATAAGAGTTGAGACCCCAATACGGGCAGTAGTAGCCGGACTGACACCAGGTGTCGTCGTTACAGTAGGTGGCGCAGGCGTTGATGCCGTAGGTGCCGATGCAAGCGTAGCCGCCGCTACAATCGGTCGTCGTCGCCGTACCGCATTTGCCCTTGCCATCGCAGAGCTGGGCATTGTTCTGCGTGTCACCATCCGAGCAGCTGCCGCTGACGCATACGGTCGTGGCCGGCCACTGCGCACAGGCGCCTTTGCCGTCGCATTGGCCGGAGTTAATGCCGCCGATGTTGCCACACGTTGAAGGGTCAGAGGGTGGGCAAGCGGTGTAGTTGCTTTCGTCGCTTCTGCGGGGACCGCAAGTGCCCTCCGCGGCTCCGCTCTGCTTGTGCGTGGCGCGGCACGAAGAGCAGCCGGCGGTGCAAGCCGTATCGCAGCAGACGCTCACGCCGTCGGTAGGTTCGTAAGCACAGGTCAAGCCTGTTTGACACTCGATGCTCGACGAACAAACCGAGCCTTTGTCGCCGAAATCGAACAATCGACACTGCGTTTGAACGCCGCTGTTGCTGCCTTGAGGCTGCACGGGGACCATCAGCACCTTCGAACCGGCGCTCACCACGTTGCCGTTCGATCCCATACTGTAGAAGCCCTGCTGGTACGTGTTCAGCGAGGTCCACGGCAGGCTCGCGGCGAGCGGGTCGTACAGGAAGATGCCGCCATCCGTGGCGCTGAGCATCTTGCCGGAGCCGTGGAACGCGTAGTTGCTGCTACCACCCTGGCCGTTGGAGGCCGAGTATCCGTTGGGCAGCGGGTCCGAAGTGAACGCCCAGGCGTTGGTGGCGACCGTGTAGATCTCGGCGCTCGACTTGTTGCCCGAGAAGTCGTTGCCGCCGTAGATCATCAGGTGATTGGCGTCCAGAATCGCGACTGCGGCGTTGTAGCGGGCGACTTGTAGCGACGCGGGGGCACCCGGCACGGTCCAGGAATCGGTGCTGGGCTTGTAGCGCTCG
>Ga0307516_10003134_pt1 | contig 21508 bp, 17 predicted proteins | sample 19_EM_MG_FD_203310 | JGI IMG/M metagenome (GOLD analysis project Ga0307516, IMG submission 203310) | Populus trichocarpa ectomycorrhiza microbial communities from riparian zone in the Pacific Northwest, United States - 19_EM | ecosystem: Host-associated > Plants > Roots > Unclassified | place... | reverse complement strand
GTTTCCGTCATGATGGTCCTGGACCATTCCGTTGTTCGCGCTGTCATTCTCATCGTCGAAGACGAAATGCTGCTGCGTATGCGCGCGGTCGATATGGTGGAAGACGCCGGTTATACCTCGGTTGAGGCTGTGGATGCTGACGAAGCTGTCGCAATTCTCGAGTCGCGTTCCGATATTGCGTTAATGTTCACCGATATCCGGATGCCGGGTAGTATGGACGGTCTGAAGCTCGCGCACGCGGTGCATGAACGCTGGCCGCCGATTAAGATCATTCTGGTATCCGGACAGCTGAGGCGGTCAAACATCGACATTCCCCCCGATAGTCGCCTTTTTTGGCAAAGCCACTGGAGGCCAACGAAATGATTGCCGAGATGCAAAATATGATCGACCACACTTGAGACCACGTTATCAGGCTGGAAACAACTTCATTCGAGCGATTGCGGTCGAAATCCGCCTGCGATGCAAGGGCAACAAGACTTGGATTTCAGAGAAGGGTAAGGCCGGCTCAGTTGGCACGGGGCAACAAGTAGCGGACGGTCATCCCGACCCCGCTGGTTCGGTCAAGAAGCAGCGTGTCTCCGAGCTTCATTTCACCCCGCATGGCGTCGCAGCATGAAGGCATCCCGTGCGTAGAGCCGGGATAACCACCGAGCAAGCGGTACAATTCCCCGCAGTTGATTAGGACATCAATCAGACCGTCATTGGCCGCACGGTCAATCTGCGCCAGCAACCCCCGTCGGAAATGATCGACCGAAACCATAGAAGCCATCCTGCTGCGGTGCAGCGGGCGTAGCACGGTTGTTAGCGCGAAAGGGGCTTATTTACATTGCACTTGAATTGCCTCGCAATCTGCAAAAGAAGGGCGCACAATTAATCATCGCCGCTCCGCTCTGGTAGTCATCGGTGACTGAGAGTTTTGCGCTCCCGCCTAATCCAAGGGGGCGTCATATGCCCAAAAATTCCCCACCTCCGACATGTTCCAAGTGCGGCGAGCCAATGCACTTTATGCTCGTCAAAACCGGAGGACGTAAATTCCGTTGTATCGACTGCGATGTACCGGATCCGCTCCGATTGCAGGAGGTGGCAAAGCTTCTCGCGGGCGAATTGCGGCGTCCGGAGTGAGGCTGTGCTATCTGGACCGAACGGACATTGCCGAGCCGGAGTAAGGCGCGCCCTCAGTTGGCGTGACTTGACGGTGAGCCAACGGCGAACCAGATTGCAAGACCGATAAGGATGAGAGCGACAACGTAAGGCATGGCAGCGCGGCTGCCCTACATAACACCTTAGACCTGTATTTATTCAGGGGGCTGCCTGAGTTGGCGATCCCTTTCAGTTTAAGTGACGGATTCGATGTCGTCCTTTGACCCCTGAACGGGTTTCGAACCCGCTTCAGGTCGGTCACAACTCATACCGACGCTCGGCTGCGCAGTCTTGCCCACGGTCGAGTTTGAGGAAGATCAAGGTCTGACTTCGATTGATAGATTGATATCCAAAATTCATTATGGGGAACTCGATTTTCAGGTGTCACTGCACAGGTCTGAACGTCCAACATTGAATGGAAGGAGAAGTCGTTCCGGATGATCGCCATCGCACTTATGAATCCGCCCTCTGTCCGGCTTGCCAGCGGCTCCACTTCATCAATAGGTCAAGCGGCAAGCTGTTGAGCGAATAAGACAAGTAAGTCCGTCGAGTCAGCGGTCACCTCATGCTAGAATAGCGAGACAGAAACCGCGTCCCGGCGCCACTTTTTTGGAACCGGTCGAATGGCAAGGCCGCGCTAATTCGAAGCGGCCTCGACATCGTCCAGGTAGCTAGTTAATTCAATCAACCATTTGCGCGAGGCAACGCTGTCGGCGCTCTCACCTGCCTGTTCAAGAGCGATACCGATGTCAGTGATAGCTAGGAATCCAAACATACCCCCGGAACCCCTCATCTGATGTCCTAGGGCTTTCACGGTTTCAAAGTCATCTTGATCCAATGCGTTGAGCATCGCGATGCCATTCTGCCTGCAGCTCTGCAGATAAGCGGGGATCCGGTGTGCAAATTTCGGATTCGCATGCAAAAGGATAGGGTCCTTCCTGGGAGTAAGGATAGTTTGCATCCGGCTGCTTTCCTGCTTTGACAACGCAGGCGCGACGATAGAGTGCTCCTTGATCGCTTGCAGTAGTACTTCTTGTTTGATCGGCTTAGTCAAGAAAGCCGTGCATCCAGCCGCCAGGCACTTCTCTCTGTCCCCCTTCAGCGCCGAGGCCGTGAGTGCGATGATCGGTGTCGGGGGCCGATCGTTCGCCTGCTCCCATGCTCGAATCGTTCGCGTAGCGGTCAAGCCATCCATGACCGGCATTTGCCGGTCCATAAGGACGAGGTCGTAGTGTCCGAGTTCAAACATTTTGCAGGCGATGGCCCCGGTCTCGGCAATTTCAACCCGGTACGGCGTATCCTCCAGGTAGGCCATCGTGATAATGCAATTATCGGGCGAATCCTCCGCCAGAAGAATACGTAGCGTCGGCAACACTGACTCGGTTTCCGAACCAACCGGCACGGCTACCGTGCGATCGGCCGTGACCCAGGTCTCAAATGGTACGGCGAAGCCAAAAACGCTGCCCACGCCGACTTCGCTTTCGACCCAAATGCGTCCGCCCATCAGTTCCACCAGGCGCTTTGAAATCGTGAGCCCCAGCCCCGAGCCCCCGAACCTCCGCGTCGTGGACGAGTCGGCCTGCGTAAAGCGTTCAAATACCTGGCTCAATTTCTCGCCCGAGATGCCGATACCGGTGTCCGAGACGGTGAACCGCAATGCGGTCGGCACAGAGGAGTCCGCGTCCAGTCCCACTCGCAGCGCCACTTCGCCGGAATGCGTGAACTTGATCGCGTTGCCCAGTAAATTAAGCAATACCTGCCGCAGCCGGGTCGGGTCACCGACGAGATTAGTGGGGACGTTCGGCGCGATCTCGCACAGCAGAGCCAGCCCTTTCTCAAATGCCCGAGCCGACACCATCTCCGTCACCTTCTCCAGATGGTCGTTCAGCGAGAAGCCGGTCCGTTCCAGTTCCAGCTGAGAGGCTTCGACCTTCGAGAGATCAAGAATGTCGTTGATGAGATTCAGCAGATTGTCGCCCGCGCGGCGGAAGATCTGGACGTACTTGTCTTGCTCTGGAGAGAGAGGTGTTTTCGCAAGTAGATCCGCGATCCCCATGATTGCATTCATCGGCGTCCGGATCTCATGACTCATGCTTGCCAGAAATTCGGATTTGGTCTTGCTCGCGCTTTCTGCAGCGGCCTTGGCTTGCTGCAATTCCGCCTCTACCCGCTTGCGTTCCGTGACGTCACGCGCCGCGGCAAACACGCCCTGTAGTGTGCGATTCCGGTCATAAAAGGTGGTCGCATTGTAGGACACAACCGTCTGCTTGCCGTCACGGGTGCGCGCCGTCAATTCGTAGTCGGTAACCGACTTTTCGCTCAGCACGCGGTTGATTGCCGCCTCTGCCCGCTCTGGATCGGTGAAGTAGCCCTTGAACGGTGCGCCGATCAACTCGTCGCGCGTGCAGCCGGTAAGCGCCTCCATCTGCTTGTTGACGTCCGTGATGATACCGGAAGGGTCGGTAGTCATTAGCGCGTCGATGTTGGATTCAATAAGCGAGCGTGTATAGAATTGCTGGTCGCGCAAACGCTGATCGGATTTTTTTTGCTCCTCTTCGACCAGTTTACGCGCTGTGTTGTCGGTCCCAATGAGCAGATAGCCGATGATGGCGCCCTGCGCGTCACGCAGCGCCGTGACAGACACCACCGCCGGGAATCGACTCTTGTCCTTGCGGATGTAGGTCAGCTCATAGATATCCTCGATTCCGCGCGAGGCCTTGAAGACCAGGGCCTCGAAGCCCGGTGTGATCGGGGTTGCAAGTTCTGCGCTCAAGGCGTTGGCTCGCGCAATAAGCTCCTGTGGATCCGAAATGTCGGCCGGCGTGATCTTGTTCATCACCTCTGCAGCCGTGTAGCCCAACATACGCTCGGCGCCGACATTAAAGATCTGAATGACGCCCTTCGCGTCAGTGGCGATGCTTGAGAAGTTGGCGCTGTTGAAAATCGCGCTCTGCAGCGCGCCCGCCTTTAGCTCGGTGCCAATGAGCAAATATCCGATGATGGTATCCTGAGCGTCACGCAGCGCCGTGACAGACACCACCGCCGGGAATCGACTCTTGTCCTTGCGGATGTAGGTCAGCTCGTAGATATCCTCGATTCCGCGCGAGGCTTTGAAGACCAGCGCCTCGAAGCCCGGCGTGATCGGAGTTGCGAGTTCGGTACTCAGCGCGTTAGCGCGCGCGATAAGTTCCTGCGGATCTGATATGTCAGCCGGCGTGATTTTGTTCATCACTTCAGCAGCCGTGTAGCCTAGCATGCGCTCGGCGCCGACATTAAAGATCTGAATGACGCCCTTCGCGTCAGTGGCGATGCTTGAGAAGTTGGCGCTGTTGAAAATGGCTCTCTGGAGGGCGTCCGCCTTGAGCAATACATCGTCGGCCTGGCTGGGCGCGGTCTTTTCAGTATTCTCGGCCAATTCGCGTCCTCTCCTCGTCGCTTCTAATAGTCAATGTGTTTTCCCCCGAAATTCTTTCTCGCCCCGCTTGGCAACTATATTTTTCGAATTGGAATTACGCAGCGAGCAGTGATCCAACGGAGTTCTTGAGCTGAATGTGCGTGTACGGTTTTTGTAGGAAGTGCGCGCCTTCAACGAACATCGTCTTCATCTTATCGTTGATGGTACTGCCGGTCGTGTAGAGCACACGCAAATTCAACTGGAGCTTGATGGCCTGGTGGGCGAGTTCATACCCGCCTAGGACAGCCTTCTTGAGGTAGATGTCGGTAAAAAGGGCATCGATCTGTTGAGGCGCGCGCAGGAGCGACAGCGCCTCGTCCACGTCGCTGGCCGAGAGCGTATTGTGACCCCAACCTTGAATCATAGATTCCGCGTCGTCGCGGATAAAACCATCATCTTCGACGATCAGTATCACGGCCATCTGAACGATTTCTGCCGTGACAAGCAGAATCGCGGTTGTCGGAACTCTTCCTGCCGGACCACGGCAATCGGAGCCCTTCCGAGAGCTATCAGGGCTAAGGAATACTCAGATCGCAGCAAAAGGTTCCGTTGGCTTTGAATTTATCAATAAAGATTCTTCGGAAAAGAACATGTGTGTGTCAAATCAATACTTTAAGCAGCACATTTGCGACAGAGAACACGCGCAGCAGGTCAGGTTGGTCGTCCAGTAGGATGCCAACCGACGGGCATCAGCGCTGCAGATTGACGTTAGCGGCGATTGCGGTAATGCAAGTTTGGAAGAGGTTGAGCTTACGGGCGGCGATGGCATTTCTTTCAGCGCAATCGTGTCTCTCGATTTGACGGGAGAATCGCAGGGCCCTACGGACCCGAGGGAGAGAGTTGGACAAGCGAAAAACATACTCGTGCAAGGTCACTGGCTATTTGAACGGTGAAGGGTTCGAAATAGAGAGTGTTTCGTAGGAATTGGGGACCCGTCTCGGGACCGACGGAACTTAATGTGAAAACAACACATAATTTTCAATTTCTTGCTTCATATCAATGGCGGGGAGAGGAGAATTCGAAGCATTTCCTCTGAGCCGATGAGATATTCCATAACATTCGATTGGCGAAGGGCCACTTCCAGCCTTGATCATGCCCTTCTGCTTGTCTTCGGACCTCTACGCGTCAGCGATCCACGAGACTCGCCGGATGCGTCACAACTAAGCTCAGATTGATGCCGCCCGCCTTAGTCCTTTTCAAAGGCGGCTTCGGGTGGGCCTGAACGTGTGAGAAATGCCTCCCGACGCCTCCAGCCGTGCGACCCGTCCGTCGCTATCTACCAGGCCGTCGCAAGTTATCGCCGAGGGCGATTTCAGAATCGCTCTACCGTGATTTTGGCGGTACCCTGATTTCGGGAGTAAAATGCGCTGTCGAAGTAGGGCAGGGCGATGACGCCGTCGTTTACGTAAAAGAAGAGCTCTCCATCCTTGCGGGCGGTGTAGCGCTCCTGCAGTTGATCGACGTTTTCGGGATGATCGTCCTGATCGAGAAAATTCTCCTCCGATCCCGTGGAGCCGGTCCGAACGATGAACCGGAAGAACGGCCGGATCCAAACGCGCTTGAGGGACGATAACAGAAACGTTTCGATGCGTTCGAACCGCCCCGGGACGTCATTGATGTGATAGCCACCCACCGTCGTCGGTATCGAACCTCCGTCCTTCCAGTCGACGGTCTTGTCGACCGTGAACCTGTACCGGCCGTTTTGTTCGACGAAAATTCCGGAAGCGTGACATAATTCATTAGTGGAGAAATCACGGACCAGTTTGTCGCCCCGTTTCATGCTCACGAGTTTGTCCGTTGCCGTCTCTGCGCAGATGCCTATTTCCGCGAACGCACGCCATTGGCGGACCGGATCGAAGTGCCGTTCCTGTCGGCCGGGAACTGGGGCGGTCTCGGTCTTCATCTGCGCGGCAACGTGACGGCCTTCACGGCATCGAAGTCGAAGTTTAAATGGCTCGAAATGCACACCGATACGCATTTCGCATCGATGTATCTGGTCGAGGCGGTGGAATTGCAAAAGCGGTTCTTCGGCGCCTTTTTGAAGGAAAGCAAGCAACGGCTGGCAGGACGAACCCAGGGTGCTTCTGACGATCCGCGATCCGCGCGGCTTTTTCCGCCGCAACGAGAATGACTGGCCCCTTCCGCGCACGCAATGGACGAAGTACTGGCTCGATGCCGCGACGAAGTCGGTTGCGTCCGATCCGGCACCAGCGAAGTCTGAAATCGGTTATGCGGCGTTGAGCGAAGAAGTGACATTCATGAGTCCGCCTTTCGCGACCGATACCGAGTTTACCGGGCCGGTCGCAGCCAAGCTCTTTGTTTCGTCGACGACCACGGACATGGACATCTTCCTCACGTTGCGGGCATTCGATCCGAGCGGCAAAGAAGTGACCTTCGTCGGTGCGAACGATCCCCAGGCACCAGTATCGCAAGGTTGGCTCCGAGCTTCTCAACGCAAGCTGGATCCGGTGCGATCGAAGCCGCACCTGCCGCATCATCCGCACGACGAGGTCTCCAAGCTGACGCCTGACAACGTTTATGAGGTGGATGTCGAAATCTGGCCGACGAGCAACGTTTATCCGCAAGGATATCGTCTTGGCTTGACCATTGGAGGCAGGGATTTCGAACGCCCCGAGGCGACCGGTCTGATGAAAGGTTCGGGCCTGTTTCTGCATAACGATCCGGCGGACCGGCCGGCGCATGAGTTCGGCGGCTTCAATCGCATTATGACGGGCGGCGACTCCGCGAGCTATTTACTGCTGCCGATGATACCTTCTCGGAGGGGAGGGGGTCTTGATTGAGAATAGGAAATTGATGCGTCGATCCATGTGGCGGACGTCCTAATTTGAACTGACGTAACTGCCCGACGCATTGGAGCGCCGGGCATGGCACGGCGCGAGCCTCATTGGAAAGATTGTCTCACGTGGCGGCCGCCAAAAACCAAAAATCGATGGGCCTTTCGACATTACGGCGCATCTCCAGGTCGGAATCCGGACACTTCGAGCTTCGCCCTGGCGAGTGCAGTGATATCCTAACGCGGTTTCGGAAAGAGATGCAGCAACGCTGCCGTTGCTTCACTTGCCCGTCGCGCGATCTCGCCGGGACCGGGGCGATCGGCCACCTGAAGCAAGAGACCGGTCATCAGGTCGCCCCAGAGCAGCCCCAGAAATTTTTCGGTCATTGCGTCAGGATCGCCAAGGAGAAGCCCGGCCGACCTGGCGTTTGCCATGATCGTTCGCAATGAATCACGCGTAGGCTTGCGCGCCATTGAATCCAGCGCTTGGGCCACCTTTGGTGCATGCACCGTTTCGGATATCGCGAGCCGAAACACAGCGACGACGACCGGATCGGTCGTCTCCGTCAGAAGCTTGGTTCCAAAGGCGGTAAGCACTTTGGCCAAGGTTTCCCGGTCGCGCAGTTCGGGGAGATCGGCCGGCACCTTCAACCGCTGGGCGCGCTCGGTGATGCATGCGACCAGCATCGCTTCCTTGTTGCCGAACAGCGCATAAAGCTCGCGTTTCGAAACCCGTGCACGTGTCGCAATCTCCAGCGTGCTGGTCTGCGCAAAGCCACCTTCCATGAACGACGAAAGGGCCGCGCCGAGAATCCGCTTCCGGACCGCGGTCCCGTCAAGTTCCTGCTCGCGCGGCTTCATCTTTGGACTCATCGACGGCGTTTTTCTACTTGACTCGGTACCAGATGGTACCATATTACGAATCGTAAGGTACCAGATCGTACCAAAACAAGCCATGATGGTAAAGGATCGTTGTGATGACGAAAACAGTTCTCGTGACCTCAGCGGCAGGCGGCACCCAGGGCAGGACCGGCCGGCACGTTTCTGAAATGCTGCTCAAGCGCGGTGCGCGCGTCCGCGCCTTCGTGCGCCAGATCGACGAGCGCTCCGATCGCCTGAAATCGCTCGGCGCCGAGATCTTCGTCGGCGACTTTCTCGATGCCCGCTCTGTCGACCGGGCCGCGAAGGGTGTGACGTCGATTTACTTTGCCTATCCGGTCCAGGACGGTCTGGCGGACGCGACAGCCGCGATGGCATTGGCGGCGCGCACGCACGGCATTTCCCGGCTCGTCAATCTCGTGATGTATCAGTCGTCGATCGACGCGCCGACGCCGCGTATGCGGCAGAACTACCTGTCCGAACAGGTCTTCGAATGGGCAGGCGTCGGCCCGCTGCATCTCCGGGCTACCGTTTTTTACGAGAATGTGGCGCGTCTTGTTGGCGCGAGCATGCCCGCGCACGGCGCCATCCGGCTGCCGCTCGGCAATGAAAGCACCATTCTGCCGTTGATCTCGGCCGAAGACGTTGCGCGGATTGCCGTGGGTCTGCTCACCGGCCCCGAGCGTGCCGCAGGAAGCGCATATCCCGTCATCGGAAGCGCCAACTCCATCAGGGAGATCGTCGGGGCCTTTGCCCGCGTCTTCAACAAAGACGTGCACTATGAGGAGATTACCGACGAGCAATGGCGGAGCGAGGTGCTCGCGCGCGGCTGGAATGCGCATGCGGTCGAACATCTGTCCTCGCTCTGGAAGGCACTGCGGGCCGCCAGCCTTTCGGCGGAGGCCGGGCGCTTCGCCGTGACGGACACCATCGAAAAGATTGGCGGGGCCAAGCCGAAGACCTTCGAACAATTCGTTCGCGAGCAGCAGTCGGAACTGTCGGCTCCCCCAGTTGCTACGCGCGCGCAGGCTTAGTCGGGAGGAGAGAGATCATGAACAGACGCCAGCTATTGGCCGCATCATTGGCGCCGCTCGCATTGCGAGTCGCACCGGATGCAGTCTCATCAAGAGTTTTTGCAGCAACTTCGGAGCGAGATGGAAAAATGAGCAAGACAACGCAACGAATCATCGAAAGCAATGGGATCCACATCAACATTGCCGAGCAGGGCGAGGGGCCGCTGGTGCTCCTGGTGCACGGTTTCCCGGAATCCTGGTTCTCCTGGCGGCACCAGATCGACACCCTTGCCGCCGCCGGCTTCCGTGTTGTCGCCCCCGACATGCGCGGCTACGGCAAGAGCGACGCACCGCAGGCGATCGATCAATATACGATCCTGCATCTCGTCGGCGACATGGTGGGTATTCTGGATGCGCTGGGCGCGCCGACCGCCGTCATCGTCGGTCATGATTGGGGCGCCAGCGTCGCCTGGCAGGCCGCGCTGACGCGGCCGGACCGCTTCAGGGCGGTCGCTGCCCTCAGCGTTCCGTTCCGGCCGCGCGCCAAGGCGCTGCCGACCAGTCTGATGCCCAGAACCGAGAATGCGCAATTCTATCAGCTCTACTTCCAGGAGCCGGGTCCTGCGGAGGCGGAGTTGGGGCGCGATCCGCGCGCGACCCTTCGCAACATGTTGTTCGGGGCGTCCGGCGATGGCGTGGCCGCGGCCCGCGCGGCGGTCGCTGCCGGCGGGCCCGCGCCGAATCTCGGCATGGTGCCGAAGGGTAGCGGATTTTTGCAAGGACCCGGCGCGCCGGCGACCCTGCCGTCCTGGATCAGCGAGAGCGACGTCGATTACTACGGCGAGGAGTTCAAGCGGACCGGCTTCCGCGGCGCGCTGAACTACTACCGCAACATCGATCGCAACTGGGAGATCACCGGAGCGCTGGCGGGCCTTCCGGTGTCCATACCCGCGCTCTACGTCGCGGGCGATCGTGACTTCCTGCTCTCCTTCCCCGGCACGGACCAACTGCTCGCAAACATGAAGAGCTTCGTTCCCGGCTTGCGCAAGATCCAGATGCTGCCCGGGTGCGGCCACTGGACCCAGCAGGAGCGGCCGAACGAGGTCAGCGCCGCGCTCGTCGAATTCATTGGCGCCCTGCCGAGCCGGCCATGACTACGCTCACATCCCAAGAATCTTCATCGTCATCCGCATCGCCGAGGTCGGTCGGGGCCGTCACAGCCCCGGCTCGCGGTCGAAACGACAACGAGGCGACCACGTTCAAACAGAAGGCAATGCTCGACGGCCCGGTGCTGCCGACGCTGCTGAAGCTCGCGCTGCCGACCGTCGTCGTCCTGGTCGTGCAAACCCTGGTCGGGGTGGCGGAAACCTATTTCGTCAGCTTCCTCGGCACGGAGGCCATCGCCGGGGTCAGCCTGGTGTTTCCGATCTTCATGCTGATGCAGATGATGTCGAACGGCGGCATCGGCGGCGGCGTCGCATCGTCGATCGCGCGTGCGATCGGTGCAGGCACAGTGGCCGAGGCCGAGGCGCTCGCACTGAACGCGTTGGTTCTTGCCGTTGTCTTCGGGGTCATCTTTGCCGGCGCCGAATGGCTGTGTGGCGAGGCTGTCTACCGTTTGCTCGGCGGCCGGGCCGGAGCGCTCGGCGCGGCCCTCGAATATGGCCACATCGTCTTTCTCGGAGCGGTGTTTGTCTGGATCGTCAGCCTTTTGGCGGCGGCCCTGCGCGGCGCAGGCAACATGATCGCGCCTGCGGCCGTCATTCTGCTCGGCGTGTTCGTGCTGCTTCCGCTTTCGCCGGCGCTGATTTTCGGCTGGGGGCCGTTTCCAAAGCTCGGCGTGGCGGGAGCCGGCGTCGCCGTCGTCGTCTATTATCTCGTCGGTGCGGTCGTATTGATTAGTTACCTGCGCTCTGCCCGGGCGTCGTTGCGCCTGCCGTTCGACGTACGCCTCATCACGTGGCGGCGGCTCGGTGATATCCTTCGCGTCGGCGGATTATCCGCCGTCGGCACCATCCAGTCCAATCTGACGGTCGTGCTGGTCACGGGCGCGGTCGGGCTGTTCGGTACTGACGCCATCGCAGGCTACGGAATCGCTTCGCGACTCGATTACATCCAGATTCCGATCCTATTTGCGCTTGGCAGCGCCGCACTCACCATGGTCGGGGTGAATATCGGTTCGGGCCAGATCGGCAGAGCGGAGCGCATCGCGTGGGTTGCCGCGTTTTTTGCGGCCGGTGTCACCGAACTCCTCGGTGTTGTCGTGACAGTATTTCCCCACGCATGGCTGACGCTGTTCAGCACCAAACCGGAGGTTCTTGCAGCCGGCTCGATCTATTTTCGTACCGTTGCGCCTTTCTACGGGATCACCGGTTTCGGGATGCTGCTCTATTTCGCCGGACAGGGGGCGGGTCGCGTGGTATGGCCGGTTCTTGGCGGAACGGTCCGGTTGCTCGTCGCTGCGGGAATCGGCTGGATCGTTGTTGTCGATCTCGGAGGAGCATTGCGGGGGCTCTTCATTGCCGTTGCTGCGGGCTCGATCGTTTCCAGTGCGATTGTGGCGGGTGCGCTTTGGCTATCCGGCTGGGGCCAACCGGCCGGACTCCCAAATAGCTCCGGCGGGAAGTGAGGGCCCCACATGCGGTTGGCGCGGCGGATTGGTCGGCAGTTCGTCGCGTTCCGACAACGGGGAATTCCGTAACGATCTCAATGGCCAAAAACACCGAAAATGTCAGAACGGGCTTTGAGAACACTACAGTATTTCGAGACTTCCAAGCTGCATGCCGTCTGCCAGCATGATTTAAGGGGCTGCTCGAGCGCTGCTTCGGCTGGCAATTTGAGATGGTTGCGCGCCCCCGATTTGAACCTACATCGCGCCCGAGCCGAATGTTCTGTGACCAAACTAGATTTCGCAGCCGGCGGCAGCGAACGTGCTCTCCAGGCAAGATCCCGGACCGAAACTCCATAAGAAATCAGCGAGCGGCTCATACGTGAAACCGCCCCGATCCCCCGCAGATTCTGCGCCAGTGCTGGATTATTTGTGGTGAGTTTTACTTCCACTCACTTCAGTCCGTTCACGCCAAGTAATTGATTTTGCGGCGCACCCGACGACACGATTCGAACGTGTGACCTTTGCCTTCGGAGCAAGATAACGTACCCATCCGAAAAATGCGATAGGGCACGCTACACTACGCTATCCAGTTGAAGCAACTGGATATTTTCAAGAACAAAAGCGACGTTCCTATCCGAAAGCCCGCACGGATTTTCTCCCGCTTGCTTACGTCCTGCTTACGCGAGAGAGGGTGCCGGAATGAAGGAACATCATGGTCAAGATCACAAAGAGGGTTGTCGAGGCGGCGGAAGTCGAGGAGAGGGACTATCTGATTTGGGACGATGAACTGCCGGGGTTTGGACTCCGGATCTTTAGTTCCGGTAAGCGCAGCTATGTCATCCAGTATCGAACGAGAGGTCGCTCTCGTCGCTACACCATCGGGCTACACGGAGCCTGGGCGCCAGAGACTGCACGCCGAGAGGCAAAGGTGCAACTCGGTCGCGTCGCTGGGGGTGATGATCCCGTCGAAGATCGGCAGTTCGATCACAAGGCGATCACCGTAAAGGAGCTGTGCACCCGCTATCTCGCAGATCTGCAGGCCGGTCTCATCCTGGGAAAAGGAGGGCGACCGAAGAAGGCTTCAACGATCATCACAGACACTGGCCGTATTGACCGTCACATAATTCCGCTCATAGGCACTCGGCGTGTCAAGGATCTCACTAAGACCGACATCAACAAGGTCCTCAAGGACATCATGGCCGGAAAGACGCGGGTTTCGGTCAAGACCAAGAAGCTGCGCGGCAAAGCAATCGTCAGGGGCGGTGCGGGAACGGCCACGCGCACCGTGGGACTTCTTGGTGGCATCCTTACCTATGCCGTCGAAGCAGGGATCATCGAAAGCAACCCGGCCCATGGTATCCGCAAGCCCAAGGACAACGTGCGAAAGCGTCGGCTCTCGGAGGCGGAGTATCGAATATTGGGTGGGATGCTCTGCGAGGCTGCCAAGCAAGAGAAATACACCACGATCGCAGACATTATCCGTCAGATTGCTCTGACCGGCTCCCGGCGTAGCGAGATGATCGGCCTGAAATGGACGGAGGCGGACACCGAGGCGAGCTGCTTGCGATTGGAGGACAGCAAGGAGGGTGAATCCATCCGTCCCATCGGGTTGCCTGTCGTCGAATATCTCGAGCGACGGCGCACCGACAATGTCGGCACATACGTCTTCCCGGGGCAGGGTGAGGACAACGCGTTCGGGAGCTTCCCGAACCATTGGAAGCATATCTTCGAGGACTCCCCGCTATCCGATGTGACGCCGCACGTCTTGCGCCACAGCTTTGCGAGTATCGCCAACGATCTCGGTTTTACCGAGGTGACCATCGCGGCCCTAGTCGGCCATGCCAAAGGTTCGGTGACGAGCAAATACATCCACACGCTCGACACCGCGCTCATCATGGCCGCCGACACGATCTCGGGCTACATTCAAGGGCTCCTTGACGGCATTGAGTTCAAGCAAACCGCCTACGCGTTGGATCGCGATTCACGGAAAGCCGCCTTGGCCCGCTTCCTAAAGAGGGCGTCGGGTACCGATTCAGAGGAGGGCGAAGAGGAACGCCGTTTGGCTGCCTAGGTGCTGCGAACGTGCGTTCGCGAAAGAACCGGGAAAGGGCTGCAAAATTTTCAGGGTTTTGGCAATCTCGGACGCGTGAAGTCCCGGCCTAAGGACCCCCGCCGATTGAAGGGAGGCGGAGACTCGGCCAACGTGGGTTGGTAGCGCTCCCCCGCTACTCAAATCCACGATTTTGTTCGCTGTCCTACGATTGCATACGCCGGACCGGTGGTGGTTCGCAGAATGGGTGATCATGGAACGTCCGCTTAGGATATCCTAAGGCCCGAATGATCCTCGGCGACGAGTCTTCGAGATCCAGCATTCACCCAGACTCCTGAAGCCAAGTAAGGCGCTGCTCGCTTAATCGACGAAAGTCTTTCATCAAAGCAGAGGCCACTCGAATGTGAGGCTCGCGTTTCAATACGTGACGGCCGCCATCCCCATTGAAGCCGGCCACTCATCTTTGGCTCCTTGCACTTTCGTTGGCTCCATCTCCCGAGGGCAATACTCTCAATAGCCGTGCTCCCAGTAGCGCCGCGCGTCCGGCCGCGACAAGCTCAGGCCAACAACAAGAAAATCTTCGTGCAACGACGCATTCGCAGATCTCGGCAGTGCCGACAGCTCATGGAGAGGACGATGCTTACGCAGACGGAAGTCCGGCCCGCAGCGGCTGATGTTTTCGGAAACTGGCAGACTACCGCTTCCGTTCAGAAGCCTTCGCCGCCGGTGTCGGCGGAAGAGTACCGTGAAGCGTTGTCACGGGTCGCCTCCTCGGTGTCGATCGTCTCTACCGACGGCGCGCACGGTATCGCCGGCTTCACCTGCTCAGCCGTTTGCTCGGTGACCGACGACCCGCCGACCATCATGGTTTGCGTCAACCGCAAGAGCGCCGCCAACGCCATCATCAAGGCGAATGGCGTGCTCTGCGTCAGCAGCCTCGGCGCCGAACAAGTCGAGCTGTCGCAGATGTTCGCGGGCGTCGGCCGGGTGCCGATGCACGAGCGCTTTGCCGGGCCGCATTGGGGCGTGCTGGCGACGGGATCGCCGTACTGCAAGACATCGCGCGTCGCGCTCGACTGCCGCGTCGCCGACATCCGCGAAGTCGGCACCCACAGCGTGATCTTCGCCGAAGTGCTGTCGGCCGTTCACGCCGGCGACGGCGAGCCCCTGATCTACCACAGCCGCAACTACGCAACCCTTCGACACGTGGCCTAAACCCGCCGGCCATCGGCCCGCGAAACAAACAGGAGCCCATCATGCTACGCACAGGCGCACAATATCTGGAAGCTCTCAACGACGGCCGGGATGTCTGGGTCGGCGATGAGAGAATCGACAACATCGCGACGCATCCGAAGACCCGCGACTATGCCCGCCGCATCGCGGACTTCTACGACCTGCATCATCGCGAGGACCTGCAGGATGTCATGACCTTCGTCGATGAGGACGGCGTCCGCCGCTCGATGCAATGGTTCGGGCATCGCAACAAGGAAGAGGTGCGGCGCAAGCGGAAGTATCACGAGACCGTCATGCGCGAGATCGGCGGCACCTCGTTTCCGCGCATGCCCGACACCAACAATTACACCCTTCTGACCTATGTCGACGATCCCCAGCCCTGGGAGAATTCCGCCATTGGCGCCGAAGGCCGGGGGCTTGCGAAGAATATCGTCGAGTTCTTTGAGTTCGCCAGGGACAAGGATTTGAACTGCACGCCGCAATTTGTCGATCCGCAGGCCGATCGTTCCACGACCGACGCGCAGGCGAGATCACCCGCGCTCCGGGTCGTCGACATCAACGACAGCGGGATCGTGGTTGACGGCGTCAAGGCGATCGGCACCGGGACCGCGTTCGGCGACTGGATCCATATCGGCGTGTTCTTCCGTCCGGGGATCCCCGCCGAGCAGATCATCTTCGCGATGACGCCGGTCAACGCCAAGGGCATCACGGTGGTCTGCCGGGAGAGCACCGTGAAGGACGATCCGGTCGAGCATCCGATGGCTTCCGCCGGTGACGAGCTCGACAATCTGACGGTGTTCGACCACGTCTTCATTCCCTGGAAGTACGTATTCCACATCGGCAATCCCGAGCATGCCAAGCTTTACCCGCAACGCGTGTTCGACTGGCTGCACTATCACGCCATCGTTCGCCAGATGGTGCGGGCGGAGTTGATGGCGGGCCTCGCCATCCTCATCACCGAGCATATCGGCACCAGCAAGATTCCGGCGGTGCAGACCCGGGTCGCGAAATTCGTCGGCTTCCATCAGGCGATGATCGCGCATGTGGTTGCTTCGGAGGAGATGGGCTTCCTGACGCCCGGAGGCCACTACAAGCCGAACATCCTGATCTATGATTTCGGCCGCGCCTACTACCTCGAGCACTTCTCGTCGATGATGTACGAGCTGCTCGATCTGTGCGGACGCAGCGCGCTGTTGTTCCCGACCGAGGGCCAATGGCAGGACGGCAAGCTCGGCCCCTGGCTCAAGAAACTCAATACCGGGCCGAACGGCCAGCCGCATGACCGGCTGAAGATCGGCCGGGTGATTCGCGACCTTTATCTGTCCGATTGGGGCGGCCGCCTGTTCATGTTCGAGAACTTCAACGGCACGCCGTTGATGGCGATCCGGTCGCTCACGATGGCGCGCGCTGAATTCTCCGGCGCCGGCCATTACGCCAAGCTCGCACGCGAGGTCTGCGGCATCGAGCTGAAGCAGGAGTCTGTCACCGAGTACAGCGCGTCGGCAGCCTATGCCCGCGCCCAGGATGCCGGTACGCCGGCCGGCGCGGTGCCGCCAGCGTTCGTGCCGCCCCGCAAGATCGGCAAGGCAGAACTCGTCGATCCACGGATCTAGAGCTGCGATCTCCTCCGCCGGGGCCTGCACGGCCCCGGCGCGAGCCGCCAATTCAATGAGCCTTCAATTCAAATTTCACTGCAACGATAGTGTGACGATGGGGCAATGACCGGGACTGAACCTCTGGAAGATTGTGTCGATATCGCAACCGCCATCGAGTCAGCGCCGATCGGCCGGTTCATTATTTCGATCGTGGTGCTATGCGCGGCGGTTGCGCTGCTGGACGGCTACGACACGCTCGCCATTTCCTATGTCGCCCCTGTCATCGCCGTAGCCTGGAAGCTGCCCAAGGAAGCGTTCGGTCGGATTTTCTCGGCGCACTATGTCGGTGCTGAGATCGGCGCTGCGGCGTTCGGGATGCTCGCCGATCGTTACGGGCGTCGTCCGATCATGATCGCGTCGACCGCAGCATTCGGCATCTTCGCGCTGCTGACGCCGCTGACCTTTGATTTCATCTCGCTTCTCGTCGTACGCCTGCTGACCGGGGTCGGGCTTGGCGGCGCGTTATCGACGGTCATCGCGATGGTGGCCGAATATTCTCCGGCCCGGCATCGCGCGACGCTGGTCAGCATCATGTACGCGGCGTTTCCGCTCGGCGGGGTGATCGGCGGGCCGCTGTCCGCCTATGTGATCCCGAATTTCGGATGGCAGCAGGTGTTTCTGATCGGCGGCATCGCACCCGTCATCCTGCTTCTACTGCTGGCGTTTGCGCTTCCAGAGTCCGTGCGGTTCCTGCTGGTGCGGGGCGCGGACCCCAAGCGGTCGCGGCGATCATGCAGCGGATGATTCCGGGCAAGCCCATCCATTACACCGCGCTTGCGCCATCGCCGTCGGAATCCGCTGCGGGAAGTTCGCTCCGGGAATTGCTCTCCCGCGATTATGCACGGCTCACGATTCTGCTGTCATTCGCATCGTTCATCACCCAATTGATCATCGTCTATGTCATCACATGGATGCCGACCTTGCTCACATCGGCCGGATTGCCGCTGGGCCGCGCCATTCTGGCTTCCGCCACCTTCTCGCTTGGCGGGATCATCGGCTCGCTGCTGCTGGCGCGGCTGATCGATCGGCAGAATTCATATCGCGCGCTGATCGCGGCCTATCTGGCCTCGGCGCTGGCGGTCGGCGCGATCGGGTTTTCCACCTTCAATCCCGGATTTCTGATCGCCGCGGTTGGTCTGGCCGGCGTGACGATCGTCGGCGCGCAGGTCAATCTCAGCGCCTATGCGACCGCCGTCTATCCGACCGGCATTCGCTCGACCGGTATCGGCTGGGTCGTCGACATTGGCCGCCTCGGCGCGATCGCCGGCGCGTTGCTCGGAACGGCGCTGGTTGCGGCCGGCCTCGAATTGCAGGCGCAGTATCTGATCGCCGCCATCCCCGCATTGTTCGCGGGTCTCGCGGTGGCGCTGACACGGACACCGCAACAGGTCCAGGCCGAGATCACCGCGCGCGCCGCGCACGGCGCACGCTAACCCGTCAGGAGGTTTCCATGTCCTACGTCACCGAAAGCAGCATCACCGATATCGTCCTCGATCGATGGACCAAGGTGCCCGATCCGCGGCTACGCCAGATCATGCAATCGATGATCAGGCACCTGCACGCGTTCGTCCGGGATATCGGGCCGACCGAACAGGAATGGATGACCGCCATCGAATGGCTGACGCGGACCGGCCAGCAATCTACCGACAAACGGCAGGAATTCATCCTGGCTTCCGACGTCGTCGGCGTCAGCATGCTGGTCGATTGCATCAATCACCGCCTGTCAGGCGAAGCAACGCCAACGACCGTGACCGGTCCGTTCCACGTGCATGACTCCCCGAATTTCGCTGACGACGCCGACATCGCCAAGGGTGCGCCCGGAGAGGCCTGCTTTATCGTAGGTTCGGTGCGGAGTCTTGCCGGCCGGCCGATTGCCGGCGCCACGCTCGACATCTGGCAGGCCGACGGCGACGGGCTTTATGACGCACAGCGCGGCGGCGACGAGCCATGGATGCGCGGCATCTTCAAATCCGGTGAGAACGGCGCTTTCGTCGTGCAGACCGTGCTGCCGGTGCCGTATTCGATCCCGATGGACGGCAGCGTCGGCGAGCTGATGGCGCGCACCGAGATCAGCCCGATGCGGCCGTCGCATATTCATTTCCTGATCGATGCGTCCGGCCATCGCCAGGTCATCACCCATCTGTTCAGGAAGTCATGTCCCTACATCGAGACCGACGTGGTCTATGGCGTGAAGGCGCCGTTGATCGCGGCGTTCAGGCTGATGCCCGCCGGCAGCACGACGCCGACCGGCAAGATCGCCAACCAGCCGTTCTGGCTGCTTGAATACGATTTCGTGCTGCAGCCGTCAGCGCAGGCTGGATCGGCCAAAGCTCCGGCGGCAAGCGTTGCGGCCTAACTGGCTGCACGTATTTGGCGCGGGCGGAATCATCGCTTCGCGGGCGACTTTCCGCCGCCGAACTGGGCGTTGACCACCGATCGTAGCCACTGGTTGCCGGGATCGCGGTCGAAACGCTCGTGCCAGTATTGGGCGATCTCGAACTCCGGCAGCTTGATCGGCGGCTTCGCCAGTTGCATGTCGAGTTCGCGCGCGAGCACGGTTGCAACCGGCCCCGGCATGGTCGCAACCGCGTTGGTGTTCTTGGCGAGAATCGCCGCCGCGGTGAAGGTCGGAACGTGGGCGATGATATTTTTCGCCGGCAGTTGTTCCTCCAGCGACCGCTCCGCGATCTGATGCGGATGGCCGGTGCCTGCCGCCGTGATGAAGACGTGCTGCTCTTCCATGAATTCGGTCAGTGACGGATTGCGGCCGAGGCGCGGATGGCCCTTCTGGAAAACGCACATGTGCTGGCCCGAAAAAAGCTTCTGCCGGCGAATCCCGGGAATCAGAAGCGGGAATTCGCCGATGGCAAGATCGATCTCGCCTGATTCAAGCGCGGTGTGAAGGCTGTGCAAGTCGATCTGGGCCGCGCGCAGCCTCACATTGGGCGCCGTTTCCAGCAGCGTCTTCATGACGGCTGGAAGCAGCACGATCACGCCGGCATCGAGAGTGAACACACGAAACACCCGGGTCGATTGAACCGGATCGAAGCGGGACTGCTCGGTGCGGAGCCGCTGCATGCCGTCGAGCAGCGCACGGACCGGTTTCTCCAGTTCGAGCGCCTTTGCCGTCGGCTCCATGTGCAGCGCCACACGCACGAACAGCGGATCGTTGAAATAGCGACGCAGGCGCGCTAGCGTCTTGCTCAGCGCGGGCTGCTGCGTATTCAGCGCGTCGGCGGCGCGCGTCAGGCTGCGTTCGCGAAACAGGGCATCGAGGACCCGAAGTGCGTGCAGGTCGAGAGCTTCATCTTGCTTTCTGGGAATAGTCTTCATAGCCGCACGAGCGATAGCTTAGCTCTCTCCTTCTCTTTACGCTAGCCCCGTCAAGCAGTTGGGAGCAAAACATGAGGTCTTTCGTCTTCGACGCGATGCCGTCGCGCGTGCTGTTCGCAGAGAATGCCATCGAACATCTGCCGCGCGAGATTGAACAGCTTGGCGCGCGGCGCGCGCTGGTACTGTCGACGCCGCAGCAAGAGGCGCTGGCGACGGATATTTCGCGACGCCTCGGTCAGCGCAGCGTCGGGGTTTACACGCATGCCGTAATGCACGTGCCGATCGAGGTCGTGCGCAAGGCGCGTGACGAGGCGGTGCGTCTTGGTGCCGACTGCGCGGTAGCCGTGGGTGGCGGATCGACCGTCGGTCTGGGCAAGGCCATCGCGCTGGAGTCCGGCCTGCCGATCTTGGCGATCCCGACGACCTATGCCGGCTCCGAGATGACGTCGATCTATGGATTGACCGAAGCGGGAATGAAAAAGACGGGACGTAACCAGCGCGTCCTGCCGAAGGTCGTGATCTACGATCCGCTCCTGACGATTGATCTGCCGGTCGCGATGTCGATCACCAGCGGCTTCAATGCCATCGCGCACGCGGTCGAGGCCTTGTACGCGGAGAACTCTAACCCGATCACCACGTTAATGGCGGAGGAGGGGATTCGCGCACTCGCGCAAGGAATGCCGGAGGTGGTGAAGAATCCCCGCGGTCACGAAGGCCGCAGCGACTGCCTCTATGGCGCCTGGCTTTGCGGCGCGGTGCTCGGGACCACAAGCATGGCTCTACACCACAAGCTTTGTCACGTGCTCGGCGGCACGTGGAATCTGCCGCACGCGGAGACTCACACGGTCATTCTGCCGCATGCCGTGGCCTATAACTATGCGGCCGCGCCGGAGGCGATGCAGCGAATCGAGCGCGCCATGAAGAAGCCGAACGCAGCGAGCGGGATCTTTGACCTGATGAAGCAATTGGGCGCGCCGCTGTCGCTGAAGGAGATCGGGATGAAGCATAATGATCTTGCTCGCGCCGCGTCGCTAATGATGGAGGCGCCTTATTGCAATCCGCGGCCGGCCACGCGTGAAAGCATGCTTGGACTGCTCAACGATTCGTTCTTCGGCCGACGGCCGTAATATCCGCCGGGAGCAATGTCCGCTTATGCTCGTTTCGTCCGGGCGCCTCTTGGATCCGCCTCATCAGTTACTTCCAGTAGTTGTTCGCTGCCGCAATCGTTGCGAATTCCACCGCCACCACGTGACCTGCTGCGATCAGCCCATAAGGATCGTGCGCATATTGCGCCCGACCGCTCTTTAGCACCTCCACCTCCGATTGAATTGCGTGGATGGAGTGGC
>Ga0307516_10003133_pt1 | contig 21509 bp, 26 predicted proteins | sample 19_EM_MG_FD_203310 | JGI IMG/M metagenome (GOLD analysis project Ga0307516, IMG submission 203310) | Populus trichocarpa ectomycorrhiza microbial communities from riparian zone in the Pacific Northwest, United States - 19_EM | ecosystem: Host-associated > Plants > Roots > Unclassified | place... | reverse complement strand
GTTTCTTGCCTCATGGAGGGTTTTCACTCATTGTTCTGCAGTTGGGGCATTTGTCTTATCAAACACCAAGAGGATATCTTTCAGTTTCTACCCCATCATGAGGTAGAATGGGGTCTGTTTTGTGGTGGAGTGGATCTTTTGATTGTGGCTGAACTCCATGAGGGAGTTGAGCAGTTTCCATGTTTTGGGGTTGTTGGAGCAGAAGACTCAAAAATAGATTTCGAGTTCCTGGTTGACTCTTTCTGTTTCTCCATCAGTCTGTAGATGATATGCCATGCTTCTGAGCATTTTGATTCCTAGGAGTTGGGCCATTTCTCTGAAGACTTGTGAGGAAAATTGTAGGCCACAGTCAGATAGAAAGGAGTTGGGAAGTCCGAAGCATCGGTACACATGATTAATGTAGTTTTGTGCCATGAGCATGGCATCAATCGTCTTGTTGCAAGGGATAGAAATTACCCCCTTTATAGATTCATGGTCTACCACAACCATGAGACTGACAAATCCATTGCTTTTGGGTAGGTCTGTGATGAAGTCACAGGTGACTTGTGAAAAGGGTTTCGTGTTCTTTTGTTCTTTGATTGGTATTAAACCAGGTGAAGACAGATGTGTGTTGATCTTCATTTGTTGACAAATTGCACATCCTGCAACATAGTTTTTGACAAAAACTGTCATTTCTGGCCACCAATAGTAGCATTGTATTAACTCCAGGGTTTTAAAGTGCCCTGGATGTCCTCTGGGTAGGGAGTCATGGTATCGTTTCACCACTTCTCATCGTAATTCTTCATGAGATGGAATATAACACCTATCTTTGAAGAATAACATTCCATCTTTGATCTTCCATTCTTCCAAAGAAGATCTGATTGGCTGTGGGCCATTTTCTTTCACGGCTTGTAGTGCTTTCGCAAAGAAATTATCTTTTTGTTAAAAGACATGACCAGACTGGGGATTGAACCCAGGACCTCCTGGTTATATACCAAGTGCTCTAACCAACTGAGCCACCGGGTCTTACTGGGTACAACTTGGATTGTACTCCACATACTACACAAGCATCCAATACTAATTGCAGTATCAACTCTCCCTGGGACTAACACCCAGAAGACAAGCAACTTGCAAACATGGCATGCAACCAATGTGAGTCATGTGACAGATTACAATCCAACACTTTTCTGGTCCAATGGTCCGTAAACGACGAAACAACCCAAAGACTGATAGATCTTTCGAGTTCAACCACTCAAACGATGAGATGGCCCAGAAAACCCTGCCCTCCGGGGACCTTGGATGTATTCCCAAGCCCTCTCAACACTATGAGGCAACCCCTGCCCCTTCTCCACTGCCAACAACCAGCCACCAGCCCTCCCCTGGGAGGGGTTCTAACCCCAGAAGTGCAAACCACACATGGAGATGGTCTCCGGACCTTATCTATAATGCACCATTGGGTATATGGACGGAGAAACCTTCTCTCCCTACAACCCAACCCTTGCCATCGATCAGTGAGCATAGCTCGCCGATCCCTGATGATCTATCGGCTGATCAGGGAGATCTACCTTCTGGTACCTTCCTGAACGCCTCCTCTGCCCCTGTACCCCTAGCCCCTGAGCTCTTAAGTGAATCAGAGGGCTGGAACACGGACAACAGCTCAGATATGTCATCTGATGACAATCCACTCCTGTTTGACGAGGCAAGAGACAAGTCTCGCGCATACGCATGTTAAATACTCTATTGAATGAAAACTTATTCATTCCTACTATGCCCAGCATGAAAGCCCTTCAGGATCTTCAGGCTACGCTACTAACTCACCAATGCATTGGGTCATCAATGCGTGGCGTTGCTTCTGGTGGGAACTCTAAGCACCCACTAAATACCACTCACCCCCCCTCAAATAAGAGCCAGAGTGACCCCAATCCCAATCCATCAAGCCCAATGCAGCAGCCCCCCCATGTGAGTGGGGTAGCGGCAGACGACTTGGGGGTTGGTTCATCCAATCCGAGTCACGTGACCTCGAAAACTCGCTCTCGACAGCAACGTTGAAGGGCAAGCGCCGAAGCCAAAAAAGGAACTACGCCTGACCGCGTACCTCCACACCACACAGAGCAGACATTGTTTGAGGAAAGCATTGCTGGACCCCGGTAGTGTCCAGGAGCGCGCCCCCACATGAGTGGTGCTATCCCTGCGGCATGAGGCTGAAGGTTTGTGAGTATTCCGGTGTCCCTAGACGACTTGTTCTTCCAGCCTGCCCAATGCCTTGTCCTATATGGACTTGACATAAAAAGCTAACCATCTATGGCCACCACCCTGGCCAGGCCACCATCCCCCCCTTCTCTTTGAGTTGGGTGTAACTAGGGTATTTCTGATACCTGCACTCTTTCATTAGAGCGACGACGTGGATTCATTTTCTCCCTCCGCTAAATATGTAGGCATAGTGTTGATAGTTAATAGGTAGATACTGCCCGCGGACTGCTTAAGACACACCACGCTATAAATTGTTGAATTTAAAAAAAAAAAAATGCATGTCATCGAAAAATTCAGGTTCATGGGCTGAAACATCGCAAGACATTCACCTGTGACAGTCCGAGGTTGCAGGTAAGTTCGAGTCATTTCTGTAAAGGCGTTGTAAACAGCCTCCTCCGCTGCAAGCAAGACTTCGAGGACGGGCGATACGTGTGAGAGACGCCAGAGAGGAAAGACAAACAGGACCGGCAGGGATGGATGCGGGAGGCTCCGACTCAGAGAGATGAGGTGTCAGACCCCAGGGTCCTTGTGTAGGCTCCGAATCAGATAGCCAGGAGGTGATCAAGGGACTTCTTGTCAGACCCTTGCACTACATCAGGGTCCTTGGCATTTGTTTGGGAAGCAGGGCGAGGGAGCGCGTGAGAATTGTGAGGGCAGCATGAGGGGCAGGAGAAGGAGATGGGGTGTGGTAGTGGGAACAGAGGCCAGTGGAGAGGGCACAGGAATTGATATCAATGGACGGGAGGACAGTCGGCTGTGGGAGTTGGTTTGATGAGTGGGACGACAGTTGGGAGTGGTTTTGATGTAGGAAAAGGGTCGGGAGAGTCAGTTTGGTGGGCGGGACGACAGTTGGGAGTGACTTGATGTGGGGAAAGGGTCGTGGGAGTCGGTTTGGTAGGCAGGACGACAGTCAGGAGTGACTTGATGTGGGGAAAGGGTCCCTGAGGGGCGGGACGATGATCGGGAGCGAGAAAAGGGTCCAGACAGTGGGCGCGATTCACTGGGTGCAAGCATTGATGGCAGTGACGGGAGTCGGCACGGAACCATTGATAATGATGGGAGAGATCACCTATAGATTGCACCCTTTCACAGTCAAATGTCTTTTTTCGTAAAGTGGAAATCAGAATTATTGTAAGAAATATTGGCACTTGGTGGGGGAAAGCGATTTCCAGGCTCGTAAGCCTGCCAAAGTAGGGGTACTTTGGCAGGCTTACAATCCCATCAGATCGTGATGTCGAGGTGGGAAATAGCTGAGTAAGAATATAGTTTGGCTGAATAAGGATAAGGTTTGAGTGTAAGCAGTATGAAGTAATGGCTTGGCATTGAATCAGCAGTGTGAAGTAATGCCAAGCAACTGTCAAACCTTATAATGATGTCCACAAGACCAAACAATGATTAAATGTAAAAGATTAAATAAAGAGCTGTTCCATAACATCCAAACTGAAGTGTTGGATAGTTCATTTGATAAGATAGGAGAGGCATGGTTGATAAGATAAGATGAGATAAGACAAGAGGCTGTTCCATAACACTCTGAAGGATAGAATAGGTTGGAGGCAATGGCCCCTCCAAAAAAAAAACAGCAAAAAAAGCACACCCTTTGTGGTCAAAGATACTTCCTCTACATATGCACATTGAAACTTTTATTTTGGCTGCTCTCCTGGCTCATGGCATGGGTTTTACTCATAGAAGATATCTGATTCTATGTAAGGTACACGAGGGGCAAAAAAAGTAACGAAAAAGGTGGAGGGGACGATGACGAATCGAGCTCATCGTGGGGCACAGCGAGCGCGAGAACACCAAACGCGTGGGCGTGGCGGCGAACCGGAGATATCCGAACAGTGATGGGACTTGCTGGATTTGGCAGGTGCCGGACCGAACCGTGTTACCCAACCGGCTAACGGTGTAACGGGGTGGTGACGGGTGCCCAGCAGTACCCAACAAGGTTACCCGAGCCAGCTGGTACCCGGAGTTATACTCTATGTATATCGAGTGTATCACAAAACTGTGCACGCCGTTTACCCATACATGAAATTCGAGGGTTAGCGACATTGGGCAGATACACTAATATACAACATAAATTTTTCAATTCTTTACCATTCTAACCTACTGTCACCGCAACCACCTCCACACGAAGACGTCACCTCTGCGGTCAATCCGCCCATCGGGGCGACAACCTCGATTTGGGTCGCCGCGTTGAGCCCAAGGGCCTCGGATTCAGCTTGTCGAACGAGCCACTTGTCGGTTCCCAGAACAGCATCGATCTCTTTCTCCGGAGGAAGTAGTACTTGAATATTTTCATTGTTCTCAGGATCTTCCCTTGCGTCGAACGAAAGGATTTGATACTCGGGATCATTGAGGCATTTGCCACCCGCCAGCGCAAAGTTCCGCTTGTGCAAGGGACAAGAAACATACTATAAGATCCTATTTGAGATGCCGATTCGACGAGTAGCCAGCCCTACTCACCAAATCTCCGTTTGGTGTATCCCCAATAATGCCATGATCCAAAACGAAAGCCCTATCCAACAGACACGTTAGTATTACGTCTTGATGCCTCGAACGACTTCACCGTTTGTGTGGACACCTGCAAGAACAACTCAGTCAACAATCTAGCAGTATCCCGTCATGGACTAACTCACATTTGTTGCGTCGCATAATATCCTCTTTTCGGTACGTGATAGACCGCCAGTTGGGTCTCCCCATACTTAATGGCAGCACTGGTCGTGCCAGAATCATTCGGCAGTAAATCAGCCTTCCCCGCCACCTTCACCCAATTCCATTGGGATTTCGGCGTCGGTATCGCGTCAGGAGTTAATGAGACAGGAGGAAAAGCCTTGGGCCAATCGGCTGGACGACGTTGTCCACGCTCTTCAATAAGTTCACCGACATTGACTCGTTCGGACGTGTTGACGAATTGCTTGAACTGCTTCCGCCTGGCAGGATCTGTGGGATTTGGTTTTCAAAACTCAAGATCTTCGTAAAGCGGACCAAAAACACCTTTCACGACCACAGCCCATTCATCCTGGTAGGTAGCCACAAGGTTGTCCATAAGGGTGTCGAGAGCGTTGCAAATTCCGAGCTCGTCCTCGAGAATGACCTTACGCAGTTTCTAAGCACGAGGATAAGTATGAAAGAACCGTGTTTTCACAAGGATAACGGATACCTCAATCCCTCCTTCCATATTTTCGATCCATCTCGCCGTACGTTGGAGTCTGTCAGCGGTCATGATGTAGTAGGCAAGGAAGCGGTCAATTATTCGAACAACCTTGGAGGGCGGAACATCTTTAGCAAAGAGTTCGGCGTGTCGCTGGGATGAATTTTCTTTAGAAATCTGCACATCGGTAGCGCCAAGCCGACGTACTGGAGTAGCACCACCATTTCCGCCTACAAAGACTGAAGAACAACGTGACGTTAGACGAGATAAAAACGAAAAAAGATGTACTCACTGTTCCACCCTTGATCAGTCGCAATGATCCCAAAGTCCTTACCCTGGGCCTCGGCGCACTCGCGTACACAACCAGAGACGCCCCCTTTGAATTTATGGGGACTTCGAACTCCTCTGTAACGATTCTCAAGCTGAACGGCCAAGCCGACAGAATCTCCAACGCCGTAACGGCACCCTGGAGAGCGACCCAAAATCATTGAACTGTTAAACAGTAGAAGCTGAATCACCTACATGTTGTTCCAACACAGGACTTGACCGTCCGAAGACTTTTCCCGTAGGCGTGGCCGCTTTCAAAGCCCGCCGCGTTAAGCTCCTCCCAAATATCCGGCAAATCATCCTTCCGGGCTCCAAACATGTCGATACGTTGACCACCAGTAATCTGCAGTCGGCACATTAGCAACGTCCTCGATGAAGGAAATGAGTAAGTGCAATACCTTAGTATAAAGCCCATATTTCTTCGCTACTCTACCGATGGCAATGAGCCCATCGGGAGTGATCTCACCCGCAGCAATACGTGGTACAACGCTAAAAGTGCCATTCCGTTGGATATTGGCCAAGAATCGATCGTTGGTATCCTGATTCTGGTGATGGGCCGGATTCATGATATGTTCGTTGTATCTTCCGTCCAAGAAGATGAGAGAAGGCTCATATCATAGAGGGTTTCACGTACAGGCTGGACAAGATGCTCCCGATCGCAGGCTTGCATATCTCACACCCAAGAGACTCCTGCTTGACGCCCACCGCTCGCATGATATCTGGGAGCGTGCGGAGGCCCTTGATTTTGATCACGTTAAAGAGATCTGTCCGGCTCATTGCAAAGTGAGGGCACAAGTTGTTGTTCACGGCGTGTCCGGCCTTCTTCATTTCCGCATTGAAGATGCTCGTAACCTAACACGCCAGGAATCGGGAATACAAGCACGATGGGAGGGAGCATCGTTAGCACTCGACTTGGCCGGGAACTGGATCATAAGACAGACCAATGGCATGCAACCCCCACATCCTGACCCAACTTTGGTCTTGGTCTTGAGATCGGGGATGGTGAGACAGTCACCGCTCTTGACACATTGCAAGATACGGCCCTTGGACACATTCTAAACGCGCTCAGTGCACAGAGACAGAGGGAGAGGAGGAAAACATACGTGGCAGCTGCAAACTTGAGCGTCGTCATCGAGATCCTCTCCGCCGTCATCGCCCTTCTGGGAGCCAATGATAAACTGTGAAGGAGGGACCTCGAGAGCTTTCTATTCAAGGCATAAGGAGGATCGATTGATATGCTGCTCCGGAATCGAGGCGTACCTTCTTCTTGACGATAGCGACAAGCTTCACAAAATCGCCTACGTCGCCGACCATCATCCCCCCCAGGAGGTACTTCCCGTCCTCCGTAAAAATATATTTCTTATATGTGGCGCTGAACGGATCTTTGTAAATGAGACAATTTATGGGCGTGTCGTCCTTGGGGGCGTGGCGACGACCAGGGCGAGGAAGAGGCTTTACCTCGGATGCTGAGATCCCATTTTTTCCATTGGCCTTCAGCGTCGATTCTTCAACAGAGATCTCTATTGCCGGGAGACCAGCATTGTCTGCAAGCTCGCTCTGGGGCAGATGTGAGACGGTCTGAGTTCTCCCGATAGGGAGCCGTTTGTCCGCAAAGAAGTCACCGAAAGAGGCCACGTCGATCCCCATGAGTCTGCTTTGCCATGAGATAGATCGTAGACGAAAGGATGCCCACAACTTACTTGAGTTTGGTGCTGAGATCCGGTGCGTTCATCACCCGAGGGGAGTGGGAGTCTGTCTGCGTGAGATTGAACGAGAGGATGTCCGCCATCTCGACTTCCAGATCGGTATTAAGCAACGCTCTTAACACAGCAACAAAACGTCTACTCACTTCCCGGGCCGATGAGGCCATAAATATTCCCCTTCCAGCTCGCACATTCACCAATGGCATAGACGTCCGCTGCGGAAGTCTTCAGATCGTCTTGGACGACTATCCCGCTGTTTGAGTGACATTGAATCCCGCTGGCGCGGGCGACGTCATCTCGGGGCCGAATACCTATCGCGTAAATGACGAGATCGGCTTCATGGATAGTGCCGTCTTGGAGCTCGAGTCCGGTGAAGACCTCTTCTCTGGAGCCATCCTCAGCTGGACGAGTGACTTGGCGCTTTGGCGAACATCTCGTGAGTACTTGTACTCCCATGGCTTGGATCTTGTGGAGCACCATCTCGCCAGCCTCTGCGTCCAGTTGACGAGAAAGAGGGTTGGCTTGACGGTTGACGATGCTGACCTGGGATATACTGTTGAAAACTTGTCAAATCTGAAATTCATACATGATCTTATCCACTCACGCAGGCATATCGTATACGGCTTTCGCAGCCTCCAAGCCCAAGAGCCCACCACCAACCACGACAGCTTTTTGAACTTCCTGCTTCTCCGCATATTCAATGATGGCATCCAAATCCGAAATGCTACGATAGACGAAAACTCCTCTTGGCGTCTGAGCCTTCTCAAACGATGCATAGGAGGGTAGATCCGCTCTGGAACCCGTTGCGATCACGCACTTGTCATAGCGAAACGAGCGATTTCTGTTGGTGTGGACGAGATGGTGTTCCGGCGAGATCGAGGTTACCGTTTCGGTAAGATGGTAGCGGAAATGATCGGGTTGTTGTTCTGCGTACCACGATGGTGGATTTAGGTAGAGGTTCTCGACCTGCGAAGGGATGTGTTTAGGATGATACTGTTTAAGTCGCCGGAACACGCACATTTCGGTGCTCGAAGTACTCGGTGAGTCTTTATTCAGTCAACGACATTAGCTCTGTCCACACCAAAGCTAAATCCACTCACCCAACCCGGTTATATGCCAGGTGAGGTTCCTCGCCGCAGGTGATGATAAAGTACCGCTTCTTGTCATCCAAACTGAGAAGTTTCTCGATAAAGGCTGCAATGACTGCTTAAATGGTGGTCCTGCAGCACGTTTGATGAGCGGGCGTACCAATTCCAACCATTCCGAGACCAACTGTTGGATGGTGTTGAGGTCCGATTTCTCAGCATGACAGGGAAACCGACTCACCAACAAATATGACCTCTCGACCGGGGGGAAAGTCAGAAATGATTGGATTGCCGTCTACGACATCCAACGGAGGGTGCATTGTCCGAATTTCGGCCATTGAAGACACGAAAGAGATAGACGTGGAGGAAATGAGGCGGGCAGGGACTGAAGGGCGTTGCTTAGGCCGAAAGGCTCAAAGGAATGGTAGCCGGCGGAAATGAGGGTCATCCATCTGCATAGATAAGAACGCATTGGAGTTCAAACTCGGCAAGCAGCAGTCACACTGTTCGTGCGAGTCACGGTTTGTTGCGCATTCCTTTGTTTTTCCCCTTCCTATCTGCCACGGGTACTGAGGCAGATCCAGCTTGGACTAGTAGTCATTGCAGTAATTTGATTTATCTTGGGTGTATTAAGGAATATACTGTAGAGTTTGGCGATTATTCACTAACATTATATCCTCTTTGTTAGCTGGTATTTATTCCCAATAGAGGCAAATTAAACTTGTGTTTAAACATTGTGTGGTATAGCAGCCTCATCCTATTCTAAGCCGTCTCCAAGTCACGCTGGGATTCCTTATCTTTGCTCTCATGCTTATCTGTCCCTGCATCCCACTCTATGTGCCCTTTTTCTCATGTGGAACGCGGGGTAGGCTTCTCCTGGACCTGAATAGTCACCGTTGCTGATTCAAAGGACCTAAGCTTCGCACTGGGAATGAATTTTCCGACTTCAATTTCTTGAAGTCAAGAAAAGACACTCAATCTCTTGGTTTTACTTGTGCTGGCCGAATGCGTTCACCTGCGGATCGTAGCATGCAAGTGTCTGCGTTATCTCTTCACATATCACAGATCTTGCCTCCTATCTCCCTCCATTGAATCTAACGCGCCTTGCCTGTTCAAGGTTGCCACAACCTCGCTTTTATCTCGGATATCGTCGGACTAGGGTCATCCATCACCCGCTTGATATTCCCATTGAGTCTCCGACCTGAGGTCCCATCCAAGTTTCTAAAGTTAGTAATATTCGCGTAAGACGCGACTTGGGAAATGGGTTAGCAGCTCTGCACTTAATGTCCTACGAACGCATCATCTTTCCATCTTCTCCCCTTCCATGGAGAAACAAATGACTAGCCAAAATTCCTCCTCAGCTTCCGGCCACGTCGGGGACAGTCATCATGGGCCCCCTCCATTTGCTTGGTCCCACCTTTGGAAACCTGCCATCGTCAATCCAGTCAACCTCAAGAGTTATACGATTCCCATCTTCAACCTCGCCGATCCGTATGCGCAGTCTTTCCACCTCAGCTGGCGTGAGTTCCTCTGCTTCCTCCCCGGGCGTCCCTTACGGATTTTTGCGTCTAGTTGGATTCTTCGTCGCGTTCCTCTCGTGGTTCGCTTTCCCACCTTTAACGCCCGAGGCCATCAAGAACGATCTCAAGTTGACGAATGCACAGGTGGCCAATTCTAGTATCATCGCTCTCACTGCCACACTCGTCGTTCGCTTCGCCGTTGGGCCACTTGTCGACCGCTACGGCCCCCGAAAAGTTATGGCCGGCATCCTCATCGCCGGAGCGATCCCTTCTGGCTTAGCGGGGACAGCTCATAATGCGGCGACGCTGTACGCTCTCAGGTTCTTCATTGGCATTCTCGGATCCACCTTCGTACCCTGTCAAGCCTGGACATCAGCCTTCTTCGACAAGAATTGCGTCGGTACCGCAAATGCTTTGGTTGGCGGATGGGGTGAGTCACTGCCTTCATTGCTCACGTTCTTTAACTCAATATTTTACAGGAAACATGGGGTTAGTATCTTCATCTCCTTCATTTGATGTATTTAACATGTATTTCAGAGGTGGGGCTACGTTCGCCATCATGGTATCACTCTACGAAGGACTCCGGAATCAGGGATTATCACAGCACGTCGCTTGGAGGGCCGCATTCGCGATCGTCCCGTTAGTCTTTTATGCCTGTTGTAGTTCTTCCTTCCAATTGATCCACAATCTACAGGGCCCCTGTCCTCATTCTTGTGGCTGTCCTGACTCTCATTTTTGGAAAAGATCACCCAGCCGGAAAGTGGTCAGAACGCCACAACCTCCCGGCGACTGCGCTTGCCGCCCAACAAGGTCATCAAGTACTCCAAGACGGCGACGAGAAGAAAAACCAGCTCGAGAAAGGCTACGATAGCAAGGGTGCGGAAGTGACGATGCGGGCGGTCGACGAACGCGATATAGACAAGGATCTGCTTACCCTGACTACGGTTGACGTGGCCATCAATGAGCCCCTTACTCTCAAGACCGCTTTCGATATCCTGATCTCTCCCGTGACATGGCTACCCTCGTTGGCCTATCTTACCACCTTCGGTTTGGAGCTCTTGATCGATGCAAAGATGGCTGATGTCCTGTTCGCCCTTTTCAAGAACAAAATTCACGGATTCGATCAAAAGACTGCAGGATATTACACGTCTATCTTGTCAGTGTGCTTCATTTAGTGTGGCGCGCTACTCTTATTCTAATCTGCGTGTGTTACTTAGCGGATTCATGAACCTGGTTACCCGCCCGTTCGGAGGCTACGTTGGCGATGTCGTCTACACAAGGTGGGGTACCAAGGGCAAGAAGTATTGGATGCTTGCGTGTGGACTGATCATGGGGGCGACCTGCCTTGCGGGCGGATTTTACTTGGCAGATAATAAACCACCCAAGGTTGCTGATCGTAAGTTGTTCCCCCGATTCTTGCGTTCCGTGTCCAACCGTACCTCTCGATACCAGTGCCTACCTTGATGGGTGTGTTCGCCGTGTCGGTCATTTTCTCCGAACTGGGGAACGGCGCAAACTTTGCTCTCGTCCCTCACTGCAACGCTTACAACAACGTGAGTTGAATGTGGTCATTCAATCCTAATAAGCTATCCTGATCCACTATATCCTTGGATGTAGGGAGTGATGTCCGGCCTCGTCGGGTCCTTCGGGAGCTTGGGCGGTATCATTTTCACTCTTATCTTCCGCTTCCAAACCGCACAGGGGAAGGCGTTCTGGATTGTCGGTTTAATATGCATCATCCTCAACCTTCTGATGATCCCTATTTCCGTTCCTAAGTGAAAGTCCCTATCATAACCTATGTGCAATTTTGTCTATGTCATTTATTACGAGACTCGATTCTTTCAGCGTTTCGAATTCCTTCAATCGTGGTAGCCTCGTCTGCGGTGTATCTTCTCTCTATATCTCTGTTCCTGTTTGCGACCGCCGCAGGTTAATTTATCCTATCCTATCCTATCCCCGTATATGCACTTTGTCCATGCATGTCGTTCTCCCGCGAATGTGTATTCGTGGAATCCATCACCTTGAATCTGATAATTGCTTACTTTGAGTTTCTTCGGTTGACATGTTGGTACTGTGCGCCGTATCAGGCAGGATTTCAGATCGCAGCCAAAGGAGGTTTACCAAGATCGGTCGGGATCGGTGCTTCTGTTGTCAATTGAGTAGGTAATACCCGTCCCTAGACTTTGAGAATCCGAGTCGTGGTCTGGTTCGATCCGCGGCCACAAGCGGAGAGGGGAGGGTCGATCCAACTCGATCCCATCAAATGAAGGGCACAGAAGCAGGAAGCCGCCATCGCCTTGAAGTTAATAACGGATATTTTATTACTAGAAATTTATGTACTACATAAGCTGTCACAGTACGAACGTGTTGATCCCTGTCTCCAACGGCGGCGAGTTGGTCCCGAATAACATTGCACGAGCGCATCAAAAGACGCCGAAATTCTCTCTATGGCAGCCTCCCGCTGCTTCGTTGCCCTTCATTTGATGGGATCGAGTTGGACTCATCGACGGTGGCCCCACAAGTGGATCACCAAGATTCACCAAGTCGTCCCACAGAATCACGTCGTCGCGAAGGTCAGAAGCTCTGCTCTCACGAAGCCGCGAGGCCGACACCAATCAACTTCGAATTCCCGGCAAACTCCGGACAGCTTGTACTTGTAGCATCTCAGCAGATCCGCTCGTGCCCGCCCACAAAGGACAAAGCTCTAGAACTTCACACAGACATTCGGCGGAGTGGTTTGAGATTCGGTGCTCTTTGCTAATTTTGACTGAGGTCGGAAGTTTGATTTCCGAAGGGGGCACTTTTTATTGCCTTTTTATGCACATGGCCAAAGGCTACGGGCACCGTCAAAATCATATCATCCTCCCAAGCTGTCAGAGCCTGTCAATTGCAATGTGCTGTTGACGTTGGACAGCTCGCCATTATCCGGCCGCTTCTCTATGACGCCATTCTGTGGGACGAGTTGGAAGTGCGATCAATTGAACTATAAGCAACGGTTAACGTAGAAGCCAAATTCCTGACCGAAGTTGTTCCATTGTCAACTTTGAAACTCCGCTTAAAGTAATTATTCAACATCGATGACCCGCACAACTAAATAGGAACGTTCTTATCATCCCGCGATAGTCGCCTTCGGTTATTTTTGTTGCGATAAGCAAACATAGTATACTCCTCGTGGCCTTATCTCTTCAATGGCGTCAACAGTCGCTTCAACTTTGTTGCAGGCCCTTGGCGGCCCCTGTTTTCCGTCTTTCGGACGAGCTGGAACAACCACTTTCTCGGTGGAATGCGGTCCCCTCCAACTCTGGTTTTGGATAACCTTCTAAGATTCACCCACAATTTTCCTCTGGTTTTGGACAACTGACTGATCGTCCCCGACTAACCCTCAGCTTCAAGACTACTCAACCCACTCTTCATCCTACTTTCCAGAGTCGCTATGCATCAATTGGACTTCTTTCCTGGGGAATCTTACAGCGCTCAGCTCTTACGCCTTTTGTTTCTTTATGTTGTTGCCCCCGTGTTCTGGCAGCACAAGCTCGCTGCTCCTGACTCTGGAACTACTGATGTACCCTATCAGCTTCCAGTTCCACTCGCCCCTCCTTCTTTCTCTCAAAATACTGAAACGAAACCCCGGCCCCTTCCCCACCCTCGTGGCTTGCCAGAGCTACCCGCAGATGATGCATGCACAGTCGTCGACGCTCAAGACGTGTATGTGCTGTGTTTCGGGTAAATGAGCTTTCTCTAATTGTGTCTTTTCAGAGGAACCCCGGACGGTTGGATTCGACGCGATCCAAGACTTGTCCGCCTCACTGGGAAGCATCCTTTTAACGCAGAAGCCAAGCTGCAAGAACTCTATTCTCAAGGGTTCTTTACCTCAAGCAACCTGTTCTACGTTCGTAACCACGGCCCAGTTCCACAGGTTGACAGTGCAATGGCGGAGCGATGGCAAGTCCAGATTCACGGGTGAGACCTCATTTAATATCCGGTGATTATTCCTGCGATACTCACCACTTTGCCACAGAGTCTGCGAGAGTCCGGTTATTCTCACTCTCGACCACCTCCGAAAGACTTTCAAGGTCGTTACGATCCCCGTCACGCTTGTCTGCGCCGGTAATCGGAGGAAGGAACAGAACGTCGTCCGGAAGTCGCTTGGATTCTCTTGGGGAGGAGCCGGGATCTCCACCGCGCTCTTCACCGGGGTATGGTTGGCCGATGTCATCAAGTTTGTGCGACCCACGAAATCAGCCAAACATGTTATTTTCGAAGGATGCGATCAGCTCCCGAATGGCCCGTATGGAACAAGGCAAGTTTATCCACGCTCGCCTTGATTTCTGCATCCAATGGCGTTGACTTTTTGATAGTCAATTGTTGAGTTGGGCTAGAGATCCCAAGCTTGGCATGATGTTGGCGTGGGCGATGAATGGGCTCCCGTAAGTTTCTATGCAACCCCGAAGCTTTGGGCTGGCTGACGAGGATCTCAGTCTTGAGCCGGACCACGGCTTTCCTCTCCGGCTCGTTGTTCCCGGCCAAATTGGTGGACGATCCGTCAAGTGGTTGAACCGTATCGAGATCTCTGAAATCGAGAGTCAGCACCACCTGCATTTCCATGACAATAAAGTGCTGCCAATGTCTGTTGGTCCGGATCAGGCACGGGCAGAGACACACTGGTGGTACGATCCCCGGTAAGCACGCCACAGCTTGCGTGAGGATTGTTGAACTCACGTCTCATAGCTATATCATTTGCGACCTAAACGTGAATAGCGCTATTGCCTGTCCTGATCATGACGAAGTCCTGGACACTGAACTCTCGCCGAGCGACACTTACGCCATGAAAGGATATGCTTATGCCGGCGGGGGTCGCCGCGTCACCCGGGTCGAGGTGACATTAGATGGTGGTCAAACTTGGGAACTCGCCGATATCCACTACATCGAGGACGAATTCCGAAAGCTCGCCCAATTTGATGCCATATATGGCCACATGGATCTCACCGAGAGAGACCAGTGCTTTTGCTGGTGCTTCTGGTCTTTGGAGGTTCCCATTGCGAGTCTGAAGAAGGCCATGTCCATCGCCGTCCGTGCCATGGACGAATCTGGTGCCCTTCAACCGCGGGATATGTATTTGAACGCGACAGGAATGATGAATAACTGGTTTGTATTCGCCCTTATCGTTACTCTGCGCGTTATGCTGACGGCTCCCTTCCAGGTGGTTCAGAGTACATATCCACGCGCTCAATGGCGGCAAGTTGCGCTTTGAGCACCCAACGAGTTCGTTTCAGATCTTCATCATCGCGGTATCGAGATGCCTAACACAATCTTCACAGTGGCTGGGACGCAACCCGGCGGGTGGATGCAACGTCTGAAGGACCAAGGCCTGAATCCAGCTACACCCGAGTCCAACATGTCAGCGGCAAACACGGCGCCAACGGGCTTAGTTCCCCCTCCGTCGACGATCACGATGACCAGAGCCAACGTTAATCGGACGATTACGGCGGAGGAGCTCGCAGCTCATGCCACCCTGGAAAATGGATGGTTCGTCATTCAAGGGGAGGTATGTATCGCCCTTCGATAAGTTGAACTTGACGGTCTTCACGATTTCTAGGTCTACGATGCAACGCCGTATCTGAATGAACATCCCGGCGGTCCCGAATCCATCGCGCTCGTTGCTGGCCAGGACACAACGGATGACTTCATGGCCATCCACAGCTCTGACGCGAAGAAGAAACTGGCACAGTATCACATTGGAACCTTGTATGGTGGTAATATCACCAACACGGTCGAACCTGCGACAACAGACGACGATCGCGGGCATTTCCTCCATGCCAGACGATGGAAACCCACCACTCTCATCAAAGTTCAAGACGTCTCACGAGACTCCAAGATCTTCCGCTTTGTTCTTGACCGCCCCGACCAATCCCTAGGCCTCCCCACGGGCCAGCACGTCTATGTTCGCTTAAGGAGAAAAGCTGGTCCGGACGTGGCCGAGGGAGAGGTCGTTCAACGCGCTTACACCCCACTGTCGAGACCAGAGTGTAAGGGGTTCATCGATATCCTTGTGAAGTACGTTGATGATGCCTGATCGTGTGTGCACTCCATCAACTTACAATGCCTCACCTCAGGGTTTATTATCCAAACGCTCAGCATCCACTGGGAGGGCGGATGACGCTCGGTTTTGCACAGCTGGCTATTGGTGACGTTGTGGAATTGAAAGGTCCAATCGGACATTTCGTTTGGCTCGGTAACGGGATGGCACAGCTACACGGAAAGGAGAAGCGCGTCCGTGAGGTCGCCTTGGTGTGTGGAGGAAGCGGTGTTACTCCGATATTGCAGGTCTTGCGTAATATCTTGGAGGACACAAAGGACGGGAGTACGGCGGTGAGCCTATTGGACATCAATCGCCACCTGGACGACATACTCTGCCGAGCGGAGCTGGACGCGCTGGCTGAGAAGCACCCATCTCGATTCCGTCTTCGTTACTCGTTGACGGGTGCGCCGGTTCCTGATGGTTGGAAGCACTCATTGGGCCGCGTCGATGTCAAGATGCTACAAGATTATTTGCCTGGCCCGACAGCGGACGGCATGGTTTGCATATGTGGCCCTCCACTCATGGAGCGATTCGTCAAAGGTATTGCACTTTTCAGAATTCTTGTCAGCGCCGTTTCTAATTGCAGCTCAGATTCATTGGTTCAGCTTGGTTGGAATGGAGCATCGCAGGTCGTCATTTTCTGAGAAAACACGATTACGCCTTTCTGTTCGCCACCAGTTTACTAAATAAATAGATGACCCAATATGAATGTAAGAAGTACAGGTAACGCTCACAGGGATTATATGCATTTGTGATGATGACTTGTGAGACGGGAGACCAGATCTTTTTACTCGAGGTCTAGAAAACACCAGAGATGGTGACCATAAGAATGCCGGCTACGGCACAAAAGTCGCGTCACCGTCCTGTCACATACACCTTGGATAAGGTCTTACGCATACGGGTCATATACAGAGCTCTAAAAGATCGGAAAAAGAAACGCGAAGAATGAAAGTACGAGAACACAATCAAGGAAGAAGAAACTAGCGGCAACTTCTGTTGGACTTCGTTTGTCATCGCCTCCGGAAGTTGCTGCTAGTTTCTTCTTCCTTGGTTGTGTTCTCGTACTTTCATTCTTCGCGTTTCTTTTTCCGATCTTTTAGAGCTCTGTCATAGCACAGGGTCCAAAATTTGGCCCCTGCCAATGTTATTTCTAAATTGTTTGTGAAATAATATTTTCTGGAAAAAATATTCACAAAGACTTTTGCAGCTGTGAAAGTCAAAGGCACGCGAAATTTGACATTTCGCAGAGGTGAAACATCAGGCACCCACTTTCGCCAGTGCAAAGTATCAAATTTCGCGTTTCTTTGACTTTTGCAGCTGCAAAAGCCTTCGCAAATATTTTTTCAGAAAATATTATTTCGCAAACTATTTAAAAATAACATTGGCAGAGGCCAAATTTGGAACCCTGTGCTGTGTAACGGAGGGCCCATTTCGTTTCCTATTGGGGGCAGTGTCATGCATAACGGCGGCCTCGTTTCTTCACAAACAGCGTGACATAAACAGTCAGAAAAATCGATTTTTTCAGTCCTATGTGCCGTAGGATTAACTACACTAATCATCTATCTGTAATTCAGCTGGTACCTCATTGAATAGAGCCCATTTCTCGCCAGAATTATTGTAGGCCCATACATCCTCATCGTCAGCAGCGGGAATCAATTCACCTTTGGGAGTTTTCTTGACCTGCTCGACAAGAAAGCTGTCACTACCATTTACTGTCTTGTGAGCTAAGATATCAAGGCCGACTGAGTCTAGGATGACCTTGCTAAGTGGTATATCTGTATCATTCTGGAGGATCAAGGGGAATTGTTGAGAGGAGATTCTGGGGAAGGGATGCAAGATGGTCAATTCGAGATACAAGACTTTGGGTTGGCCCCAGAGGGGTTTGTGTTGTTTTGGGTTTTGTCATTGAGGCTGAGTGCTCTGCTCACTGAGTCACAATGCAAGTTTGAATTACACTAAAGTAGTTACCGAAATTGAAAGCAGTCTATGCCATTCTCAATGGTGTGCCTGCTCATTTCTTATTCTGGAAACAGTCACACATCATGGCCCATCCGTTTCTAGCATCACTGCTGAAGGGGCTGTCATGGTCAGATCAGCCATTTCTTTTATACAGATAGAGACGGTAGCTACTCTTGGCTGATATTCACATTGACCCATTGGACCCTGGTGCCTTTTATTGACCCAGGGATGACTCCATGCCCATTTTGGCCATATTCCACATCTGGACCTTTTTCTTTTTCTGCTATGTTATCTCACCTTTACTATATGCGCTCCTCTACACAATCTCATCCCATGATTCCCCAACCCTCTCCACACACTGGCTCTTCTGCACACAGCCACATATATTCCCCTCTTGTTCCTCCCATCTCTGATACCTTTGTCCCTGAATACCATAAATCAAATATCAAAAACAAAGACAAATTTCCATGTTATTTTTCGTCTCCATCTCGTTTCTTACCTACTTCCATACCTACATCTATTTTGGCCACTCCTCTCTTGAGCATGGCCCCAGTACCTACGACTTTTCCTGCGCTGTGATGTACCTTGGCTATGCCATGTTCTTATGCATCCCTATGTATGCCCTCTGTCCCATTACGTCCTACACCTCTACGCACATCTTTCTGTCTTGATATACATTCCTCACCTATTCAAACCCCTCCTCTGGCACTGGCACTACCTCCTCCCATCATTCCGCCTGTCTTCAATATGCCTCAACCCTTACCTACACATCTTATATATCCATGCTCTTTTAAAGTTGACCTACCAGATCTTTCCAAGATCCCTCTTCTTTCCTCTGGTGCGGATTGGCCGACCTGGTTCTATAGAGTCTCGGACATGATTGACAACCTGTGCTTGTTCCATCACATCAGCCCTGAGCCTGCTCCTAGTGTTTTTCTGGGCTGTATGTCTGCACCTTCTTATCTCCTGACTCTCCTTCCTTCCTTTTCTTCTGAGGACCTCACTTATCATGATGCTTGGTGGTGTGCAGACAGCACCATTTGGCATATTCTTTGTGGTAGACTAGGTCCAGGTCCTGATGCTCTCGTCCCACCTCAGCATGATGCTCATGGGTTTTTTCACATGACTTCTTGAGATCTTTTTGCAATCCTCCTGAAGAACTTTGGTGGAGGCGACCATGGTACTGCATCCCTGATTAAGCACTGTGTTAGGACTTTGGTTTGTGGGATGGGCAAAGATGTGGTTACCACCTATGTTACAGCTTGGCGTGGTGCCCTTCAATGTCTGGATGGCACATCTTGGGATTTCATGGCTTTTGACTGTGTTCAAACTTTTGTGGACAACCTTCCCATGACTGATGCATATTGATAGCTCCGTGAACATGTTGATGACAGTTTCTCAGCTGTCCCCCCTGTCCTCTCCAAATTTGAAGAAATTGCCAGTGCTGTTCAAGCCATTGATGTCCAGCAACTTCGGCTCCAGTCTTTTTGCCTGAATGCCACCCCTTTACATTGACTGCTTAATCCTCCTACATCATTGACCACTCCTTCCAACTCAGTTTTCACTGCCATTGCCCCTGCGTGCCCGCGTTCTACTTGCACCAACTGCAAAGTGCTGGGTCATTCTGTTGAGGCTTGTTGGGAACCTGGGGGTGGAAATATGAGTGGACGTGAGCATTTTCTTGCTGACTGCCTCATGCATCAACATGCGAATTTGGCTGGCAATGTGTTGATCAATCATCTCTCTGCCTCTATCACTGTGACTCCTCCTCCTTCGACTGCCCTTGTTACTGAGCCTACTCCAGATGTAGCACAACTACCTGTATCAGACAATGTTGTGGAATCTGACCTCCTTGACTGTTACCCTGTCCTCATCTCTGAGTTCTGGAGTGCTCTCCCTCCACACTTGGCATTCCTTCAGTCCATGAATCTGTTTGCACTGGCATCTTTTGCATTACATTTCAACACCATCTTGGATTCAGAGTGTACAACTCACATCATTAAGGACCGTCAATATTTCTGGATGTACCATTCCAAGCTTGCGACTCCGGTGGGTACTGCAAACTGTGGAGTATTGAACACTTTGGCATGAGGTGAAGTATATTTCCGGGTGTTATTCCAAGGCCGGAAATACGTCGTCCACATGCGGGAATGTCTCCATGATCCGGATGTCCCAGTCAACTTACTTTTGATTGGAACCATGGTGGAAAAGTTGGTCTGTGTCATCTTTGAGAAGGATGCCATGACCATCCACTTCTCTTGTTTGGCTATCGACACTGATGGTGTTTTCTTGTTGGCTGCCATCACTCATCACCTGTCATTCCTCCATTGTGACTTTCCTGTTACTCTCCTTGTCCTCTGCTGCTGCTGCTCCTGTGCCTGCCGACGCTCTTGCTTTCCCTGCTATTGCCGAACCCACACCACTCCTCTTTTTCCCTCATACTCTGGTGGACTCTGAGCTATGGCATTGACACTTTGGTCATCTAGGTATGGATGTGACACATGACGACTTGACGGGGCCTTATGCCAAGGGTGTGTCTTTTGATAGTGCTTTTATACACTCACATTGTATTCCTTGCATCATTGGCAAGCACCCTCAACAGCCTTATGACCACTTTGGCCATCGTGCATTCAAGATTTGTGAGCTCATCCATATCGACACTTGTGGTCCATTTCCTATCCAATTCCCCCAAGGTGCCTCCATGTTCTTTATCATCATTGATGATCATTCGAATTTCGGCCATACCGTCCTTCTCAACTGGAAGAGTGATGCCTTCGAGGCTTACCTTGCCATCACAATCCATTGAGAACATAAGTCCAGCAACCTTGTCATAAAGTTGCACTCCGATGGTGCCAAGAAGCTTATTGAGGGGATATTTAGCAATCATGTCACTGCTAAGGGTATTGAACATCAAGTCACTGTGGCCTATGCCCATTCTCAGAATGGCAAAGCTGAGCATTATATATGTACCTTGGAGGACACTGCACAAATGCTCTTAGCGGACTCTGGCCTTTCTCTCAAGTTCTATAGAGACACTGTATTGACTGCCCAATACTTGAGGAATCACTTACCAATGTCGACTCTCCCTGCTCCTACCATGCCTTTTGAGGTCATGGAAGGCATTAAACCCGATCTCTCTCATCTTCGCATCTGGAGGTGCCAGTGCTTCGCCATTATCCCTCCTGAGAAACGGACAAAAGGTGGCCCTTGTCGCTTGGAAGCCATATTTGTGGGCTATGAGGAAGGTCATTGTTAGAGCAACACCAAAACCAGCAAGCTCAATGGCACACTCAACAGTGACCAGAGCACTAGTATTGTGGGCTCACACATAGAAACAAACAATAAAGGAGTGGAATGAGATAGTATTGACATTAGAGTCACACACTGATTAGGTGGGGATTCCAAGAGAATACAACTAGAGTTACAGGCTTCTGTGCTACTCTATATATACTATTC
>Ga0307516_10003132_pt1 | contig 21510 bp, 27 predicted proteins | sample 19_EM_MG_FD_203310 | JGI IMG/M metagenome (GOLD analysis project Ga0307516, IMG submission 203310) | Populus trichocarpa ectomycorrhiza microbial communities from riparian zone in the Pacific Northwest, United States - 19_EM | ecosystem: Host-associated > Plants > Roots > Unclassified | place... | reverse complement strand
ACCCAGAACAACAACCTTGCTAACGCCGTAGCCCAATACCCTCCGTAAAGCCCCTATGCTTCTCAGGTCCCAGCGCCTTCGTCATGATGTCTGCCAAGTTGTCGTTGGTGGAAACGTAGGAGAATTCCAATCTCGAGTGGCGTGAAGGTCCCGGCAGTGGTGGAACTTCACGTCGATGTGTTTGTTCCTGCTCTTCCCGTATCCAGCTGCCTGGATGTTTCTTCAATGCGCCATTGGAATCGGTGCAGATAGGGAGAGGACATCCGAGTTTCCCAACAACGTCCGTGTGAAGCTTGGCAAGCCACTGGGCTTCTCGTGCGGCTTCCGAGCAAGCGACGTATTCGGCTTCCGTGGTGGAGAGTGCTATCATCGACTGCTTGTAGGATTTCCACGAGACTGGTCCGTTGTAGACTTGGAAGACATAGCCTCCCTGCGACTTTCTTCCGTTGATATCCCCTGCAAAGTCAGAGTCCGTGAATCCGAGTATCGGTGACGGAGTGACGGGTATGCGAGGGAACACTAGTTTGAGGTCGGCAGTTCCTTTGAGGTATCGGAGGACTCGTTTGGCGGCTGTTAGGTGCGATGTGAAGGGTCTGCTGCTGTAGCGGCCGAGTGTCGATACGGCAAAGGCTATATCAGGGCGGGTAGCTGTGGCTGCGTACGACAAGCTGCCGACGATACTCTGGTAGTGTCCAGCATCTACTTCCGTTTCTCCTTGCGGCTCGGTTTCGCGAGTCGTTTTGTCGTGGAGAGGAGTGGGAGCAGGGTTTGCGTCTTCCATCCCGAAGCGTTTGACAATGGTTTGGACGTCTTTCTCCTTCTCTATGTCGACGACACCACGATCCTGTACCCGCGATCATCCTCCGAGGCCGCCGAGGACCTCAAGACGGCACTGAAGAAGGAATACAAGATGACAGATCTCGGGAAAGCCAAGCAGTTCCTAGGCTTGGAAATAGCGCGTCAGGACTCCGGTGCCATCACCCTTGGACAGGCCAAATACATCCAAACCATCGTCAAACGCTTCGGGATGGAAGACGCAAACCCCGCTCCCACTCCTCTCCACGACAAAGCGACTCTCGAAACCGAGCCGCAAGGAGAAAGGGAAGTAGATGCTGGACACTACCAGAGTATCGTCGGCAGCTTGTCGTACGCAGCCACAGCTACCCGCCCTGATATAGCCTTTGCCGTATCGGCACTCAGCCGCTACAGCAGCAGACCCTTCACATCGCACCTAACAGCCGCCAAACGAGTCCTCCGATATCGCTTCGTTGGTTCCATCGACGGGGTCTCGGTACTGAAGCAGGCGTTCGCAGTAGGTACTGATACGTTCACCTAGCCGAGGTTTAACGGTGTAGAGGTTGCTCGCGTGGATGGAGCGTTGGGTCTCGGAGTAGGTTCTGTTGAATTGGTTCCCCAGCGTGATCCACATCTCAGCCGGATCTTCCATGCGGCGGAGCTGTTTTTGGATCGTGTCGTTGACGGAGAAGCGAAGGAGGGTTTCGGCTGCATTTCCTCTCTCGTTGAAAGTTTCGATAGCGCGTTGAAGGTTGGCGTTATCGACCTCCCCACTTCTGGCCCTAGTGGAGTGGGCAGGAGAAGTCTCCGTCGGCTCCTTTTCTTCGCCGGTGACGATTTCCCACGCCTTCATTGACTTGAGGATGCTCTTGACGTTCATCTTCCAATCGATGTAGTTGATGAGGTTGAGATGTTTCCCCACTTGGTCTTGTGTAGATCCTTTTTGACGGTATCAGTGGAGGACATTTTGGTAATGTTTTATCGGGAAGGCTTGGGGTTTGAAGTTTGACTCGGTGAGGCTTGGCGATGCGGCTGAAAAAATAAGGGGGAATGGTTTCAGGTATATTTTGTGGTTGATAAAGCGATCAATCCGGGCTCATAACCTATCAATGTGTGTAGATCGGTATACAGTATATTCAGTATAGAACGAACGTCCCGGCGCGGGACGCCCCATTATATCGGTCTCCGTGGCTATTCCACCGGAGGCCGGTGTGCCGACGCTATCGGTCTCGGTGGCTAGTCCACCGGACAATGCGCCGACGCTATCAGTCTCATCTCCGAGAATGTGCCCGGTCCCCGTCCGGGCCACATCTCATGACAATCCTGTACTGGCGCGCATCTTTGTGCCCCGCTGCGTGATTGGAGGGTGTACACATAGATGAGTGACTGTATCTCTGCTCGGTTCTAAGGAATATATCCACCACCTGGGTCGAATAAAAGCTATTCGTCGGGGACAGGTATATCTCCATGCCAATAGCCTGCACGCCGCATCGGCTCAGTCTGAAGCGACTGCAATTTTTGGGTTTCTTCCAGTGCAGATATTTCTGCCCGTTGGATGTACCATCAGACACATATCAGCTTTGGTGACGCGCCGGTTCACGATCCGGGACCTCCTCGCCGATGTGAGGTGCAGCCAGGGAGGGGGGGGTACTAGACTTCCTCTCTGCAACGAATGTTGGCAGGCTGGTCGGAAGGCGCGGGGAGCGGGGCGCCAGAGTGGGAGCTCCGGGAGGTGGAGAGAGAGAGAAGCGGAACGGAGGGTGGAGGCCGAGGAGGCATGAGGAATTACCGATGTTTCTTCCAACGCCTTCCTTCACGGCATCCGCAGAGGAAGAGTAGGGGACGAGTCTCGGTTCCCTTTGTTTCTTTCTTTTGCCTTTCCTTTGCTGTGTACTTCCTCTGCTGCGCGTCATACTTTCTTGGGGCAGGCGCAAAGGGGAGCTTGTAGCGTGCCGCCTTTGCGCGGACTGCGGACGGGAAACCCGGACAGTGTGTAACAACCTCGCCACGATCTACCTAGGTCGCATGAACAAAAATAATAATAATATATACCGGCTTTACACACAACTTTGTCACCAGGTGTTCGATCGACTATGACTCCTTTTCGAGCTTTTTCATTTCTTTTTGTTTGGAATGCATTTCGTTTTGTAATGGGTTGTGTTGCTTTGTATGGGGTTCATTCACTCTACCGGCAAACCTTTAGAATGCCACCGCGAGGCGCTTTTCCTCCCCCGGTTTCGGGCGTCGATATGTAGGCAGCAACCGCCAAAAAAAAAACCTCACCACAATCCACCGCACCGCAACCCAACAGCCCTCAAGCACGCAAAAAGACGGCAATTCAGCTGTAAATGTGCAGGAATTCGATGATCTGAAGCCATTCAAGCAAACGCTCATGAGTAGGGCGATTGCAATGCACTTCAGCACCCGCACAGTCAAGAGTGATAAGATAAGCAAGTAGATAATCGCGTTCTATACTAAGCCAGCCAGCTTACTAACCGCCCACTCCACTCAGGGAGCGGGCCATCTTGAAGTGTGCAGTAGATATCCATTCCACATCCGGGGTAGCTGCAACAAGAAGAAGGAGTGCGTCGCAGCAGGGCCAGTCTAACCAAAACACATGCGTTGGGAGTCATCGCCACGTGTGGGGGTCGCACAAACACAGAAGCGGCTGCTTCGGGAAGCGTCTGTCTCCATTTATGTCAGCAAGTCGACGTCAGCCCATACAGTTGTAGATGCCTACAAGCGGAGAACCTGGTGGCTGTCAATATCGCGGACTTGGCACCAAGCGGGGACGGCTGTTACATATCCGCCCCATCTGAGAAAGCCACGCGGCCAGCCAAAGGGGAAGCGACTGCGTAAATGAGAGCGCTTGGGAAATTGCTGTCAGAGCTGCTGCCGCTGGAGCATTTGCAGAGGTCCCAGAATACACTGTACAGTGCCGTAGCCAATGTCGCGGCGTGGGTCACAGCCGTACTATGTACTTACTGTGAGGTCGGGCAATCCCAAATTGGTGGTCTGTAGATACCTATTTCCAGTTCTCCGATTTCTAAATAAGAATTGTGTTGTGGTGAGATTTTTTTTTGGTGGTTACTACTTAAGTACCTACGCCCGAAACCGGTGGCATTCTAAAGGAAAAGCGCCAGCTATCGTATTTTGAAAGGCGCCAAAAAACGATGGCATTTGGAAGGTTTGCCGTTATTTTATATAGGATTTATTTTCTATGGTCTTTTGTATGGAGACGATTCCAAGTTATCAATAGATGGTACCAGCAACCACATGGTTGCCGGCAAAATAATCTGGGCAGAGTACTGAGCAAAAACACCCGCTAGGAAGTATTGAACAGAGTGATGGAAGCCAAAGTCTTTTGCTGGCGACACATGTAACACATGGGGGAACTAAAACCGTAAAACCAGGAAGCAGTAGAAAGAAAAACAGATACTACCAGATTAAACACTTCTTCCGCGGTCGCTGTATAGCTGGCGCCATGTGCTTGCTACTTGACATAACTGGAACGAGCAAGGTGGCAGAGGAACGAGCGAAATGGTGGAGTGGCGGAGTGGCGAAGTAGGGTGAAGGAGCAAAGGTACTATGTATGTACGAACGGAGTAGTGGAGCAAGAGACGCAAGGAGCAAGCGAGGGTCGACGCGAGTGAGGTATGTAGGAACAAAGGGGGGAGATGCGACTTGCACCACGCTTCATAGTGTAGCACTGCAAAACTTACTCTGGAAGCTCAGCGCCTCAGGGCATAAATATGTAAACTTTACCCAATCCCCCAGATGCCCACGTGTCTGCACTATCACCCCCCACTCTTTCCACGAGCAAGGTATTGAACACCAAGCCGCGGTGGAGCAATGCATTTTTGATCTTCGAACTTCCTATCTCTATCTCCGACAAGTTGGACCATAACGGCGCTGCAATGGTTCTGCAGCTCCGCGCCCCGAAGCTCGAGTGCGCCAGCCGACGGCTTTGTGGTTGCGGTTGCGGTTGGTGTCCAAGATAGCTGATCGTTGTAAATAAAGAGTGCTGGCTGAAGTAGTAGAAAGGGTGGTGATAGTAAGGGAGTGCTAGTCGTAGTAAAAGGGTGCTGGTCGTAGTAAAAAGAGTGCTGGTGAAACGAGTGCTGGTCGTAGTAAAAGGGTGCTGGTAAACGAGTGCTGGTCGAAGTAAAAGGGTGCTAGTCGTAGTAAAAGGGTGCTGGTAAACGAGTACTGGTCGTAGTAAAAAGAGTGTTGGTGAAACGAGTGCTGGTCGTAGTAAAAGGGTGCTGGTAAACGAGTGCTGGTCGAAGTAAAAGGGTGCTAGTCGTAGTAAAAGGGTGCTGGTAAACGAGTACTGGTCGTAGTAAAAAGAGTGTTGGTGAAACGAGTGCTGGTCGTAGTAAAAGGGTGCTGGTAAACGAGTGCTGGTCGAAGTAAAAGGGTGCTGGCAAACGAGTGCTGGTCGTAGTAAAAAGGTGCTGGTCGTAGTAAAAAGAGTGCTGGTGAAACGAGTGCTGGTCGTAGTAGTAAAAAGAGTGCCGATAGTACATAGTAAGAGGCCGGTAATAAGAGTGCTGGTCGTCGTTGCAGAGGGGGTGCTGGCGGTGGTGGAGGGTGCGCTGGCAAAACGAGTGCTGGTCGTAGTTGTAAAAGGAGTGCTGATAGTGGTGGGGACATGCTGGGTGGAGAAGAGGGAGAGGAAGAAAGACGGAGAGAGGAAAGACGGAGAGAGGAAAGACGGAGAGAGGAAAGACGGAGAGGAGGAAAGATGGAGAGGAGGAAAGACGGAGAGGAGGATGATCGAGAAGAGGAGAGGAGGAGGGATCTAGAGGAGGAAGGAAGGGAGAGGAAGCGTTGAAGGAAGCAGAAAGAGAGGAAGAAGGAAGGAAGCCCGGTATTTGTAGGCATTTTTCCCACGAGTCGACCCCAACCCTAAGCCCTGAGCTCACCCTGCACGATAGTGAGCGCCGCCCCACAAAAGCCCTCCCCTCTTACCCTACTCCGCAGCATTGGCGAGCAGAGCGAACCGATATACTGCCCCTTAGGCGGACGAGGTTTTCTTCACCTCTGGGTTTCTCACAGAAATACTGTCTACACACCTGACTTGCGATGTGAGGGGAGGGCTTTTTATCCAGTGACGAGAGAAGGGGGGAGGGGGGGTCGAGACTAAGTCATCGACACTCACTCGCCTACCTTCCGCGCTGCGGTCGGTATGTAGCTGCCGGATACGACGCAGTGGGCGGTCGGAAGATGTTCAAGCCAACTGCCAGATAGCTCCGCGTGAAGGAGAGGCGCCATTCGGTGTTTTCTGGTCAGGGAAAACGCGCTCTCAACAGCGGCTTCGTCGATACCGCGGCGGGTTCGACGCGACTGCCGGCTCGACCACCTGCGGCCGACAAGCCCTTGGTTATCGCCACGGCCCGGGACGACGGCAGTCGTGTTCTCCCACCCACGCTAACCGCAGGTGATTCCAGTCGCCGGCCCGGGAGCGTGGCTGTCGATCACTTGTATTCAACATCGATGACTTGTACGACCCCCCCCCGTGTTGGTGGGCTAGCTGGACCCGACAAGACGTCGCGGATGCCCGCTCGAAATCACACGTCCTCACTCGTGGTCCGCCTATTCTGGTCCGAGTCTTTTCGGTCTCCAGGACCCCGTTCGGACGGGGGAGGGGGGAGGCCAGTGATCTGTATGCGTCGCATGCGATCAATGATCGAAAGAATCCCCCCCCCCCAGCTGTGGACAAACGGCAAAGCCTCCCCGCGCCAGAGCGACGGCAGGGTGTGATGTCCGGGTTGATGAACCACCGATCGCAGGCGACCTTGTCAGATCGTGGCGATATGCACAGACCGGTCCCGTTCGCCGCCCCCCCCCCTCCAAGGCGACACGCGGCACCTCCCCCCTGTCCCCCCCCCGTCTGGCCTATCGACACAAGGAAACCCGCGCGCTCTTCCCGCGCCGATTCCTCGCTTGGCCCGTCCGTCCGCGTCCTACATACACCCAGTTCTATCGTGATCGTGTCTACTGCCCCCCCCCCCCCGGCCGAGTGACATTCGACGGAAATTTACACGCTGACCCAACCGTTGCAGGGTACGTACTTAAGTAGTAATTCCATTGCGCACTGGCACGACAATTTTACGGGATCGAGGTTCATCGCAAAACACAGGTGAAAAGAAAGAAAGCAGATTATTTTTAAAAAAAGAAAAAAGACCGGTGAATCCAATCGGAATCAAAATACTAAAAAAGCCTTGCGGCCTTCCGTTCCCGATCCTCGTCGCAAACACAGTAATCCTTCCTCTTCCCGAACGAAAGTCCCAGAACCCCCCCCCTATGCCAGAAGGCCAGAAATAAAGAAAGAAGAAAAGAGCCATCCAATCTAGATAAAACAAGACAAAAAGCCACAACCGTGAAAGATAAATGAAAAAAGTGGTATCATCCTCGCCTGCCGCTGAAGAAGAAAAAAAAAGAAACAAATCGTGAACGCTTTCCTCCGGGTATTTGGAACAAAAAAAAAAAAGCTAGACTACTATAGGTGATACAAACAACTCGAGCCGAAGAGAGAAAGAGAATACAAATGCCAGAAAACAAAGGAAATATAGCAATACAGATACAGTCCCCACATTCGTACAGATACATGATGGCATGCCCCCAAAACGCGAAAGCCCTCCCGACCCAAGAGAAATAAAAAATTACATGACTTTTAGCTTCTCTCCGTCGAGAAACACATAATGCAAACGCCTTCCCTTGTACATAGCAGAAACTTTTCTTTACCACGAATATCCACCTCTTGATTTTCCCTACCGGCCGAAGAAAGAGCATAAAAACAGAAAGTTGGGGGAAAACAGAAAAAAAAATCGTAAAGGAAAAGAAAAAAAAGATTATTAACGTCGAGGAAGTATCAAATCAGAGTCTGCGGGGCGGTGTAGCCAGGGAGTGACGGCCGTATCGCTGTCCGTTCCTCGACAGGGGCCTGGCGATCTCGACACGTCGTCCCTGTCGGGAGTTGGGCCGCTCGATCTCCAATCCCTTTCGCAGCAACGCAGCCTTCTCGAAGATCGAGCCGGCGTTGCGTGGCACGAATGGCAACGCCTTAGGGGAAGGCAGAGGCTTATCGGCGAAGCGCACAACCTTAGCCTTGCCCACAATTTCCTCAGACTCGACAAACACCTCATCTTCCCAGGAGGCATCGTCATCCTCTGCTCTCTCCGACTCGGTGTCGCCGTTTTCGTACGAACCGTCGTCGGACTCGGACTCCTCGGACTCGTCGTACTCCGACTCCAACCGGGAAGGAGTGTCGCCAACTTGCACCATCATCGACCCAGCCAAAGAGAGGTCAGAGCACCGGCGGGCGATCGACTTGATTGGAGTATCGAACCGCAGCTGCTTGACGACGGGGGCCTGCTGCACGGGCTCTTTGAAAGGCATGATGGCCAGCGCATTCTGCTCGAGGTTCTCCACCGTCACAGGCGACTTCTGAGGCTGAGAGGATGTCTGGCTGTTGTTCAGAGAACGGCCGCGGACGATCTCGACACCAAAGCGGGTAGGGTGCTCGGTGGTCGCTGACGTGTTCGCCGACGACGGGAGGCGTTGTTCTGGCTGAGCCTGCTGCTTGGGTTGAGGCTGAGCCTGGGTCTGTGCGACGGGAGCCTGCTGTGCTTGGGGCTGGGGTTGAGACTGAGGCTGTGCATTGCCTCCAGCAACAGCGGAGCCACGTGTCGGCGGTTGTGAGGGTACAACCATCTGGTAGGCATGGCCGCTTGCAGTCTGCACGGAGTTGGAGATATTGCGCTGTGGCTGTGGCTGCGGCTCCGGATTGCGCTCGGCCGACCGGTTGGCGCTGTGCTGCGTAGGCTGCTGTTGCGCAGGTTGCTGCTGCTGCTGCTGGTGGGGCTTGACTTGCTGGGGAGGCATCTCAGAGTTGATGACCTGGTTGAGGCGTTCACGCACGCTGTCAAACATCTGCTGCTGCGCCGAGCGCTCCTGAGAAGGCTGGGCGGCAGGCGATTGCTCGGAACGGACGGGGTGCTGGGGCCGGCTCCGTGCTGGTTCGGGCAGGGTATGCGCAGGCTCAGGCCTAGACCTGATGGGCTCGTACCTGCGTCCCCTAGCATCCAGCAACGGGCCGTTCTGCTCGGGAGAACGCTCAGCACGCGGAGGGGGAACAGTGTCCGAGATGGTCGCACTCCTCCTCACAGTGGATCGAACTGGCTCCCGGTATTCCTTTGCCTCCGGGCTGTGATTGACACGTCGCTGCGGTGGTTGCGGAAGGTCGGGGACGAACTGCCTTTCCGGCGAGCGGTTGGCGCGTCGCTGTGGTTGCTGCAACTCAGGAACATACTGGACGCTCTGATGGGTGTGTAAGTTGGGACGAGCAAGTATCACAGGAGAGGGCTCGTTCTGTGGCCGGTGCGATAGAGGAGCAGGGCGGGTGTTCTCGGCTGCATAGTTCTTCTTCATGGGAATGCTGCTGTTGCTTGAGGAAGGAGGTGTGATGGTCGCGGGCATTCTCTGATGCTCCACGAGAGGGTTCGGGCTCGCTCGCTTGGATGGAGGGCTGCTCCGGACCTCGGGGTTGCGTCCACGGCTGGGAGGGTGCTGGAAGTTCATGTGCTGGTGCATATGCTCATGGCCATGGGGGGCGCTCAGATAGCCAGCAGCTTGTCGGCTCAACGCTTCGCCTTCCTGAAGGGACTTCTCAACGGAGATGTTTAGGCTCTTCGCCTCGGGCTTGGATCGCTTGGGGTTGGTGTTGTTACAGCGAACAAACCGATCCATGTGGCCACCCCTAGTCGGAGACCGGTTCCTCTGTTGGCGTTCAAGGTGGACGGGATCGAACCGTGGGGTATCGAGGCTCGTGGTCTTGGTGCTAGCGGAAGATTGGCTAGAAGTCGATGAGGAGCTATAAGCCGATTGCGAAGACGGGGCGAAAGACGATGTCAGCGATGACTGCGTAGATGATTGGGGATGCGGATGCATCGAAAGTCCTGCATCATAGTGCCCATCGTACCTCGGAACATCGCTGCAAGCAAGCACCGAATAATGCATGTTTCCAAAGGTGGGTGCGCCGAACGCAGGTATGTCTTGAGAGTGGTACGGGTAGTTGGAGGGAAGGTTGGGGGGCGTCGGAGGCAAGGTCGCCTGAAGATACTCCTCCAGCCGTAGCACCAGAGGATTGTAGTCGTTCTGCGTCTCCTCCGAGTACTTTGGCCATGGGTCATGTTGGAACTGTCGCAGGGACTGGTAGAAGCATCGGTAGGACGGCGGAGGCCGCACGCATACGGACTGGATCTTGGGGCCCAGCTCCTGGTTGTGCAGGAGAACGCTGTTGACCATAGCGACCTGGCTCGACGTGAGACGGTGGATCGGGAAAACAACATCCTCGTCCCTCCGCCAGTCATAGCCTCTTGCGTTTTCGGGAGCGAACGCCTGCTCCACCTCCACAGGAAGCTGCCAATGCTCCTTAGCAAAGCTCATATCGGACTTCTTCATGTCCTTATAGTAGCGGTGAGGGAGATCGTGGGGCAAACTCTCGAGCAGAGATTTGCGCAGGCCCCATCGCTTCCTCTGTCGCGCAGTGAGGTCGGAGTGCATCAGGGTGGGATGGCAGAGCGCCACGACCAGCGTCGGCGAGAGGACATAAATCTGGTGCCACATGAAGTCCCGAGTGTAAAGGTGGTGCTCCATCTGGACCGCAGTCAGGTCGATTTTCGAGTTCTTCTTCGCTCCAATCTGACCGCCCTCGAAACCACCAAACGCCGAATCGGTGAGGATAAATTCATCACCAGGCATCGCCTCCCAGAAAACCATGTATCTCTCGACCGCATTTGCCTTGTAGTCGGCTCGGTCGAGGTCGAAGATCGAGGTGGTGCTGGGTATTTGGTGGTGCTGAGTGTCCAGCATGCGCTCCGCATTTCGCAGCCAGACATCTCGCGCATGCTGCAGATCGTTATTCTCGATAAACTTCCTTCGCCTGACACGGGCAGTCTCCATAAACTCGTGATGCGCAAGCAGGTGCATATTCCTATCCCTGTTGCCGACCGAAGTCATCAAATACAAAAATTTGCGGAATGTGTTGATGTCATCCCGCGGGAACGGCACCTCCAACAGAGACTGGTTTCCGTGAATGTGCCAGATGGGTTCGGCTAGCTGGGTGTAAATTTCCCGATCGACGCGCTGTAGCGAGAGAAACTTGGAAACACCGGCGGATTCGAAGGCCTGGCGAGTGAGGTTATCGAAGTAGGACGCATAGATGTCGTTCTTGCCGAAGCAGTTTCGCCAGTGCTGGGGCTCGAATTCTTGTTGCTCGGGGTGAAAGAGGGTCAGGAGTTCGCTATCACCGATGAGGTGCCTGGTCCGAGAGACAAAGAGCGTCAGTATTATTTCTTCCTTAATCTACAAAACGTGCGTGGCTTGTCCGCGCAAGACGCGGCCGACACGGAAAGATAGCAAGCAAGCAAGCAAACGAAATAGAGGATGTCAAACTCCCTCGCGCGTTGCGCGCATACATTTGGTTCTCCTCGTATACCACCAGCATGTTTGGATCGCCCGACCCGCAGAATGTCTTCAACACAGATTCGGGAACGAAGTTGCGGAATTTGCGCAGCTCCTGGGTCTGGTCGTGCTTCATAAAAAACAGATCCGCCGTCTGGCGGGAGTAGTCCGTGTCGGACATGACGGCGCTGTCGCAGGCGCTGCTCGCCGACTGTGAACGGGGATTCGCGATGGAAATGCTGAGGATGAGATGCCGATGCAAGCTGTCGCCACTTTAAATATTAATTTATGTTTTTTTTTTTTCTTTCTCTGCAAACGACGCAACGCGTCCACAAATCGGAACGGCGACTGTTGAAGACGAAGCTGCGCGTCGATATGAAAAGGAGACCCGTGGTTATAAGATAGGATAGATGATTGCAGTGGAGGGTGTTTTCTTTCTTTCTTTCTTTCTTTCTCTTTGATGCTGTGTGCGGGTATGTATGGGAAGAAAAAGAAGAAGGAAAGAGAAGGGGAGAGGGAGGGGTGGTTATGCGGAAGAGATGCGGGAGGAAATCGCTTGTAAGTTGCGATGAGAGGATTTGAAGGAGCAAGCGTCACAGGCTGGCCTTTCAGGGCTGGGCTGTGTGTGGGAGGGTGGGCTGGGGATGGCGGGAATTAATTCTTGGAAATTCTCTGCAGCAGAGAGACCGGATGGTGCCTGGCGAAGCGCACACAAGAGGGGGGCCAAAAAACGGAACGAAACGATGGACTCTGAATGGTCGGAAGAGGAGAGTGTGCATAATGTACACTTCCGACATCCTGGAGAAGGATAGGGATACGGTATGACTGTTTGGGGGCGCCGCCCCCCCTCCCCCGAAGAGAGACAAGCCAGGAAGGCTGGGTCAGGGTGGTGCCAGTGATGATGATTATTTGGAGTCATACGTGCGAGGGAAGCGGCCAGACAGGGTGGAGGGTAAGAATAGGAAGAAGCGGAGACGGCAGAAAAAAAATAGATGGAACCCTCAGGAAGACAGAGACATGTAGGGATGATCACGTACCTCTATTACCTCTATATTCGTGGATGATTACGCTGCGCTGCAGTTATCCTGCTGGCGATCCTGAGGGTAGCGATGAGCGCGGAGTTTGATATATTGGGGCTGTTTGTTTGTTTGCTCCGCGTTCGGGGGATGGGAGTCCCCTAACTAAGTCTGTACAACAGCGGACTTTCACGGCAGTTTCGACCTCCACGCGTCTGTTCGCCGAGGAGCGGAAGTAAATAAAATAAAATAATAAAAATGAAAATATGTCTGTGTTGCTGCAGATTTTTCCAGAAGGATGGCGTCAGAGCTCTCGTCCAAGATGAAACCGTAGTGAGGTGGATCGTAGGAAGGAGCGCTAACACCCGAACTAAGCAGGAGTTAGCTTCGGCGGCAGTGGGAGATGATGTCGTTCGGTAGAAGTTCTGGTGGAGCCCGGGGCAAGAGATCCGACGTGGAGTCAAGTTCAAGTAGTAGCAGGTGGAAAGTTGGCGTAGCGGCCGACGAGACTAGGAACGGGGAGGGTGGGGGTACTAATAGCAGCCGGCGCAAGTGCAGTGGTAGTGATGGCGGGCAGCTGCTGGCGATCCGTGAATAATATTTTTATTGTTATCGATTTTGATGTTGAAGCTGTTGTTGTTGTGGTGGTGGTGGTGGTGGCCGTTGTTGCTTGGTTACGCATAAACACAGCCCGGGGATGCCCTATAAACAAACCGGCGACAAAGCTCACGTTGTTACTGGACCGAAAGCGACGGGCGGCGTGGGCATGGACCAAGAGGGATGGCAAAGCGCTAGAGCAGAAGCCGGCCGACGAGATGATTGAGCAAGAACCCGGGGAGAATCCGAGGGCTTGACTGGACGCTTTCAAGGGGGAGGGGGAGGATCGGAGGCCGGTGGCTTGTGGTTCGGCGGGCCGAATCTCGGAAGCGATGATCTCTGGTTTTTCTTCTTCTTCTTCTTCTTCTTCTTCTTGTTGTTGTTGTTGCTGCTGTTGCTGCTGTTGTTGCTGTTCTTCTCCCTCTTCTAGATCTGCTTGATCTCGGCCTTCTCTTTGCTTTGGACCTTTCTCTTCTGGCTCTGGCTCAGTGAGTCTGTCTCCTTCCGAATGTACGGCGGGCACGGTACGGTACGGTATGCAGTCGTGTGAATGGAGAAGGAGTTCCTTCAGGGCAGAGCAGAAGGACGGGGGTGGGAAACGAACGAAGATGGGTGGTGGGAAGGCGTGCATTTTTATTTTCTGCAGCGTTTCTGCACGCCCACCGTCCCTCGGCCAGCCATACAGCACCCCCCTTTGCAACGAAATTCGACCCTCTCGAACCCTTGATTATTATTATTTTTTCGCTCTTCCGGGGGTATGATAGATAGCTCCAATTTAATTCCGTCGATTTTTGTTTTATTTTTTATTTTTTATTTTTATTTTCTCTCTCCTTTCTTTTTCAGAGAAAAAAATAAATATATAGATATTCATCGCCCCCCCCCCCCCCCCCCCCCCCCGGGGGGGGGGGGGGGGGGGTTTTTTTTTTTTTGTGTTTTTTTTGTTTGGGGGGGGGGGGGGGGGGGGGTGTTTTTTTTTTGTGTGTTATTTTTTTTTTTTTTTTTTTTTTATTTTAACTTTATTTTTAATATAAAAAAAAAAATAATTATTTTTAAATCCACCCCCCCCCCCCCCCCCCCCCCTTTCGGCGGACGGGTTGTTTTTTTTCTTTCTTTTCTTTCTTTTTTTTGGGGGGGTGGGGAGGGAGGGTTTCTTTTTCTTCCGTTCTCTCTTGTCGGCCAATAAATAAGGGCGCCATTCTCCAAGGGGTGTGCCATGGCTCGTGGTGGCTGTGCCAAGCCAGACATCTCGTGAACATGGCTCCTCCTGGTTCCCGAGAGGAAGCAATTAACCGCCCGAGACACGAGCAACGGAGCACACAACCACAGGTGGTGCTTGCGGGAAGACCGGGGCAGCTGATACAGCCGCGACGACGACGACGACGACGATCATGCTGCTGTTCCACGGTGTATCCGGACGACGGCCGATCTGCGCCGCTCGACGGCCGTTGCGGATTTGGACTCCTGTCAGCACGAGATTGAAGGGGCCGGCCATCCGCGTTGGAGGTTGAACATGTGTGCCCGCGGTCATCCCGGACCGAGAGAGAGAGAGAGAGAGAGAGCGCAAGCAAAGGGGGAACAAACGCGACGAGCATGGCGGACAGTCGGGTTACGAGTACATACACACATAGATAGGAGATGACCCGCGGCAGCGGATGCTCCTTGTATGTATGTACCCTGACCACCACCGATCGCTGCACGGGTACTTCCACGAGTTCTTTGCAGCAAGCCTGCGATTCGCTCTACGCCGGACACTATGTACACACTCTACCAGCACTCTACTCGATGCGGTGCCTACAGCGCCGCCATCTACTGCAGCGTCTAGCTCTCCCCAGAAGCTGACCACTTTGTTGATCAACAGTCGGAAAAAGAAGAAAAGAGAAAGACTGCTCTCGAGATTAATCCTTTTTTTTTTCCTCTTTGAGGTTGCCGTGAAACACCCCCAACCCCTTCCGGTTTAGGAGGGGGGGGAGGGGAGCAAAAGCTTTCACGGCTTGTGTCCGGCCGGCCGCCCATCCGCAGCGACCCGACCAGAGCATTCGCGAGAAAGAAGAAAAAAAAGAGTGAACCAAAAAAAGAAAAAAGAAAAGGGGAATCGAGAGAAAAAAAGAAGGGGCGAGAAAAAAAAGAACGAGAAAAAAGAGAACACGACGAAGAAAAAAAAAAAAAAGGATCCCCCCGTCGTGCAGAGAGCGCATACATACATATATGTACACAGATATGACTTCCTCGCGCGCCGAAACGCTGCATAAATCGAAGCGCTCGGCCATCGAGCCCGGCCAACCAGAGAGGGGGAGGCATATTCTCGAATCGAAGAGACGGATGGATAGATGGATATCCAGAGCACTGCATACGGCCACATATGCTGCGGCGGATAAACCGACGTCCATCATATGGCCCAATATATGTATATTGTAGTGCGCCCGTTTCCGGGGCAGCTCGTGATGAGAGGCCATCGACATCGCTCCCCGCCACCACATCTAATCAACCGCCCTTCCCCCCGCAAAAGCGGCTTCTCCTCGATCCATCCGGCTGCCCAGCGCCGGCCACACATGGGTATGTGCTCTAGATATCATACATACGTTTGCTCTATTCTTCTTCTTCTGGACGGCGGAGCCACAAGCTCGGGGCACGCAGCGAACGCACAGTGCGCTATTATTATTGTTGTTGGGGGCGGGCCTGTCACCGCGGGGGACCGTACGTACCGATGTTGAGTGTGTTCCTGTGCAGGTGCGGACTCGCGCCGACGACAGGGCGTGCCGGAAGCCACTCTGCTGAGGCACGACATCTGTAAGTGCGCCGAACGACAGGCACAGGTCTTGCTGCACTATTGTTCTGCAGGCTGACCTCAGGTTGGAGTGGGTTAGGCAGTGGGACGGCGGGAGTGGAGGGAGAGGAGAGGAGAGGAGAGGGCGACTGCGACGCGACAACTCGTTCCCACGCGCTGCTGATGCCGATGCGGTCCCCCCTCCCCTCGACCAGACATCCACACATATGATACATACATACCGCGCCCCCCGAGCCATCTACAGCACAGAACGTCCCGGCATCGAGATTTCCCATCTGGATCTCGAGAAATCTCACCCCCCCCCCCAACCCCCCATGATCCGTTCCCGCGGCCGGGCGGGGGTGAACAGCCGACGACGATAAACAATTGTGAAGACCCTTTTTTTTTCCCTTGTCGATCGAAGTCGCGGCCAGCCAGGCAGTCCCGCGGACGTCGTCGCTCGCTGAGGCGTCGTCAACCACCCCGAACTTCCCCCACCACCACCACCACGACCAACAACAACACCCCCTGTCACGAAGTGCGGGGGCGGGGTTTTATAGACCCTTTTTTTTTCTTTCTTCCTTCCCTCTCCGTCCGTTCCTTGGATTTCCTTCCCGGGCTTCTCCTCTCGAGCGAGAATAGCTGCGCACCACCGTAGTCCCGTCCAAGAAAAAAGAAAGAAAGAAAGAAGGAGAGAAAGACCGGACGAGAATGCGCGGCGAGTGTGTGAGAAGGGTGAGAGTGGCCGGAGGGCGAGAACGCGTATGCGAGGCGAACCGGCCCTCGTCCCAACCGCCAACTCTTGTGTGTGTGTTGTTGTGTGAGTGAGAGAGAGTGTGTGTGTGTGGTGGGTGGGAATGTGGTGTGAGGCCGAGCGAATGCGGCCGGTCCTGGCTGTGGCTCGTGAGCGGAAACATTGGGAGGAGGTGTGGCTGGTGCTGGTGTGGCTCGTGCGTGGAAACATTGCCCAACTATGTATCTACCGTGCCCATCGATCGCCGGACGGCCCCATGCCAACCACCCTGATCGTGAAAACCTCTGGGTGGCCGGGCGTGGTGCGCTTCGACGCCCGGATCGAATGGGGCCGCCCGACAGAGTGCAACTGCACAAACGAAACCCAACCGCTTCGCGATCACCGTCGCCGTCCACCAACCACAGGCGCGTGGGGGCGATGACGTCCTGCAGCGCCCAGCATCCCGAGCCCGGTAGCTCCAGAGATCATCTCTCGATATCGGCCAACAGGAGGCTGCGACTGCTGCTCGCTATCGTCCGAGCTTTGTGCGGAATATCCACATACATATGTATCTAAGACCTCGCACGCGAGAGCGCGCTCCCTCGCTCCCCGGTAGATATGCACGTCCCGATCATCGCCAGCGCCAGCCCACCATCACGAGGCCAACGAATGTTTTCGCGGCCGGGCGCGAACAGCAGGCGAAGAGCGCTCGAGCCGTCTTTCTGTCTGGTTGCGCTCCTCTGCTCGCTTTGCCGGCGAGTCATGCGCCCCTCCCGCCTGCCTCCGGTCGCCGCTTCCAAGCCGCGAAGATTCTCAACGCGATTATCCCATTGGCTGCGCGCCCGTAGCACGCGCGCACTAGTTGCTGCCGAGTCCTCGGATAAACGATGCAGGATGGATGGATGTATGTAGAGATACGGCAGCAGGGCGATGTGATCACCGAGTCGCGTCGGCTGCAAGAAGCGTGCATCTCCTAGCTGCATGATGGCGGTGGGAATCGTCTCGCCGTCGGGATGTCCACGGGGCGTCCGCAGTGAGCAGAAGCCGGAAAATGCATCCATCCAGCCGTTCATCCTGCGCGCTGGAGCTGGCGAGTCCGTTGCCTTGCCGTTGCCGTTGCCGTCGCCGTTGCCGTCGCCGTCGCCGTCGGGCGGAGTGGAGTCGAGCACCTAGTGCCTGCTTCGGAGGGCGCCGTGTGCTGCGGGAGAAGTGCGGTGGGTGCGGGGTGTGTCCTGTGGCCGATGTGATCGAGCCGGCTGCGCCAGTCGACGCCGCCTCGGGTTGGAAACATCGGTCGCCAGCGAAATACCGATCGCATGCATTTTGCTCTATCGTGCGTTGCTCCGCCGTGCCCGCCGTGCTGTGCTGTGCTGTGCTGTGTTGTACGGACTGCACCCGTGGTGTCTGGACGGTAGACTCGGCAGATGGGACGGATGACGGTGTGATGCTATGCTCTCCGCAAAACACCAAGCAGAGCAACGAGCGTGTCCACTCTGTGCGCCCATCCCTCCCTCCCTCCCTCCATCCATCCCTCCATCCATCCAATCTCGCGCTGTGGGGTCGCCGTGGCTAGCGGGCCACTCTACGGCCATAGTGGCGGCGATGAAGACGCTGCGGTTTATGCTTTACGGGGTAGATGCCCATGTATGGATGTAGGAACCGCGATGAGCAGCCACCGCGCCGAGTCCGTCTGTCTGTCCGTCCGTCCGTCCGTCCGTCTGTCCGTCTGTCTGTCCGTCTGTCCGTCCGTCCGTCTGTCTGTCCGTCCGTCTGTCTGTCCGTCCGTCCGTCCGTCCGTCTGTCTGTCTGTCTGTCTGTCCGTCCGTCCGTCCGTCCGTCCGTCTGTCCGTCCGTCTGTCCGGCGGGCATGCGCCGACGCAGAGCGGCTGACCGGTCGAGTGGGGGTCGGCGCGTGGGGGGCAGCCCCAGGCACAGCCGGCAGCGATGCGCATGCAGAGGGCGCGATTCGCGGAGCCGGCAGCGACACGCAGACGGGCGCGATTCGATCCGCCTTCCGCCGGCGTGGCAGAGGGAGCGGAGCGCCTTGGCTTCCGTGCGATCCCACCCCATCGCGATCGGGGTCTGCGGCAGCCAGCCCAGCCCCAGCCCAACTCAGCCCAGCCGCGCCGAACGCCGAACGCCGAACTGCCCCGCTCGGCACAGTGACGACAAGCGCATGCACGGGATTTGGTGGATGCAGGGTCGTCGCTCCTGTCAGGTACTATAGAGGAGCTGGGTGTTTGCAAGTGGCGTCGCGTCCGTGGCGACCGCTGCCGCCGCAGCATCGTCGCCCGTCTGCCTCCAGCGATGTGTGTGCGGCCGATGTGCGCGGTGGGCCCCGATCCTGCACAGGATGTGAAACACGCGCGACGGGCAGCTGGGCGAGGGGCGAGGGCGGACGGACGGACGGACGGAGGGGGACGCGGTGGGCGTTCTGCGTGCGATGCCTCAGGCCATGCGCCCGGCCCGGCGCTGGTGCGGTCGTCGGGTCGCGTCCTCCTCCCGCTCCCCGCATTGTCCGCACGCATCCCTTACGTCAGCGCGCACACCCTACGTCGGCACGCGCCGCACCGGATCCCTCCAGGTCGTCGTCCCAGCCTCGGGGCTCTGCACGCATGTCCGCCCTCGCCCTCGCCGGCGCGTTGGCGGCGCTCCGGATGCTTCGCGACGGCGCGGCTGTTTTGCTTTTTTCCCGTTTGCAGCGCTCCCTCCTCCTCCTCCTCCTCCTCCTTTCTGCAGGCCCGACGGAGCGCTGGCTCCTTTCCACCCGGGTATATTGATATTACATACTCCCCACCATCGCCGTCACCATCACCATGACCACCACCACCCCTCCCCCCCCTTCGTCCGCAACTAAGCTGTGCAACCCTCGCCGATATCCAGTCGATGGATGGACGGGCACCATTCCCAGGCCTGTTCCTATTTTTATTCTGCTACTCCTTTTTATTTTTTTTCCTCCGATGACTGCCGCCGCCACCATCACCCCAGAGAGAGACGGAGAGAGACGGAGAGAGAGACAGGGAGAGAGACAGGGAGAGAGACAGGGAGAGAGAAAAACACGAGAGACCAGAGGGGTGCAAACGGAGGTTAATCATTACATTGAAGGGGGTGGTCTGCTAATATGCCTGAGATCTATCGCAGAGTTACAAGAGCGATGGCGAGGAGGAGGAGGAGGAGGAAGAGGAGGAAGAGGACGAGGTTGGGTGATGACACGAGACTTTTCCGGTCGGGTTCGTGGGCCCTCTATTTTCGAGCAGAATACATATCTATGATACATATCTACGGGTCTGCCGTGCGACCACCTCGTGTCCCCCCCCCCGGTCCGGTCCAGTCCGTGCTCGGGGCTAGAGTTCGGCACGGACTGCATGGATGATGGATGATGGTGTGCGGTGCGGTATGTAGCGATCCCGGTGTCGATTGCCGCTCAAGCAGGACGTATGTACATACAGTATCTATCTGGATATGATGTATCTATCAATCTAGATAGATAGTGGGCTGGCTAGGCTGGGCTGGGCTGGCTGGGCTGACGATATGCGAAACCGCGAACATCTCGGCCCTACTTACATAGAACATATCTATCATATACCTAGGCACAAGGCGCGATCAGCTGGTTTTTTTTTCCTCCCCCCTTCGCGTCTCGTCGACGTCGCACTGCAGCGAGGCTAACGCCTATCCATGGGGAGGGGGGAGGTTTATGCATCCGTCCATCTATCCGTCCGCCCAACCAACCAACCAACCGTCCGTCCACGCTTTCCCCCACTTAGGGGTTAACTATCCTGGGCTGGGCATGAAGATGATGACGATGACGATGGCGATGATGAAGATGAAGGAAGGATGAACGGTTTCAGCTTGCGAACTCGTAGTATGCGCAGCGGTAAGGATGGCTCGACCACGCATACAATTGTATCATACGAGTTCGCAGCTCCGTCATCAATGCTTCCCGCCCCCCTGCCCCCCCCCCTGCCCCCCTGCCCCCAACAATCGTGCTATGTAGGCTAGGCTAGGCTAGATATATAGGATAGAGTATGTACTATACATATCTACGTGTGGGCAGAGTCACGACATCTTTTCTCCGACGCCACGACAACGACGGGCGGCCGTGCCCTGCAGAAAAGAAAAGAAAAATGGGCATTAGAAAAGAAATAAAAAAGAAAAATGACATGAAAAAGAAATATATATACATATATATATATATAAAAGGTCATATCTATAAAAAAAAAATCCAAAAAAAAATCAGGGTATGTAATACGTATATTTTGGCCCCATCACGGCAACGCCACGGCACTCTGCCGGCCCGTAGCGGCTACATTATGTAAGTACTTAGTCACGGCGCACGCCGGGCGACGGACGGACGGACGGACGGACCGATCCGCGTATCTGCGAACTACATACATAGGTAGATACTTTCCGGACGGCCGCTCTGCTCCGCTTCTCCATCGGGACAACAAACCTCCTCTCGCCCAGCTATCTATCTCCGCCGTGCACTAGATGCTTACGTACATACCTGCGAGACGAGCTGCAGCACCGAGCTCCCTCCCTCCCTCCCTCCCTCCTCCCCGCCGCATGCATGCATCTCGAGCTCCAGATAGCTATCCGCACCGCGAGCTCTAGCTCCATACCTATCTATCCCCCTCAGCTGTATCCCTCCCATGTTCGTGAAAACGGGGGGGGGGGAAGAGAAAAAAAAAAGAAAGAAAGAAAGAAAGAAAGAAAAAAAAAAAAAAAAAAAGAGGCAGATACGGACCCCGACGACTCATGCACTTCCCCACAAACACGACCACAAGATGGTGCGCCGCCGCCAAAGAAGGGGAAGAAGCAAAGAATGCATTATATTTTTTTTTCCCCCCATTTTTTTTCCCATATGCCCGCCCATCACGTTGGCCCCCCCCTCATCTCCCGTCTCCCCCGCGAACGCAGAAGCATAGAATATATATATATATGAGAAGCAAGAGAGCGGGCGGGCGGGCGAGAGAGAGAGAGAGAGAGAGACCTACTCGAGAAAGAAAGAAAGAAAGAGAGAAAAAAAAGTCAAACCTGCACCGTACATAAGTAAGCAAATTGGGTCGCGGCGGCAGTCGCGGCAAACAGCCCAACCAAAAAACAAAAAAACAAAAAACAAAAAACAAAACAAACCC
>Ga0307516_10003131_pt1 | contig 21513 bp, 16 predicted proteins | sample 19_EM_MG_FD_203310 | JGI IMG/M metagenome (GOLD analysis project Ga0307516, IMG submission 203310) | Populus trichocarpa ectomycorrhiza microbial communities from riparian zone in the Pacific Northwest, United States - 19_EM | ecosystem: Host-associated > Plants > Roots > Unclassified | place... | reverse complement strand
CGAAGAAAGGGAAAAGGTACTGGGCATTATCCGTCAAAGCATTGCTACCCGGCCGCTGTTGCCCCGATTGGATCGCGTCGGGGAGTTGAATTAGAGGGAAATTTGAGATTTTGAGATTTCGGGATTTTGAGATTTGAGGAGGGAGAAAGGTCAGTGGCGAGTGGGGATTTTGAGAATTTGGGATTTCTGGAGTTTGAGATTTGGGAGGAGTGAGAGGTGAGTGATGAAAAGCGGGGATGATAGCGGATCGTGAATGGGGTGAGACCATTGAACCAAAGCGGGCCGGAATTGTAGATAATGGGTAGCAAAAAAAACGATTATGGCTTTTCAGGATGCGACTATACAGGAGATCGACCAGATCATGCAGGAGGCATGGCAGGCGTTCATGGTGTTCAGGAAATCTACGTTAGGGCAAAGAGCGGAGCTGATGCGGGCTATTGCCTCTGAAATAGACGCCCTTGGAGATACCCTGATCGCGAAGGCTATGGAAGAGACCCATTTGCCGGAGGCGAGGTTGAAGGGGGAAAGGGCCCGGACCACGGGACAACTGATCAGTTATGCCGCGGCTTGTGAAGCGGGGAATTGGTTGGAAGTAAGGATCGATACGGCCGTTCCGGATAAAAATATGCCGGACCTGCGTAAAATGCAGGTTCCGCTGGGCCCTGTCGTGGTGTTTGGCGCCAGCAATTTTCCTTTCGCCTATTCGACGGCGGGAGGAGATACGGCTTCAGCCCCGGCAGCAGGATGCCCGGTGGTGTTAAAAGCGCATCCGGCCCATGCGGAGACTTCGGAAATGGTGGCAGGCGCCATCCTAAAAGCCGTCGAAAGATCAGGAATGCTCCGGGGGGTATTTGCGCATGTGCATGGAGCGGGTTTTGATGTCGGCAAGGCACTCGTTACCCATCCGACTACGAAAGCAGTGGGGTTCACCGGTAGCTTTGGCGGAGGTAAGGCCCTGTTCGATTGGGCCAATCAACGTAAGGAGCCGATCCCGGTGTTTGCGGAAATGGGGAGCATCAATCCCGTATTCCTTTTGCCCGGTAAAATGAAAACATCCGCCAAAGAAGTGGCGCACTTATATGCCGGCAGCATTACGGCCGATAAAGGACAGTTCTGTACGAAACCGGGGCTGTTGGTAGGATTGGATAACGCAGACCTTTCGACCTTCCTGCAGGAATTAGCGGGTGAGATCGAAAAAGTGGTTCCCGGCACCATGCTGCACCCCGGCATCGCCAAGGCCTTTGTCGATAAACGGAAGGCTGCGCTGGCCCAGGCCCATGTAACGACCGTCGCCGTCTCAGCGACCAGGCCGGGTGAGGATGAGGGGTTGCCTACGATCGCTTCCGTGTCTGCGTCCGTATTTTTAAAGAACCCTTTATTGCACCAGGAAGTATTCGGACCTTATTGTCTCGTCATCCTTTGCGCCGATAAAAAGGAAATGCTGGAAATAGCCAAACACCTGGAAGGGCAATTGACGGCTACGTTGATGGCTACGGAAGCCGATGTGGTCGAATATGAGGAGCTGGCGGGAGAAGTGATGAATATCTGCGGCCGGATGATTTTAAACGGTGTTCCAACGGGGGTAAGAGTGGGGCTGGGCATGCAGCACGGAGGACCTTATCCCGCTACGACGGATAGCCGCTTCACCTCAGTGGGCGCGGATGGGATCAAAAGATGGGTACGGCCTGTGAGTTTCCAGAACTGGACCGAATCTTTATTGCCGGACCCGTTAAAGAACGCCAACCCGTTAAAGATCTGGCGAACGGTGAATGATCAACTTACAAAAGAACCACTCTAATTTTAAAATAAAGGATCGGATCCAACCACTTAATCAATTCAAGGAGCTATGAAGAAAACTTTTTTTTGCGTCGATGCGCATACCTGCGGAAATCCTGTAAGGCTGGTAGCCGGTGGCGGGCCCGTACTCGAGGGTAAGAATATGAGCGAAAAAAGGCAGCATTTTCTTCAGGAATATGATTGGATCCGCAAGGGATTGATGTTCGAGCCCAGGGGGCATGATATGATGAGCGGAAGCATCCTTTACGCGCCACATGACCCGCAGAACGATGTAGCGGTCCTGTTCATCGAGACCAGCGGTTGCCTTCCTATGTGCGGCCACGGGACGATCGGTACGATCACCATCGCCATCGAAGAAGGCCTCATCAGCCCTAAAACGCCCGGTATTGTCCGGATGGAAGCGCCGGCCGGTCTTGTTATGATCGAATACAAACAGGAAGGAAAGAAGGTAAAATTCGTAAAACTCACGAATGTGGCGTCTTACCTGGCGGCGGAAAACATCGAAGTGGAATGCCCCGACCTGGGCACGCTGACGGTGGATGTTTCGTACGGAGGGAATTTCTATGCGATCGTCGACCCACAGAAGAATTTTAAAGGATTGGAGCATTATACTGCTGATCAATTAATTAGCTGGAGCCGGGTCATGCGTCAGCGGATCAATGAAACAAATACCTTCGTGCATCCCGAAAACCCTACCATCAATAGTTGCACGCATATCTTATGGACCGGGAAGACGATCAGTCCGAAGGCTACGGCCCGGAATGCCGTTTTTTACGGAGATAAGGCGATCGACCGTTCTCCCTGCGGAACGGGTACCTCGGCCAGGATGGCGCAATGGTATGCCAAGGGTAAATTGAAGGTAGGGGACTCTTTTCTCCACGAGAGCATTATCGGCTCCATGTTCACCGGGAAGGTAGAAAAAGCCGTCACGGTGGCCGGAAAACCCGCTATTATTCCCAGTATCGAAGGCTGGGCAAGGATCTACGGGTATAATACCATTACCATCGACCCGGACGACGATCCCTATGCTTATGGGTTCCAGGTGTTGTAGGATTTCCGCTTATCCATTAGGGAATAAGTTTTAAGCGACTTATCAAACAACTGGTTATTTTTGGTGTTAGAGTTACGAAACCAAAAATTCGCTTCCTTTTCGCATATGGAATGGATATCCACGCACTTAACCTACCGAAAGACAGGCTATTTTTCCAGGATCATTACTGATTACTTAGATCAGGCCGCTGAACTTTCGGCTTTCTATACGCATCCTGTCTCCCTCGAAGGGATCAAATCCTCGCTGAAGGCCCGGCAGCAATTCCCCGTCGACCGACAGGCGCTGGTGAGCGTGCTAAAAGAGCAATACGGGGCCGTAAAACCGGCAGCGGCTGTGGACAGGAATATCCAGTCTCTTTTGGAGGATCATACTTTCACGATCGTCACGGCGCATCAACCGGCCATCTTCACCGGCTCCCTTTACTTTATTTATAAGATCCTGCATACGATCAAACTGGCGGAATGCCTGGCAAAGGAACTGCCTTCCTACCGGTTTGTTCCTGTCTTTTATATGGGCAGTGAGGATGCGGACCTGGAGGAGTTGGGAAAGATCTACCTGGGCGGGGAAAAGCTGGTGTGGGACACGAAGCAGACCGGCGCGGTCGGGAGGATGAAGACCAAGGGGCTGGATAAGATACTGGACCGTATCGAAGGCGAGCTGTCCGTACAGCCTTTCGGACAGGAACTGATCGGACTGTTAAAGGAAGCCTACCTGGACAGTCCGGATATACAAACGGCCACTTTCAAACTATTGCACCAGCTGTTCGCCGATCATGGGCTGGTGGTGCTGATCCCGGATCATGCCGCCCTAAAGAAAAAAATGATCCCCGTATTCGAAGAGGACCTTTTTAAAGAAATACCCTCGGGGATCGTGGCCGAGACCATTAAGAAGCTGCCCGATCATTATAAGGTGCAGGCCAATCCAAGGGCCATCAATTTATTTTACCTGAAAGACGACCTGCGCGGAAGGATCGAAAGAGTGGGGGATCAATTCCGGGTACATGATTCCAAGCTGCAGTTCTCCGAAGAAGAGATGAAGCAGGAATTACAGGATTTCCCCGAACGCTTCAGCCCCAATGTGATCCTGCGGGGGCTTTACCAGGAAACGATCCTGCCGAATATCGCTTTTATCGGGGGTGGGGGCGAGACGGCCTATTGGCTGGAATTAAAGGGGCTGTTCAACCATTACGGCGTTCCTTTTCCGATGCTGGTACTCCGCAATTCCTTCCTGCTCGTGGAGAAAATGTGGCGGGAGAAACTGGAAAGCGCAGGGCTAACGGTGACGGATGTTTTCTCGCCGGAAGAGGACATCATCAACGAATTAGTAAAACAAGGATCGGAGCATTCGCTGAGCCTGGACCGGGAAATAAGTGAAGCGGAGCAATATTACGGAAGATTGAAAGAGCTTTCGGGGCAGGTGGATCAGACCCTGGTACAACATGTGGAAGCCTTGCAGGCGAAGGCGATCGAGCCTTTGCGGGGATTGGAAAAGAAGCTGCTGAAGGCGGAGAAAAGGAAATTCGGGGATCACCGGCGTCAGATCCAGGCCATCCAATCCGTTTTATTCCCGTTGAACGGGCTGCAGGAGCGCATCGATAATTTCATGCCCTGGTATGCAGCCAGGGGAAAGGAGTTCATCCAGGACCTTTATAGATATTCGCTCAGTCTTGAGGAAGAATTTGTTGTGCTGGCGGAACCGGGATGTTGAGATTTTGGGATTTCGCGATTTTGTGATTTTTGGATTTAGGGAGTGAAGGGAGAACTGGGAATGAGAGATTTCGGGATCTGAGGATTTCGGGTGTGAGTGGGGAATGAGATTTCGGGCCTCCTTCGCATGGCTTCGGCGGCCGAGGGACGGATGAAGCGTCAAAGATATTCGACCTTTTCGACTTGCAAGAGAGCATCGAACGTATATAACCGGGGCGAGCCCGTGGGAATATTCACCTCTTCGATCGCCTCTTCGCTGATATTCTCCAGGACCATCATCAGGGATCTCAAACTATTTCCATGTGCGGCGATCAGGATATTTTCCCCTTGCTTCAGAAAGGGCTCGATCGCCGTTCTATAATAAGGAATGACCCTGGCATCGGTATCTTCGAGACTTTCTCCGCCCGGCGGGCGGACGGCATAGCTTCTTCTCCAGATGGCCACCTGCTCCTCTCCATATTTTTTAGCCATTTCCGCTTTATTCAAACCCTGCAATTCCCCATAGTTCCGCTCATTGAGGGCCTTGTTCCGGGTAACGGGGAGTTCGGGATGCCCTATTTGTTCCAGGATCAGCGTCAGTGTTTCTTCCGCCCGCTTCAATACAGAAGTGAAGCACCTGGAAAAAGGAATCCCCGACAGTTTTCTGCCAGCCTCCCTGGCTTCTTCCCGTCCCAGCGGACTGAGGTCCACATCTACTTCCCCGGTAAAACGATTGTCAAGATTCCAAACGGACTGCCCGTGACGGACGATGCTTAATAAAGGCATAGACTATGCGTATAAGTATAAAGATAAAGGTAAAAAGACCTAATTTGGGGAACTGATCTATGAGACCGTAGAAAATCTTCAACAACATCCATGACAAGATTTCGAAAACTTTCTTACCGGATCAAAAAATCCTGGAAGGTGCTGGGGCCCGGGCTGATCACCGGCGCCAGCGATGACGATCCTTCCGGTATCGCTACCTATTCGCAAGCCGGCGCCGCATTCGGATTGAGTACGCTCTGGACGGCCCTGCTCACTTTTCCTCTGATGGCTTCCATACAGGAGATGTGCGCCCGCATTGGCGTGGTGACCACCCATGGCTTGTCGGGGGTGCTTAAGAAACACTATTCAAAAGGGCTGCTTTATACGATGATGATCTTTAGCTTCCCGGCCATCGTCCTGAATATTGGCGCGGATATCGAAGGGATGGGGGCCGTGGCACATCTGCTGGCGCCTTCCATTCCCATTTATGCTTTTGAGATCCTGTTCACGGGAATGATCCTTTTTGGAGTGATCCAATATCCTTATCACAAGATCGCGGGGATCCTGAAATGGCTTTGCCTCGTGCTGCTGCTGTATATCCTGATCCCTTTCCTCGTGAAAGAGAACTGGATGGATATCGTGAAGCACACACTGGTCCCTACGATCCATTTCAATAAGGGTTTTTTCGAGATCCTCGTTGCCATCCTGGGCACCACCATATCGCCTTATCTATTTTTTTGGCAGGCTACGATGGAAGCGGAGGATATCGCGAATTCGAAGCGGAAACTGGTCATCGATAAAAATTTTATGGGGAAGATGAAGAAGGATGTGTACCTCGGCATGCTCTTTTCCAACGTGGTCATGTTCTTTATCATCCTGACCTCGGGCGTCGTCTTATTCAAGGCGGGCATCCATAAGATAGATACGGTGGACCAGGCTGCCAGCGCCCTGGCGCCCCTGACCGGAAAGGTCACTTATTTCTTTTTTGCGGTTGGGGTGATCGGAACGGGGTTCCTGGCCATCCCCGTGCTGGGCGGATCTCTTTCGTATATCGTCGCCGAAACCTTTAACTGGAGACAGGGACTCAATAAGAAGTTCAGCGAAGCTCCCGGCTTCTACCTGGTATTGACCGTTTCATTGATCGCGGGCCTCTGCCTGGATTTTTTAAATATCAGCCCTATACAGGCCTTGCTGTATACGGCCATCTTATATGGATTGACGGCCCCCGTCATGATCGTGATGGTGCTTCATATCTGCAATAACCCCCAAATAATGGGGTCCTCGGTGAATACAAAGGGATCGAATATCCTTGGGGGCCTGGCCTTGCTGTTAATGAGCCTTGCGGCAGTGGCGCTGATCTGGTTTCAATTTCATTAGTTTGCTAAAATAATAAAATACTACATTCCCTGTCTAAATATTGAAAAATGAAAGCAAGCTATTTATGGGCGACCCTTCTCTTATGGGCCGGTACGACCACCGGTCAAAACCTTCGGGTAGGCGTAGCCGGGCTTAATCATGATCATGCCTATGGCCTGATGCAGAATTACAAAAAAGGAAAAGTGACCATCCTGGGTATTGCGGAAAGTGACCCGCAACTGATCGCGCGTTACAAAGAGAGATACCAATTGCCGGATTCCATCTTCTTTAAAGACGTGCCGTCCATGCTGGCGCATATAAAGCCGGATGCCGTGCTGGCTTATAATGCCATATCCGATCACCTGGCTGTAGTAGAGGCCTGTGCGCCGAAAGGCATTTCCGTGATGGTGGAGAAACCACTGGCCGTCGATAACAAACAGGCCGAACGGATGGCGGCCCTTGCCCGGCAATACCATATCCATTTGCTCACCAATTATGAGACCACCTGGTATGCCAGCAATCAGCAGGTGTATAAGATGGTGCATGAACAGCAGGCCATCGGCGAGATCCGGAAGATGGTGGTACATGACGGTCACCAGGGACCAAAGGAGATCGGCTGCAGCGAGTTCTTTTTAAAATGGCTGACAGATCCGGAAAAGAATGGAGGAGGCGCCGTAGTGGATTTCGGTTGTTATGGCGCCAACCTGATGACCTGGCTGATGAAAGGAGCTACCCCTATTGCTGTTACGGCCGTACTTCGTCATTATAAGCCGGACGTATATCCCAAGGTGGATGACGACGCTACCATTCTCGTGGAATACCCGGGCGCTACCGGCCTTATCGAAGCATCCTGGAACTGGCCCTTTAGCATCAAGGACATGGAAGTGTTTGGAAGAACGGGTTATTTACACGCGTTGAACGGCAATACCCTGGAAGAAAGATTGAAGAATACCTATGACAAGGTGGAAGTGAAAGAGACCCCCTGGACGGATAATTTACCCTATCTCGCAGCCGTGCTGAGGGGAGAGATCCACCCGGATAATGATCTTTCGTCCCTGGAGAATAATCTAGTGGTCGTCAAAATACTGGAAGCAGCGCGAAAGTCCGCCAAAGAGGGGAAAAGGATCGTTCTATAGATTAAGGTGAATAATTATTTTGCTTCCCGGACATCCAAACGGCGTATTTTGTCGTATATAAACTATAGTAGCATAGTAAAAAACACTACAAATAGCGTATTCGTCTTCATAGGCACCAGTTAGGTTTGGTAATTCAGGGACTTCGAGGTCCCTGTTTTTTTGTGCTTAACCGCCCCGACCCGGGCTCTCCCTCCTCTGACCCTCTTAAACCGGGGATTTATCAGATTTTTTGGAAAATCTTCCAATTTTGGGATAAGATGAGTTCTTCGCCTATCTATAAAGGATTGATAATCAGTTCATATGTTTTTGGCTTAGCACTTGAAATACTATAGGAAATTCCGTTTTATGAAAACTTTAAATAACCCAATCATCAAAACACTTTTCCTCCTGATCGTTCTTACGGTCCCTGCTACCCTGGTAGAAGGTAAGAAGGAAACCACCAGTACCGTATCGGATATGAGCAGTGCTTCCCGGTATAATTCCGTCGATGCGATCCGAAAGATCATTACGTATACGATTTCAGCCAAGCCTGTTTATACAAGGACGGCAGAAGCCGAGAACCTGATGAAAGCGATCGCCGAAAAGAATGCGAGTATCCTGAGAGCGATTGCCGCGAAGATCGAATTAAAGAAAGTCATCAACGTAGCCGACAATATATATGAGGAGATGGAACTGGCGGATGCCGGTCTGAGCCAGAAAGCATTTGAATATGCGTGGAGAGGTTATAGCAAGCTGCAGAAAAGAGGTCTTTTACATAACACGGGTGTTTTATCGATCTGTGATTTCAGCCAGTCTTCCAGCCAGGAAAGGATGTATGTGATCGATGTTCGCAGCAGGAAGCTGTTGTACCGGACCTTTGTTGCGCATGGGATCAATTCCGGTGAAGAATATGCCAATTCATTTTCCAATAGCCCTGAGTCCTGCAAGAGCAGCCTGGGTTTCTATATCACCCAGCGGACCTATACCGGGATCAACGGGTTGTCTTTAAGGATCCAGGGAATGGACAAGGGGTTTAACGACCATGCAAATGAAAGGGCGATCGTGATCCACGGCGCCAGCTATGTAAGCGAGCGGATCCTTCATAAGTATGGTGTGATGGGAACGACCTTTGGCTGCCCTGCTATCCCTTCCGAACTGAGTTCTGAAATTATTCCTCTTGTAAAGAATGGTAGCTGCTTCTTCATCTACTATCCTTCTAAAAAATATTTATCTGAGTCCCCTGTTCTGAATAATTTATAACGGAGGCACCTATAAGAAGATCATAAACGGAGATTTAAAGTGCAGGAGGCCCGGGATTTATCCCGGGTTTTTTGTGTCCGGGGCTGTCTGCGTTCCTGTTTAATTGTCCGGCGGCCTGAACCGTCGAAAATCTACATTAAAAAAGGCCGCCTTATGTCCGGATTTCAAAAATGAGATTGTCTGTACTAAAAAAACTCAATCTCATGATTATGGAAAAAATGATCCAAAGTCCGGTCGTTAGCCCGGAGGATTGGCTTATGGCCCGTCGTCGGCTCCTTCAAAAAGAGAAGGAATTTACAAGGCTCCGCGACCAACTGAGCGCAGCGCGGCAGGAATTGCCCCGGACAAGGGTAACGAAGGAATATATTTTTGACGGTCCGGAAGGGCAGGTAAGCCTGGCCGATCTTTTCGAGCATCGCAGCCAGTTGATAATCAGACATTTTATGATGGGCCCCAGCTGGGAGGAAGGTTGCCCGGGTTGTTCGTTCGCGTCCGATCATATCGGGGGCGCCCTTGTGCACCTGGAACATCACGATGTAAGTTATGCGGCGGTATCCCGGGCGCCTTTCCGGAAAATTGCGGCCTTCCGGCAACGGATGGGCTGGGATTTTAAATGGGTATCGTCCTTCGGGAGCGTTTTCAATTATGATTTCCATGTTTCCTTCACGAAGGAGGAATTATCAAGAGGGGAAGGCGTATATAACTTCGGTGTGCAAAAGATAGACAGCGAGGAACTGCCTGGCCTGAGCATCTTCTACAAGGACGAGGACGGTCAAATTTATCATACCTATTCTGCCTACGGCCGCGGCGACGAGGAATTGATCGGCGCGTATATGTACCTGGATCTGACGCCCAGGGGAAGGAACGAGACCGGACCTAATGGGGATCAGCGGGACTGGGTCCGCCACCACGATCGATATGAAGAGCAGCCCGCTGCCCATTCCTGCTGTGGTGCGGGAAAAGGAGAGGCCTGAGAATAATACTGATCGTATTGTGCGTGGGGGCCTTGTTATTTTTTATATTTAAGGTGTTAAAAAAACTACTATGGAAAAATTTCTGTTCCTCATACGACAGGACCTGATCGATCGTGAAAAAATGAAGGAAGAAGACAACCAGAATATACGGGTCATGACGATATGGATGGAATCCCTGGCGCAGGCGGGGAATCATCTGGCCAGCGACGCCTTGCTCAATTCGGGTAAATATGTAGGCAGGGACTATGTAGTATCGGACGGGCCTTTTATCGAGGCGAAGGAATCGATCAGCGGGTTTTTTCTGATCCTGGCGGAAAATGTGGAACAAGCGGCCGCCATTGCGCAGACCTGCCCCCTCGTGCTGACCGGCAAGGTCGTCATAGAAGTCCGGCCCATCATGGTGCTCGATCATGAACAATTCAGTTGATACCGTACAGCAGGAAGTGGACCTGTTGTACAAAAGTCATTATGGCATCCTGGTGGCATCCCTGTTGAAACTTTTCCAGGATCATAGCCTGGAGACGGTGGAAGACCTGGTACAGGATTCTTTTGCCGCTGCATTGACCGCCTGGAGGAAGGATGGCATCCCTTCCAATCCTGCGGGCTGGATCTATACGGTGTGCAGGAATAAAGGACTCAATAAAATAAAGCAGAGCAAGAAAATAAGCTCCCTTTCCGACGAACCCGATCTTACCGCAATAGCACCTGTCTTCCGGGAATCGGCCCTGGAGGACCCTTCCCTGCAATTATTATTTGCCTGTGCCCATCCCGATCTTTCCCCGAAGGTGCAGGTGGTGATCACCCTGAAATATGTGGCCAACCTGAAAGTCGAGGCGATCGCGAAGGCGCTGGGAATGGGGATCGACGGGATCGATAAGTTGTTATTAAGAGCCCGGAAAAAAATAAAGGAGGAGCAGGTGTTCCTGAAAGAGCCGGAGCTGTCCCACCTAAACCACCGGCTGCCGATCGTACATAAGATCATTTATCTCATTTTTAATGAAGGGTATAAACCTTCCGTGGGCGCCGATGTGCTCAATGAAGAACTTTGTGAGGAGGCGCTGCTGCTAAACAAGGCGTTGTTGGATCACCGGTTGGGCGACACGGCTACGGCCGCATTGTATGCCCTGATGCTATTCAATGCCGCCCGATTCAAGGCAAGGTCCGGGCCCGGCGGCGAGTTGCTGGACCTGGAAGAGCAAGACCGGGAGCTATGGAATAAGCCACTGATATCGATGGGCTGTGAGTTTATGAAACAATCGGCAGGAGGGGAGATGTCCACGTATCATTATGAGGCTTCGATCGCTTTTTTACATTGTACGGCCAACAATTTCCAATCCACCAACTGGACCCTGATCAGTCAGCTCTACCTGCAATTATTACAAATGAACCCGAATCCTTTTGTGGAATTAAGTTATTCCATCGCCCTGTATTATTCGGGACAGAAGGTGAAAGCGCTGGATCTGCTGAATGCCCTCCGGCAGCATCCCTTTCTGAATCAATATTATTTACTGAATGCCACCCTGGGGAAGATCCATTACCTGGAAGGGGATCATGAAAAAGCAAGACAATTCTTTCTAAAGACCCTAGAGCAGACCACGCTGAAAAGGGAAAAGGATTTTATACGGAGGATGATGGAAAAACTAAACTAAAAAATTATGAAAACAAACAGTCAGGCAGCAATGGGCTTTATTTTTATTACGCTTTTGATCGATATCATGGGTTGGGGGTTGATCATACCAGTGATGCCGGACCTTATTTCACAACTCAAGGGGATCTCCATCAACGAAGCCAGTCGATATGGCGCCTGGCTACTGTCTGTCTTTGCGCTGACAGCCTTTATCTGTGCACCGGTGGTGGGCAACCTGAGCGACCAATATGGTCGTCGCCCCATCCTGTTAATTTCGCTTTTAGGGTTTGGCATCGATTATTGTTTCCTGGCGTTAGCGCCTACCTATGGCTGGTTGTTTGTAGGCAGGGTCATTGCCGGTGTTACCGGGGCCAGTATTACCACCGCCACTGCCTATATCGCGGACATCAGCAATGAAGAGAACCGGGCCAAGAATTTTGGGATGATCGGTGCTGCATTCGGACTTGGCTTTATCATTGGCCCGGCCCTGGGCGGTCTGATAGCAGGGTGGGGGACCCGTGCTCCTTTCTATGCCGCGGCTATTTTATGCCTGTTAAACTTTATATACGGATTTTTTTTCCTACCCGAGTCCCTGAGCAAGGAACACCGCCGCGCATTTGACTGGAAGAGAGCCAATCCATTCGGATCCCTCCGGTTCTTACAAAAACACCCGGAGATCGGCGGTCTGGCCATCTGCTTTTTTCTTATTTATATGGGCGCGCAAGCCGTACAAGGGAATTGGAACTTTTTTACCATCTATCGTTTTAATTGGAGTGAAAAGATGGTGGGGATCTCCCTGGCGATCGTAGGTGTATTGATAGGAGTGGTACAGGCAGTCCTCACCAGGGTGATCAATCCAAGGATCGGGAATGAAAAAAGCATTTACCTGGGATTGATCTTATACACGGTAGGGCTGGTCCTTTTTGCCTTTGCCAATGAAAGTTGGATGATGTTTGCTTTCCTTATTCCCTATTGTCTCGGGGGAATTGCAGGGCCGTCGTTGCAGGCTATCCTGGCGGGTCATGTACCCTCGAATGAGCAGGGGGAATTGCAGGGCGCGCTGACCAGTTTAATGAGTCTTACGACGATCATCGGGCCGCTCGTCATGAACAACCTGTTTTCCTATTTCACGACCCGGTCATCCATTCATTTTCCCGGGGTTTCCTTTTTATTGGGTTCGTTCTTCATGCTGTCGAGCGTGATCCTGGCATGGGTGGTGTTGAAGAAAAATGGAGTGAAAAACAAACAGGAGGCGGCGGTCTATTAGGGCTGCGGATCGCATTTTTTTGATCCAGTTTGGTTTTTTTCATAAATTGGACTTATGGAAATTAAAAAAGAAGATATCCAACAGGAAGTATTTGACCTGTATGACGATTATGCCCATAACAGGCTGGACCGGCGTGATTTTATGGAAAGACTCTCTGCCTATGCGGTGGGGGCTATTACGGTGCCGGCGCTAATGAGTTTTTTGATGCCGGATTACAAGCATTCGATCCAGGTAAAGAGCGGAGATCCGCGGCTGAAATCCGAATATATTACCTACAACTCTGAAAAGGGCGGCGGAGCGATCAAGGCCTTGTTATCAAAGCCTGTTGAAATGACCAAAAAGCTGGGTGGGATCGTCGTCGTTCATGAGAACCGCGGCTTGAACCCCTATATCGAAGATGTCGCCCGAAGAGCGGCGGTAGCGGGGTTTATATCGATAGCGCCGGATGCTTTAACGCCGCTGGGCGGCTATCCGGGCGATGATGACAAGGGCCGTGAGATGCAGAGTAAAAGAGATAAGAATGAAATGCTGGAAAATTTTATAGACGCGTATGAATACCTGAAAAAGCATCCTGACTGCAATGGCAAGATAGGGGTGGTGGGGTTTTGTTTTGGCGGCGGGATCGCCAATATGATGGCAGTCCGGCTACCGGGGCTGTCCGCCGCTGTACCGTTCTATGGAGCGCAGCCTTCGAAGGAGCAGGTCCCTTCCATAAAAGCGCCCCTGCTTTTACATTATGCGGGACTGGACACCCGTGTCAATGAGGGGTGGCCGGCATATGAAAGCGCGTTGAAAGAAAATAATAAAGAGTATACCGCTTATATTTATCCCGGTGTGAACCATGGGTTCCATAACGATACCACTCCCCGTTATGATAAGGCTGCTGCGGAACTGGCCTGGAAAAGGACCGTTGAATTTTTTACTGCGAAGTTGAGTTGAGCCTTGAAGGGGAGGGCGTGTGCCACCTATGTATAAATAACCGATGAAAAGATCGCTTATATATTGGACGATTATTTTATTGTGCAATTATGGGGTCACCATGGCTGTTCATTATTCGCTCAGGCAAATTTGGTTTGCCGGACCTAATGATAATACAAGCTTAACCACCATTGAAACATTGTTTACGATCGCTGTCCTACCGACCTTCCTGGTAATCGCTAATTATTGGTTGGGTAAAAAGTATGATTTAATAAAATATTTTTTGCTTAATGCTGCAATGATCTGTAGCTGTATCTTTCTTTCGTCAAGACTTCACTTTTTTAATTGGGCTGACTCTGTAGGCAGCCGTATCCATCCGGATCAAGATACTTTGGACGTTATGGCTCTTGAAACGTTTTTTGGGCTTGTAGTGACTACGATTGGGCTTATCATTGTCTTTGTCAGGGTTTTTTATAATAAGAGAAAAAAGCAGCATCTGATCAATAAATCAGATCCGAATCCGTATTGATCAATTCCACTGAGTGATTATTGACAATGATCGGCCATTGCGTACCCGCTCCAATATTTTGCCAGATCGCATAAAATTCGTTATTTGACCCATGGGTCTTATTGTCGGTATTTTCTATTTGGTCCGGAGGAATAGGAGAATTCAAAGGGAAATGGTTTAGAATGGTGTAATGTAATTACCAGTATAGCCACTCTATTTTTCCCATTTGTTCAAGTCAAAAACTGATCCTTTCCAGGCATTGAGGATAGTGTTACCATACCTTACCAGGGGAGGCGAGTCAAAAGTTTACCTGTCGGCTGAAAGGTATCACTCAACCAGTTTTGTTACACTGGGATGATTTTCTAAAGTGTCAATAGTAGCAGTAGTCTGAACCAATTCCACTATCACTTGCTTACGTGCGGTTGTCCATCTGCCAAGGGTAATATTATATACACCACCCATCATATTAAACAAGCCGGCATCGGTAGCGGCAGTCGGGTATTTGTCGTTCACCGGGTAAGGCATATTGGTGGTATTGCCAGAGGAACGATAGTACAGGTAAGGGGTTATCATAGGCTTATAGGTAGCAGGATCTATACTTATTGAATACATAGAGTACCAGTCGTTATTGCAGATCCTATAGCCTACTATGGGCGTTTTGGCCGGGTCATAAATAGTGGCGGCTCCCCCGGTAGCCACAAACAATACATCTTCCGGTGCTGATGCTTCGGTAACAGTAGTCCCTTTAAATATTGCTACACCACAGGCGTTTCCGCTATTGGCCCAGGGACCGGAGGTACTAAACGAACTTGGGTGAACAAGTCCCCCATCGCCAAGGTTGGTACCACTCGTAGCATACGTTTTTTGATACCAGTTTATTGTAGCCGGAAAAGCATAAGCACCTGCTGAACCATTGATCTTTTTACCCTGGAAACCAAAATAAAAGAACTTCCCTTTTTGTACGCTGCCCGATGTAATGTTCCATTTGATGGTACGCTGCCCACCTGTAGCCCATCCGGCATCGAGCGGAGTAGCAGAACTGGCAGTGCCTGCATTATTATTAAATACAATGCTGTAAGGAGTGACTGTAAAGTCTATATCCTTAGTAGCCAGCATTTGTACGTACTCATACCCCCCGTCACCACCCTTAGGGTCGCTCTGGAACCCGGTGATAAGAAGCTCTTGTGCGGAAGAACCCATGTTTACAATATCATCTGCGTTCCTTGATCTGAACTGTACAGGTCCATCGACCGTACCAAAAGGGATGCCTACATATGCCGCCAGCACATAAGGAGCATTATTGGCATAGCTTACGCCCGGATCCGTGTAAAGAGCAACGTCTCCAAAACCATCATTGATCACTTTAACACCACTTAGCACCTCTCCCGGCTTAGGAGCGGGATTGAAACTGGATTTATTCAGGAGACAAAGCGTGCTTTCATAGGAGTCAGGATTGGCTTTTAATTGAGCGGCTGTTATCGCGTTGATAGCCATCACTCCTTTACCCTTAATGGTAATCTTAGATGCTGTCAGACCTGTAATGGTTAAAATGCCATTTTTACGGGTTAACGTACTGCCGGAAATATCGATCATTAACGAGTCTCCCGGATGGTAGTTGGCCGCATCAGCACCCAACTCTATCGAAATACCTCTCAGCATTTGCAAGCGGCGGTTATCCTGCACCACCAGCAAGCCTGCCGGAAGATTTTTTTCTGTATGGTCGGATACGACTACCGCCGTCAGTTTGGAAGCGCCATACAGGTTGTCTTTAGTAAGCATTACATCCTTCCCTTTATAAAGAGGACGGACATCCAGAATAGAACCTATATCGTTAGGCACACCTCCCGGGTAATATTTGTAGGTAGCTTTAGTGCAACTGTTGATAGCTACAGCTATGATCATTATTAAAAAAAGATTTACTGAATATTTCATCTTCATAATTTTTATAAGTGAACCACTTAAGGCCGCTGCCACCAAACATTGGTAGATATTTCATCGGGACCCTGTGCAGCTACTGCCGCTTTATAGTTTACAGGGTTGGCAGCCTGTACATATACAGGGTATACCAGGCGGGCCGGCATTACGCCCCCGTTTGACATTCCTTGCCCTTTGGGCAGAACAGGAAGACCGGTACGCCTGTATTCAAACCACTGTTGCAGATCGGTCATAAACAATGCATAGTATTTCTGTAAGTGGATCAATTCCATTTTCCCTTCCAAAGGAAGATTATCATTCCAAACTTCACTGGCAGCGGCAAGATTGACAAGATGCGTTGTAAAGTCGGCAGCAGTAATATTTTCAGAAAAGTTGGGCACCCAATAATTGATGGCGGATGCTATGCCCTGGTAAAAAAAGGTTTTTGGTTCGCCGGCAATCCATCCCTTTGCAGCCGCTTCGGCCAGTATTAGCTGTACTTCCGCATATTGCATGATAATGCCGGTCAACGCATTTTGCTGGAGCGACCAGGTACCGCCGGTGCTGGTATTGTCATAGCTTTGAAAATAACAACCTTTTACATCACCCGTACCAGGCAGGTATCCGCTCTTTACGCCATACCATCCGCCGCCGCTGGCCTGTGAAATGCCTAAACGGCCAATGCTACCGGATCCATACGGAATAGAAGATACATAACGTGGGTCTGACCAGGCAATTAAATTGTCTAAAAAGAAACTGCATAGGGCCGGGCCTCGAAAATCCTGCGCACGGACACCGTTAACATAAGGTGAGGTGTAAGGATCGGTGGTGCTGACGCCACCGCTCCAAAGTATTCTGGCGCCGTCCGCGTTGCTTTGAAAAATGGGGTATTGAGAAGGGTTATCTACTATCTCTTTTATTTTTTCGATACATTGCTGCTGTACATCCGCTTTACCCGATACGCGCAACAAAAGGCGCAGGTATAATGAATTGGCAAATTTTCTCCATTTTGCTACCTCTCCTTTGTATAGGGGATCACTGGTGGCCACGATAGCAACCCCTGAGGCAAGCAGGGTGTTGGCTTCTTCCAACTGTTTAAAAAGATCAAGGTAAATGTCTTTCTGCCTGTCAAAGACCGGCACTACGTTTTGTTGATCTCCTTCCAGTGCATGGAAATAAGGGATATCGCCATAAGTATCGGTAAGCATGGAAAACAGCCATACTTTGCCTATTTTCCCTATACCCTGGTAAGAGGCATTGGAGTTTTTTTCTTTGCGTGCCAGGCTGTCTACCTGTTTAAAGTTGGTCAGTTGCACGTACCATGCATTCCATAAATAGTCTGACATGCTATTCTTGAAAGCGTATCTGAATACGGTATTATCTCCATCACTTTGCGCTACGGTGACCTGCATCAATTCGTTGGTAAAGCTCCTGTTTCGGTTCATGCCGGGCCAGATGGCGTTTGCCAGGGCAGGAGCCAGCAACTTGTCTGAAGTTGTCCCGAGAATGTTGATAGGATCTCTGTTCAGCGCTTCAAAACCTTTTTTGCAGGAATAGAGCGTTGACAGTGTCATGAAAACCAACCATGCTGTATATAAATGCCTTCTCATCCGTATAATTTTTATTATTGATCAGATCTTTTACACGATCATTAAAGCCCGATTGATAAAGTGAAGCCCATACTGCGGGTGGAAGGAAACTGTCCCGTTTCAAAACCTGTTACAATGTCTGATCCGGCCAATGTACCAAACTCAGGATCGAATATTGGCCAGGGCGACCAGATGAACAGGTCGCGCCCGTAAATACCGATGGTTGCTGAGGTCAGACCAACCTTTTTAAGCAATGTTGGCTTAAAGGCATAGATTAAAGAAGCTTCACGGAATTTTAAAAAGTCGGTACTAAAAGTGCTTCCTTCTGCATTGTAGCTACCCATGCTATATTGATAATACTGGTCGATATCGGTGGCCACTACATCGTTTTTTCGATAAGAACCATCGGGATTTTGTACCACACCGTTACCGATTATACCATTGTACCTGCCCGGTAGCGTAGTTTTAAGTTTGCCTTGCTCTGCCAGTTTGTAATGGGTAAGGGAATAAGCCACAGCGCCCACCTGTGCGTCGAACAGAACATTTAGACTGAAGTTCCTGTAGCGGAAATTATTGCCGAGGCTGAATTTGTATTTAGGTGTGGTGTTTCCGAGGTAAATGATATTGGAGGTGATCTTTGGGAACCCGGTAGCAGGGTCAAAGATCACTTGTCCATCACGACTGCGCTGATAACCCAGCCCATACAGATCGCCCATGCTGCCACCCACGGATGCCACTATTTGACCGCTGGCTATGTTGCCGGCTCTCAGCAACACCGAACTGTCCGGCATAGACAAGATCTTGTTCTTGTTGTAAGAAAAAGTTCCATAAACGCTCCAGTTAAAGCCGCTAATGGATACAATAGGTTTGGCATTGAGTTGTATTTCCACCCCATTGTTCCTTACAGTTCCCGCATTGATTAGTGCAGCACTATAACCTGAAGCGGCATCTACCGTTCTTGTGAGGATCTGGTTTCTGGTATTTCCAAAATACACTGCCAGATCTACGCCTAACCTACCGTTGAAAAACTGCAATTCTGTGCCTAACTCGAATGTGGAAGTAAGAAGTGGTTTCAAATTAACGTTTGGCAATAGAGAAGGACTTACAAGGGCGCTATCCGGATAAATACCACCGTTTGCCAGTGCGTAAGTGTAGGCAGTCCTGTACGGAGTGGTGCCGCCGCTGCCTACCTGGGCATACGATGCCCTCAGCTTGGCATAGTTGATGAAAGTTGGCAGCTTTGTTACTTCCGACAGTATGAAACTGGTGTTAATAGAGGGATAGAAAAACCCTACATTGTCCGTTCTTTTAGGAGTGGCCAATACACTGTTCCAGTCCTGCCGTCCGGTAATTTCCGTAAACAGATAGTTTTTATAACTAATGTTTATGACCCCGTAAATACTGTTAATCTGGTAACGGCTTGTATCGGGATAATATGTAAGGCCATACAAACTGCTATTCAGGTTGTAGATCTGGGGATATGGGGAGTCGCCAGCCGGGGTGTTTGGATATTTTAAGCCGTCCGCCCTGATGTCCGTTTTGTCATACTTATTTTTCAACTGGCTGCCGCCAAGGGTTACTCCAAGTCTTACATCCCGAGCGATCTCTCTAACATATTTGGCCATAAAATCGTAACTCTTTTCCTGGGAATAGATCGTCTGTTTTCTTAAAGAGCCAGTAGGCAAGCGTGTGCCCGCATCGTAAGGCCGGTCCTGCTCACGTTTATCATGCATCCAGTCAAGGCTGCCGCGCAACATAAAGCTTAGCTCTTTGGTAGCCTGATAATTCAGGGTTACGTTTCCGGTCACGTTGTTTCTTCTGGTCTTGCTCAAAAACTCGTTTGTGATCGCATAAGGGTTTTCAGGAAAGGAAGAGAAGGGGAACCGGATATTTTTGTAAAGGCTGTCGTAAATACTGCCGTTTCCACCTGCCCAATAGTTTCGCAGCCAGTTAACATCTGCACTTGGCTGCCAGAAAATGTACCAATACATTAAAGACTGGTTTCCATATCCTGCTGCAGGCAGGTTATCGCTGGTTCTATAACCGTAGTTTACTTTGGTAGAAAGTTTTAATTTTTCAGTGATGTCTGTATTGGTGCTTAACCCTATGTTTTGACGTACGAAACCAGTGTTGGGCACAATCCATTTGTCTTTTTCTGTGCCAAGGTTGACACGAATCCCTGTAGAACCCAGTTTCCCATCTATGCTGAGGTTGTTCTTGAGGTCCTGCCCCCTGTCCCAAAAATCGTTGATATTGTTATAGGCCTTCCAGGGAGTACGCTGTAAGCCTACTGTCTGGCGAACAGGATCGTATTGAAAGAACGATTGTCCATCGAACTTAGGCCCATAAGCGGAGCTGGTACCGCTGGTGCTGGCGCCGTCTTCGGTTGCGCCGTAAGAGTAATAAAGAGCCCCGCCCAAACCCTGGCCATACTCATATTGCAGGTCAGGGTGCCTGTTTACCTCCTCAAGGTTTCCGTTTATTGTATAGCGAACGTTAAAGTGGCCTTTCTTTTTTTGGTTGGCGGATTTTGTGGTGATAATGATAGCGCCGTTTGCCGCCCGCTGACCATACAAGGCCGCCGCGGCAGGCCCTTTCAGTACAGAAACGCTTTCTATGTCCTGCGGGTTGATATCATTCAAAGAACTGCCATAGTCCGCGGGCAGGTTGTCCGAGTTGGTAGCATATACCTGATCGCTCCTGTTGGCGGAACGTCTGCCACTACTATTGTTGATCACCACACCATCCACTACTATGAGGGCTTCATTATCGCCGGTAAGGTTGTTTTCGCCCCGAAGGATGATCTTGCTGGACGCGGCCGGACCGGAACCGGAACGGATCAGGTTCAGGCCGGCTACTTTGCCCGAGAGCGCATCCGTCCAGTTTAAACTGGTAGCATTGGTAAGCTGATTGCTATCCACTTTTGTAAGCGCATAGCCCAGGGACCTTTCGCTTTTTTTGATACCTAATGCTGTTACCACCACTTCGTTCAGATCTTCCGATTGGCTTTTTAAACGTATCAGCAGGGTGTTGGAATTGCCGGCCTGTTTAACAGTAAACGCTTTGTGGAACTGTGTTTCATATCCTACTGAAGAGAAAGTGAAATCGTACACCTCACCCATCTTCAGTTGCGAAAAGGTAAAAATGCCTTTTTCGTTTGTAATGGCGGAAACAGCCTTGTGCGCGTTGTCGGATCTGCGCGTAGCTATAACAGTAACCGCCTGCAGTACTTCTCCTTTCTCTGTAAGAACGGTTCCGCTCACCACTACCGTCTCCTGTGCAAACGTCGCACCATTGAATAATAAAAGGAACAAAAGCCCCAAACAGCGTATGCACCTTCGCCTTCTTTTCATTGTTGATCTCATAAAAGTTTAATTGTTTGACCTGTACACATAGGATGGCCGGGCCGCTGTTGGACAGCATGCTAACCTTGTATACATTTCTTGTATATTTACTTAGATTGCGTGATTATAAAGGCGTCTTCCTTTCTGGTAACCTGCAGACCGTTCATGTTTGCAATGACATTCAACAATACAGATAAGGAGTCACCTTTGAGCACTTCACCGGAAAAGTATTTTCCCTTCAGTTGCTCTTCGTCATAGAATATTGGAGAATGGTATTTAGCAGTCAATGTTTTCAGGACATCAGGCAAAGGTGTGTTGTCGAATACCAGGATGCCTTCTTTAT
>Ga0307516_10003130_pt1 | contig 21515 bp, 25 predicted proteins | sample 19_EM_MG_FD_203310 | JGI IMG/M metagenome (GOLD analysis project Ga0307516, IMG submission 203310) | Populus trichocarpa ectomycorrhiza microbial communities from riparian zone in the Pacific Northwest, United States - 19_EM | ecosystem: Host-associated > Plants > Roots > Unclassified | place... | reverse complement strand
TTTTATTTCTCGCCGAGCTACCCGAATACAGGGAACCTCGACCCTGGCAGAGCAACAACCCGATGAACGAGTTTCTTTGTCAGGTGATCAGTCTAGTCTAGCCTCGGTTGCTCCATACGTCCCCGCTGTCAAACAAGGAACTTTGGTTCTTACACAGAAGGGGCAGGAACAACCTGAGGATCGAATTTCGTCATCAGATGGTTTGACCGATTTAGCTTCGATTACTCCCCGTGTCACTCAGATACACGGAACTTCGACTCTTGCGGAGAAGTCGAAGCTGGAACAGCCCCATGAACAAGTTTCTTTGTCAGATGATCAGGCCATTCCAGCCTTCATTCCTCCCTGCGTCATCCGGACACAGGAATATTCAGGGCGGCAGATGCGGGAACAAGCCCAGGAGCGAGTGTCGTCTTCTGATGATTTGACCAATCGAACTTCGATTGCTCGCCGTGTCACTCAGATACAAGGAACTTCGACCCTTACCGAGAAGCAAAAGCTAGCACAATCCTATGAACAAGTTTCTTTGTCAGGTTCTCAGGCCAGTCCAGTCTCGACTGCTCCACATGTCGCCGCCATGAAACTAGGAACTCCGTTTGTTATGGTGGAGGAGAGGCAGGATCGATCTCATGATCGAGTTTCGTCTTCAGATGATTTGACTAATTTACCTTCGCTTGCTCCCCGCGTCACCCAGATACAAGGAACTCCAAACCTGGTGGAGCAGCAAGAGTTCGCACAATTCCACGAACAAGTTTCTTTTTCAGGTGATCAGGCCGGAATGTCAGCCTCGTTTACTCCACATGTCGCCCCCGTGAAACAAGGAACTCCGGTTCTTACGGAGGAGAGGCAGGAACGACTTCGGGATCGAGTTTCGCCTTCAGATGATTTGGCCTATCTAGATTCGATTGCTCCCCGTGCCGCCCAGAGACAAGAAACTTCGACCCTTGTGCAACAGATGCTAGCACAATCCCATGATCAAGTTTTCTTGTCAGGTGATCAGGCCATTCCGGCCTCGATTGCTCCACATGCTGCCGCCGTGAAACAAGGAACTCTGGTTCTTACGGAGGAGAGGCAGAAACAATCTCAGGATCGAGTTTCGTCCACAAATGATTTGACCAATCTAGCTTCGATTGCTCCCCATGTCACCCAGATACAAGGAACTTTGACCCTTGCAGAGCAGCAGGGGCTGGTACAACCCCACGAGCAGGTTTCTTTGACCGGTGATCAGGCCATCTCGGCCTTGGTTTCTCCCTGTGTCACCCGGACACAGGAACATTTGATTCGCACAGAGTGGCAGATGCAGGGACCCCAGGAGCCAGCTTCGTCTGTTCTGTCGGAATCTGACATCACGACTTCAAGTACTAGTGCCCATTTCTCTATCCAAGGTTCTTTCAAAGAAGCTGCTGTAAAGACACTGTCGTAAGTGCTCCCCTTTGACAAATGGGCGTGCTTTGATTGACAGGATTCGCAGTGAAACCAAGTTAGTTTTTCTGGTGGACGAATCTCTTTCTGTATGTGTATTATGTTTCCCGTCTACTGCTCCCTCTCACAGCTTTAATTTAGGTAACGGAAGAAAACCTTTCCCTCCAAGTTACAGAAGCTATCGCTGGATTTGTTGAAATTTCTGCCAATCAAGGTCTCATGGGTGTTGATGTCCATTTGCTCCATCAACCTGCCTTCTCAGAAAATATACTCGTGAGATGATTTCATCGTTATAGTATTCGTGCCATAAGTAACTTTCTGACAACAGTCCGTGGATGATCTTACGAAATTGTTCGCCGAGGTCCACGTCAACGGTATGGTTATTCAAATTCCGAGCCTTTCATTCTGATGGTCCCGAAGACACAGACACTCCGACAGGCGCAAGACTTACTCAGCTTATTGAACACTATTTACGTCTCGTCGAGTCCGAGGAATTTACACATCTGCCCATAATCGTCATCGTAATCTTAGGCAGTATCTCGAGTATGTGGCGTTCGCTGGGACCGAGTATTTGCGTCCTCATACCTTGCTTGATCATGTAGCCGACCCCGACACGCTCGTCGAATGCATTGTCGGTGCGGCCAAACGTCTCGACAATAGCGGTGTACGACCAGATGTGTTTGGCATTCAATTCATTCAGCTGGGTGAGGACGAAGGTACGAAGAGCGCGCTTTTGCTTGATGATTTCAGGAACAAGTACAACGTCAGGGTATGTGGCCAACTAGCTTATAGACTACATCATCTAATACTTCGGTTCAGGAAATTGCGACTACCACCTCGTTCAACCCTGCCCAAGGCGTATTTGACTCCGCGCTTATAATCAAGATTCTCCTTGAAAGCATTCGGAAACTTCTTTGGGGCCAATCCATCGTCAAGTCTGCGTTAGTCCCGTTATCAAGCACCCATGCAGTTGGCACGTCCACCTCCAAGGTTATCACACTGCCCTATCTGGAACAGGAACAATCTCCGGAAGCAGCTTCGTCTTGGGTGGTTCAGGCCGCTGCAGCCTCCCATCGCATCACCGAGAAACCAGGGACTATGATTCTTGTGGAGGAGCAACAGCAAGAACAAGTTTCATTTCCCGAGGCCAATCCGGCCTTGATTCCTCCCTGTGTCACCCAGAAAGAAGTGACTTTGATTCCTATGGAGCAACAGATGCACACACAACCCTACGAGCAAGATTCGTCCTCAATCATTCAAGATAGCCCAGAATGGATGCCTCCCGGCATCACCCAGAAACGAGATTTTTCCCAGCAGAAGCGACAGGGATCCCGTGAACAAGGCCCATCTTCGGGTGACCTGGTCAGTGTAGGATCGGTCTTTTCCTGCGTCACCCAGAAACAGGACACGTCGATTTGTACAGACGAGCACAAGCAGGAACAATCCCGTGAAAAAGATTCGACTTCTGGTGATCAGGCCAGTCCGGCCTTGGTTCATCCCCGTCTCACCCAGGAACAAGGAACTTCTAATCTTACGGTGGAGCAGAAGCTGGAACAATGTCAGGAACGGGCTTTGTCTTGGTGTATGCAGTCAGAATTTTTCGTTTCAACTTCACCTATTGGTGACCACTTCAACCTCCGAGACGCTGCGGTAGATATACTGTCGTAAGTTCTTTCCATAAGCAAGTGGTCGTGTTTTGATTGTCACAATGTAAAGGAAAACCAAGATGGCTTTTCTGATCGACGAGTCTCTTTCGGTATGTGCATCCCGTTCTTCTTGCACTGCTCTCCCTTAACTCAAATTCAGGTCATGGAAGGGAACCTTTTGTTCGAAGCCAGAAAAGCTATCGCAAGCATTGTTGAAATTTGCGGCACTCAAGGCTTTAGGGGTGTGGACCACCTCCATTTGCTGCATCAAGACGTATTGGCAGAAAATATACTCGTGAGTTGATCCAGTCACCGTCCCCTTGTCATAAGTAATACTTCATTATCAGTCCGTGGAGGATCTTACGAAAATATTTGCTGAGGTTCAGATCAATAGTATGTGTTCATCTCCGACCTGAACCCTTATCTTGAATGTCTAGCAGGCACAGGTACTCCGATAGGTGCAAGACTTGCTCAGCTCATTAAGCAATATTCACCTTTAATCGAGTCTCACACGCCTAAAGCCATCTTCGTAGTGTCAGGCAGTGTCCCGTGTATGTGGGGTTCGTTCGGACTGAGTGCTTGCATGTTCACAATTTTATCCATGATGTAGCTGACCCCGACATACTTGCCGAATGCATACTTCACGCCGCCCAACGTCTCGACAAGAGCGGCGTGCGACCAAATATGTTCGGTATTCAGTTCATTCAGATAGGTAAGGAAGAAGTTTTGAAGAATGTACTTCGCATCTTGGGTGACTACTTCAGAGGCGAGCACAATGTCAAGGTATGTCACCAAACGTCGTTATCCGCTCCGTCCCTGATGTTTTAATTCAGGACATTGTGACCACTACCTCGTTCAACCCTGCTCAAGGCACATTCGATTATGGCTTTATGATTGATATTCTCCTTGAAGGCATTCGGAAACTCTTTAGGACTAAATCTATCGTCCAGTCTGCTTTAGGTCCGTTGTCGAGTACTGCGGTGGCCCGTACGTCCATCCGGGTCAGTGTAACACAATCCAGTCTGGAGCAGGAACAAGTGTCGTCTTCGGGTGATCAGGCCAATCCCGTCTTGATTACCCCACATGTCACTGCCGTGAACCAGGGAACTTTGGTTCTTACGGAGGAGAGGCAGGAACAGCCACAGGATCGTGTTTCATCTTCGGATGATTTGACCAATCAAGCTTTGATTTCTCGCCGAGCCATCCAGATACAAGAAACCTCGATCCTTGCAGAGCAGCGAGCCTATGAACAAGTCTCTTTGTCGGGGGCCAGTCCAGCCTCGATTGCTCCACATGTCGCCGTCGTGGAACAAGGAACTCTGGTTCCTACGGAGGAGAGGCAGGAACAATCTCAGGATCGTGTTTCGTCCTCAGATGATTTGACCAATCTAGCTTCGATTACTCCCCGTGTCACCCAGACTTCGACCCTTGCTGAACTGCAGAAGCTCGCACAATCCTATGATCAAGTTTTCTTGTCAGGTGATCAGGCCTCGATTGTTCCACATGCCGCCGCCGCCGTGAAACAAGTCACTGTGGTTCTTACGGAGGAGAGACAGGAACAATCTCAGGATCGAGTTTCGTCTTCGGATTACTTGACCAATCTAGCTTCGATTGCTCCCCGTGTCGCCCAGAGACAAGAAACTTTGACCCTTGTGGAGCAGCAGAAGCTAGCACAATCCCGTGAACAAGTTTCTTTGTCCAGTGATCAGGTCATTCTAGCCTCGATTGCTCCACATACTGCCGCCGTGAAACAAGGAACTCTGGTTCTTACGGAGGAAGAGAGGCAGGAACAATCTCAGGATCGAGTTTCGTCTTCGGATGATTTGACCAATCTACCTTCCATTACTCCTCGTCTCACCCAAACACAAGGAACTTCGACCCTTGCCGAGCCGGAGAAGCTAGGACAGTTTCATGATCAAGTTTCCTTGTCAGGTGATCAGGCCAGTCCAACCTTGAATGTTCTACATGTCGCCGCCGTGGAACAAGGAACTCTGGTTCTTACGGAAGAGGAGAGGCAGGAACAATCTCAGGATCGAGTTTCGTCTTCAGATGGTTTGACCAATCTAGCTTCAGTTGATCCCCGTGTCACCCAGATACAAGGAACTTCGCCCCTTGCAGGGCAGCAGGAGACTCGTTTGCAAAAGGAAGGGATACTGGACAATCAATTTTTGTTCTCAGGTGGTCAGGTTCCACCTGTCTATCTGATTGTTCGTTCCGGTGATAATATTCAATGCGATTCCGGCGATTACCAGAGAGAAACCGCCGTGGAAGCTCTGGCGTAAGTTGTCTCCCCTGCCACATGCTAATAATTTCACCTCAGCGACACACAGAGCAACCAAGATTGTTACCTTGGTCGATGACTCAATGGCTGTGTGTATATCATGAAATGCTATGCTCGTGGTCTCGGCTAATGTTCCAATAATTTGTTAGATGAGTGAAGGGAGTCTTTGGCACCAGGCTAGGGATGCAGTCGGAGGTCTTGTTGATATTGATAATCGATGTGGTACCAAAGGCGTCGACTTGCATTTCATGCACCACAATGGGTTTCATAGAGATCTGCAGGTTTTGAAATTCCTTTACTTAATACCCCAACATTAGCTGATATTTCGATCTCAGTCGCGAAATGATGTGATGAATTTGTTTGATCTGGTTCAGCCCCTGGGTATGTGACAACGTTTCATCCCAACACCGTTCTTGATGGTCCCTACCAGGCAAAGATACTCCGACTGGCGCAACACTTGCGCGACTCATCGAACATTATTTGCCTTTCATCGAGTTCAAAGAATCTATGCACGAGCCGATAACCATCATTGTAATCACAAGCGGTGAAGCATGTAGGTCTAATTTTAGCATCTGATGTTCGCCTACATGTTAACCTCCTTCGCTGGTCGTTAGCCGATCACGATACTCTTGTTGATTGTATCCTTGAGGCAGCCGGTAGTCTTGAACGTGGCGGTGTGCATGGACATAGGTTTGGCATTCAGATCGTACAGATTGGTACAAATCCAGCTACAGCCAATGCACTTGATGCACTCCGTGCCGATCTGGAAGGTATTTGTGTATGTCTGAATCTTGCCTTGGCGTATGGATGGAGTAACGTCACCCCTAGGACATCGTGTCTTTCACGCCATTTGATCCCGTCCAAGGCGTATTCGACACTGAATACATCGTCAAGACTGTTTCTGGACGCATTCGTACGACTTTCAATGACTTACCTAGTGACAAATCACCCAAAACAGGACCTATGGAAGGTGCACAACCTTGGACAGCATCCGGGACATCGGCCAGTTCGGTTATGACTCCTCTCTACGACACCCAGAGCCAAGGACATTTAATTCTTCCAGAACTGCAGAAGTTAGAACAGCATCAGGAACAAGCTTCCTCTGCTGGTGCCCTGGCCAGTCCAGGCTCAATTCCTCTCGGTGTTGCCCAGAAACAAGGGACTCTGATTTTTCCAGAGCAGAGACAGGAACAATCATGTGAGCAAGTTTCATCTTTGACTGTTCAGGCAATTTCCGCCCAGGTTCGTCCCTGTGTTACGCAGCAAGAATATGCTCCGCTTTCTACGGAGCAGACGCAGGAACATTCATACGAACGAGCTTCTTCCCCGAGCGTTGAGGTTCGCCCACTCTCGATTCCTCCTGTCCACCTTGATTCTTACGGGACAAAAGCGAGTGCAACCCCGTGAAGAATCCCACGGACACGTTTCCTCCCCGGGTGCTCACGCTACGATCCCTCTAGAGGTCACCCAAAATCCAGGAACTCTTATTCATACGGAACAACTGAACCAGGACCAACCTCATGGACAAATGTCATCGTCGACTTTTCAGGCTAGTCCAGCCTCGATTCTTCCCGCTGTTATTCAGAAACAAAGTACTTCGACTTTTACGCAGCAACAACCTCAGGAATGGGTTACGTCTGCGGGTAATCAAGACGGTGCACAGTTGATTGTTCCCCGTGTCGCACAGAAACCAGAAGCTTTGATTTCTACGGAGCAGCAGAAGCAGCAACAACCCCGTGAAGAAATCTCGACATCTAGTGATCAAGCTATTCCAGGGTTGATAACTTTCTGCGTCGGCCAGAAACAAGGAACTTCAATTCTTATGAATGCGCAGAAGCGGGAAAAATCTCAGGATCGAACTCCGTCGCCGAGTGTTGAGTTGGAGTCATTCATTTCAACTTCAAACATTAGTCACCACTTCATTATTCAAGATTACCTCAGAGAAAGTGCAGTAGGCCTACTGTCGTAAGTCTAATCTCTGGCCAAATGGAACTATTTTTATTTTCGCAATTCGAAGAGAAACGAAGATAGTTTTTCTAGTCGATGAGTCTATTTCGGTACGTGCACCACGTTCATCTTGCATTGCACCCTCTCAGTCCAAATACAGGGGACGGAAGGAAACCTTCTCCAAGCTAGAGAAGCTATCGCGGGATTTGTTGAAATTTCCGCCAATCAACGTCTTATGGGTGTTGACGTGCATTTCCTCCATCAACCTATTTTTTCAGACGATATACTAGTAAGATGATTATATCGTCATAACCATGGCATAAGTAACGTTCCGACAACAGTCCGTGGACGATCTTATGAAATTGTTCGCTGAGGTCCACGTCAACGGTATGATTCTTCCAGTTCCGAGTTCCCATCTTGATGGTCCCGAAGGCACAGATACTCCGACGGGAGCAAGGCTCGGTCAGCTCATCGAGCAATATCTACCTCTGATCGAGTCCAAGGAGTCTACGCACCCGCCAATAACCATCATCGTGATATCAGGCAGTGTACCGAGTATGTGGAGTTCATTTGGATTGAGTGCCTGCTTCCTTACGATTTCATTGACAATGTAGCCGACCCTGATATGGTTGTCGAATGCATCATCGACGCAGCCCAACGTCTCGACAACAGTAATGTTCGGCCATATATGTTTGGTGTTCAATTTATTCAGATGAGTGTGGAAGAAGATACAAAGAGCGTACTTTCTATCTTGGGTGATGACTTCGGAGCCAAGCACGACGTCAGGGTATGCTGCCAACTAACGCACTCCACCACTGAGTCCTCTAATGCTTTAGTTCAGGAAATCGTGGCCACGACTTCGTTTAATTCTGCTCGAGGCACTTTCGACTCTGGTTTCGTGGTCAAAATCCTCCTTGAAGGCATTCGGAAAGTTTTTGAAACTAAATTTGTTGTCCAGTCCGCATCACACCCGTGGTCAAGTATCGAGGCAGCTCGCCTGTCCATCGGTGTCGGTGTAACACCGTCCAGTTTGGGGCAGGAACAACATCAGGAATTTTCGCCCTCATGTGACCAGCCCAACCCAGCCTTGAATCCTCCCTCTCCCATTCAGATACAAGGAGTTTCGATTCTTACAGAGCATCAAGTGCAGGAACCTCAGGTTTCGTCGCCGGAGATTCAGTCGGGATCTGTCATTGCAACTTCAAGTATCGGTACCCACTTCATTGTTCAAGATCACTTCAGAGAAGCTGTTGTAAATATACTGTCGTAAGTGCTTACACAAGTGGAAGTGTTTTCTTAAGTAACATCATGTGAAGTGAAACCAAGATAGTATTTCTGGTTGACGAATCACTTTCGGCACGTGCATCACATTTCTCTTTCGCTGCTTTTTCTGAGGTTCGATATAGGTGACGGCAGAAAATCTTTTCCTCCAAGCTAGAGAAGCTATCTCTGGCATCATGGAAATATCGGGCAGTCACGGTCTGAGCGGTGTGGATCTCCACTTGCTGCATCAAGACGTATGTGCAGAAAACGTAGTTGTGAGTGAACCTTGTCATCGTATCACTAGCACAAGTAATGTTTCAATGTCAGTCTGCACACGATCTTACGGAAATATTCGCCGAGGTCCAGGTCGACGGTATGTGATCATGATCGATTGGGAGCCCCTCAGCTCAAAGGTCTCGCAGGAATGGACACTCCAACAGGCGCAAGACTTACTCAGCTTATTGAGCACTATTTACGTCTCGTCGAGTCCAAGGAATCTACACATCCACCCATAATCATCATCATCATCTCAGGCAGTGTCTCGAGTATGTGGCGTTCGCTGGGACCGAGTATTTGCGTCCTCATACTTTGCTTGATCATGTAGCCGACTCCGACACGCTCGTCGAATGTATCGTCGGTGCGGCCAAACGTCTCGACAATAGCGGTGTACGACCAGATGTGTTTGGCATTCAATTCATTCAGCTGGGTGAGGACGAAGGTACGAAGAGTGCGCTTTTGCTTGATGATTTCAGGAACAAGTACAACGTCAGGGTATGTGGCCAACTAGCTCATAGACTAGATCATCTAATACTCCGGCTCAGGAAATTGCGACTACCACCTCGTTCAACCCTGCCCAAGGCGTATTCGGCTCCGCGCTGATAATCAAGATTCTCCTTGAAGGCATTGGGAAACTCTTTGGGACCAAATCCATCGTCCAGTCTGCTTTAGGTCCGTTGTCGAGTACTACGGCGGCCCGTACGTCCATCCAGGTCAGTGTGACACAATCCGGTCTGGAGCAGGAACAAGTGTCGCCTTTGGGTGGCCAGGCCACTCCCGCCTTGATTACCCCACATGTCACTGTCGTGAACCAAGGAACTTTGGTTCATACGGAGGAGAGGCAGGAACAACCACATGATCGTGTTTCATCCTCGGATGGTTTGACCAACCAAGCTTTGATTTCTCGCGGAGCCATCCAGACACAAGAAACATCGATCCTTGCAGAGCAGCGGAAGCTGGCACAACCCTATGAACAAGTCCCTTTGTCCGGTGATCAGGCCAGTCCAGCCTCGATTTCTCCACATGTTGTCGCCGTGGAGAAAGGAACTCTGGTTCTTACGGAGGAGAGGCGGGAACAATCTCAGGATCGAGTTTCGTCTGCAGACGATTTGACCAATCTAGCTTCGATTGCTCCCTGTGTCACCCAAACACAAGGAACTTCGACCTTTGCCGAACCGCAGAAGCTCGCACAATCCCATGATCAAGTTTCCTTGTCAGGTGATCCGGTCTCGATTGTTCCACATCCCACCGCCGTGAAACAAGCAACTCTGATTCTTACGGAGGAGGAGAGGCAGGAACGATATCAGGGTCGTTCGTCTTCGGATAATTTGACCAATCTACCTTCGATTACTCCCCGTCTCACCCAGCCACAGGGAACTTCGACCCTTGCTGAGCCGCAGAAGCTAACACAATTTCATGATCAAGTTTCCTTGTCAGCTGATCAGGCCAGTCAAGCCTCGAATGTTCTACATGTCGCCGCCGTGAAACAAGGAACTTTGGTTCTTACGGAGGAGGAGAGGCAGGAACAATCTCAGGATCGAGCTTCGATTGCTCCCCATGTCACCCAGATACAAGGAACTTTGACCCTTGCAGAGCAGCAGGGGCTGGTACAACCCCACGAGCAGGTTTCTTTGACCGGTGATCAGGCCATCTCGGCCTTGGTTTCTCCCTGTGTCACCCGGACACAGGAACATTTGATTCGTACAGAGTGGCAGATGCAGGAATCCCAGGAATCAACTTCATCTGTTCTGTCGGAATCTGACAACTCGACTTCAAGTACTAGTGCCCACTTCTTTTTCCAAGATTCTTTCGAAGAAGCTGCTGTAAAGACACTGTCGTAAGTGCTCTCCTTTGACAAATGGGCGTGCTTTGATTGACAGGATTCGCAGTGAAACCAAGTTAGTTTTTCTGGTGGACGAATCTCTTTCCGTATGTGTATTATGTTTCCCTTCTACTGCTCCCTTTCACAACTTTGATTTAGGTGACGGAAGGAAATCTTTTCCTCCAAGCTACAGAAGCTATTGCGGGATTTGCCAATCAAGGTCTTATTGGTGTTGACGTCCATTTGCTTCATCAAGCTGTCTGTTCAGAAAATATCCTAGTAAGATGATTCTATCATCATCACCATGGCACAAGTAACGTTTCTGACAACAGTCCGTGGATGATCTTACGAAATTGTTCGCCAAGGTCCACATCAACGGTATGGTTATTCCAATTCCGAGCCTCCCGTCTTAATGGTCCCGAAGACACAGACACTCCGACGGGCGCGAGACTCGCTCAGCTCATTGATCGATATTTACCTGCAATTGAGTCCAAAGAGTCTACGCATCCGCCAATATCCATCATCGTGATGTCAGGCAGTTTCCCCAGTATGTGGAGTTTGTTAGGACCGAGTTTCTACATCCTCATGTTTTCATTTAATGTAGCCGACCCTGCCAGGCTCGTCGAATGCATTGTCGACGCGGCCCACCGTCTCGACATGAGCGGTGTGCGACCAAATATATTTGGCATTCAATTCATTCAGATAGGTATGGAAGAAGTTACGAATAGCGCCCTTCACATCTTGGGTGACAGTTTCGGGGCCAGCCACAACGTCAGGGTATGCCACCAGTTAGTTTACCTCACCGAGTCCACTGAAGCTGTGGTTCAGGAAATCGTGGCCATCACATCATTCGACCCCACACAGGGCACATTCGATTATGAATACATGATGAAGATCCTTCTTGGGGGTATATGCAGAAATTTACAAGTCCTCGTGCAGCCCGCGCCAGCGTTGCTGTCCGATCAGGCAACCTGCGTGTCCAAAATCTGTGTGGATGTAACACCTACACCGCTGGGGTCTGCACAACCAGGGTCTGTACAAACTTCTTTAGGGATCTTTACCCCACCCTTGTCAGAGAAGCCCCTTCTGCCAAGATCGGGCAGTTCGACCTCGACCTCGACCTCGACATCCTCGCAATTTGGGTCTCTTTCTCTTGCTCGACCACAAAAGCAAAGGACATTGGATGCCCAAACTTCGTTCTCTGATAGTCAAGTACCTCTCGATGAAACTACCACTCTCACTCTTAATCTCCGATATGCTTCCGATGCTCACCGGAGAGAAACCGCCATAGCAACCATGGAGTAAGTGATCATGCCTGCCATATGCGAGCAATTTGATGATGGAAATACCTAGAACAATCAAATTTGTTATCTTGATCGACGACTCAATGCCGGTATGTGCATCATAATGTTCCATAATCATGCGCATGGCTAAACGATCCCATAAATTGTCAGATGACTGAAGGGAATCTTTGGTTCCAGGCTAGGGAGGCTGTCGAAGGGCTTGTCGACATTGTCAACTGGCGTGGTACCAAAGGAATCGACCTGCATTTCATACACCAGGAAGGAATTTATGGAGATCTGCAGGTGGGTGTCGGCTTGCAATTAGTTTAGTGACCAAGCCTTGACTGATATTTCACTTCCAGTCGAGAGATAATGTTGCAAAAGTGTTTGATCAGGTTCAGTTCATGGGTATGTAGTAATGTTCAGTCATAGCATTTTTCTTGATTGACCCTGTTAGGGAAAAACACTCCGATTGGCGCAAGACTTGCACAGCTCATCGAGTACTATTTGCCCTTTATCGAATCCAAGGAATCCATGCATGAGTCAATAACCATCATGATACTTACAAATGGTACAGCATGTACGTCTACTTGTAGGATCCCGTGTTTACCTAAATACTCAACTTCACTGGTCTTTAGCCGATTACGATATACTTGTTCGGTGCATCGTTGAGACAGCCCGTCGTCTTGAGCGTAGTGGTGTAAGGGAAGATAAGTTTGGTATTCGGTTCGTACAGATTGGTGCGAATCCAGCTGCAACAGAGGCACTCGGTGCGCTTCGTGTTGAGCTAGAAAGTGCATACAACTTTAGGGTATGTCGCAACTTTACTTTGACGTTTGGATGAAGTAACGGCCCCCAAGGACATTATGGGCTTCACCACATTCGACCCTGATCAAGGCACATTCGACACCGAATACATCCTCAAAGTTCTCTTCGGACACGTTTACAAGATTCACAATGACGTACCTAGTGACCACTTCCAGGATTCGTTGTCACTGCCGAGATTAAGGCCTATGTCAGATGCTCTATCATGGGAAGCATTGGCAAGTTCATCCTCGATTCCTCCCCGCCTCACCCAGAATCAAAGTACATCGATTCCGGAATGGAAAACGCAAGAACAACAATTTTCGTTTTCGGATGTTCAGGCAATTCTACCTTTGATTCCTCCCCGCATTAGCCATAATCAAGGTGTTCTGGTTACAAAGCAGTGGAAGCAGGAACTCCCCGAACGAGTTCGCGTCATCCAGAAACCAGGTACTTTCATTCTTACTGAGCAGAAGCAAGAACAATCCCAGGGAGGAGTCTTGTCTTCGAGTGTTCAGTCAAAGACTTTCATGGCTTCCAAGTCAAGTATCAGTTCTCGCTTCGTTATCAAAGATTACCTAAGGGAATCTGCTGCAAAAATTATGTCGTAAGTCCTCTCCTTAGAAAATAGATGTGCTCTGGTTGACCGGATTTGAAGTGAAACCCAGCTAGTTTTTCTGGTCGATGAGTCTCTTTCGGTATGTGCATCGTGTCCTCTTTGCACTGTTCTTTCTCAATTTCAATATAGTTGGTGGAAGGAAACCTTTTCCTCCAAGCGAGAGAAGCTATTGCGGGGATTGTTGAAATTTGCGCCAGTCAGGGTTTCAGGGGTGTTGACATTCATTTGTTGCATCAAGATGTATTTGCAGAAAACATACTCGTGAGTGGATTTCGTCACCAGTGTATCCATAGCACAAGTAATGCTTTGATATTAGTCCGTAGATGATCTTATGAACATATTCGCTGATGTTCAGTTCGATGGTATGTGATCATCTCCGATTCTGAACTTCTTATCTTGAACGTCTAGCAGACACAGACGCTCCAACGGGCGCAAGACTCGCTCAGCTTATTGATCGATATTTACCTCTGATCGAATCCAAGGAGTCTACGCATCCGCCAATAACCATCATCGTGATGTCAGGCAGTGCCCCCAGTATGTGAAATTCGTTAGAACTGAGTGTTTTCGCGATTTCACTGATAATGTAGCCGACCCCGACACGCTCGTCGAGTCCATTGTAGATGCGGCCCAGCGTCTCGACAGGAGTGGTGTACGGCCAGACATGTTTGGTATTCAATTCGCTCAGATGGGTACGGAGGAAGTTACGAACACAACACTTGGCATCTTGGGTGATAATTTCGGGGCCAGGAATAACGTCAGGGTATGCTGCCAACTGGCTTTGTTTTGCACGGAGTTAGCTAATGCTTTGTGGTGCAGGAGATTGTTACCACTATCTCTTTCGACCCGGCTCAAGGCACATTCGACTCTAGTTTCTTGATCAAGATCCTCCTTGGAGGTATTCGGAAACTTTTTGAAACCAAAACCATCGTCCAGTCTGCGCTAGTGCCGTTGTCAAGCCGCATCTCAAGTCAGGCAACGAACATCTCCAAAGCCCTTGGGGGTGCACCAACGACCAATCTGACCGGGGCTTTCAAAGGCTCGAGGGCCAAGTTTCCGAAGTTCTGATAAAGTACCTTTCCCAATGTAATATGTTTGGAAGCCAACATAATGTAGTTACTTGTACTACCAGTATTTTACTTCTTGATTGAAACTAACAACATTGTACTTCATTACCTAACTGAGAGACCACTGAAGAAAGTATCAAACCAAATTCCATGTTGCATTTCGCGAACTACTACGACCCGAGTATGACTCATAATCTCGCAGTTCTTGTGGGACCCCTCACAGAAGTGGATCACCTCGTCATGGTGTGCCACTGGAGGTCCATGGAGCGGACAATCAGTGTCGCTTATTCCAGTTCCCCCCGTCCCCCGGGACAAAAGGAAACTTATGAATGGAAGTATTCCTGCACAAGGAGCTCATCTGGTTTTTGAGTTTGAACGCGGTATGGCCTTGCCTACAAAGGTCGCCCGTGGGCGCACGGCGGCGATGGCGGATGCAGCACATAATAGAAGTTTGGTCAAAGTGAGTAAGTTCAATCGACAGAAAGTCCATACCCGAATGGAGGACGAACTAGAAACTCATATCATATGTAGTATGTCGTCGTCGTCGTATCGGATCCCATCGAAGACGAATCACGGCGGCGGCAGCGGCGGCGTTCGTCTCGATGGAAGTCACTGACTATGGTCAGTGAATGCGACCCAGTGCTTGGAATGGGATGGTAGAGAATGGCGTTGAAGAAGAAGTTGGCTAAAGTGAGTAAGTTCAATAGGCAGAAGTTCATACCATACTACTACTACCCGAATGGAGGACGAACACTACTTCTCTCTTTCACCAAGAAACCCCATATGTAATGATTAGTATATGTCGTCGTATCGGATCCCATCGAAGACGAATCACGGCGGTGTACTGCCACGCAAGATCTGAATGTTGACATCGCACGCATACTAGAACGGGACGGAGCTGGTATTACTAGGGCGGCCCAGGAGGCTGCATTTTGCCAACACTCCAATATCCGCCCCGAGTTCAATTTGCCAGTCTAAAGGGCCCGCCTGATCACAAATTATAGTATTTAGGAGTCACGAAGAGCACAGGCTTCTCCGTTTGTTCCTCAGTTTAACTGATACTAGATGGCACTAGTACTCACAAGACGGGTACCCAAAGGGATCTGATTTGGAAGATAATATGATAGCATCCGGCGGCGAACCTTGTAACTCATGTGATTCACCCACCACTGGGGCTTTTGGACCGCCGCCGCCGAGTCCTCAAAACAGGAACAGGGAATGGCCACTCAGAGGACAGCTTGGCTTACTAGTCCAGAAGCTGTTGAAGTTGCCAGATTCATTGAATTACGTAATCAAGGGAAGCCCTCCCAGGCCCTTCCCCCCCCCAACACACAACCGCACTACGTTCACCACTCCAAAAATGCGCGCCCCATATTTACGACAGATGCTATTACCTCACTATTTACCGTATCACTGATAGAGTCACACCACCAGGACGAAATGGGGGTGTTGGTTGTCTAGTAAAAAAAAAAGACATTTCATTTCCACTGGTGCTGTACGGCGCGCGTACACTCCCTGGGCCACTCCCGAACCTACTACATACTAGATAGGCAACAGGTACAAAAAGAGGTGAGTAAGGGGGGGGTGCCATAATAGAGATTAGTACAACAACAGGTGGAGAGAGAGAGGTGAGGGGGGGTGGGGGGGTATCTCTGATATCGATAGTGATGATGTAGTGAGGGGGGCACCAGTGACGCGGCGCGGTAAATACCAAATGAGCGGTATATGAGCGGTCGGGATATATAGAGAGGAGGGGGGTGGTGGGTAAATAGTACTAATACGTGAAAAGAGATCGTCAATGTGGGGATGAGGGAGGGTAACGCACGACGGGTATACTAACACGTTGCATAAAAGCGAGGGGTCATGGGCAAAGGGGTCGTGGGCATGGGAGAGGGAAGAGGGAGACACAACACTATATGCACACCTGGGGAAAAAATATTGTAGTACACACATATAAATCCAACAACAACAACAACGCGGTTTATCCACACTGAACTGAAACCGAGGAGGAAAGGAAAAAGGAGAGAGACGTCAAGTGGAAAAGAGGAAAAAATATCAGGTAGAGGATGGTGGTAGCGCAGTGTGGAGTACCCTTGGGGGGATATGAAAATGGGGGGGATATGCATCGATGCGTTATGTGTGGTTCGTTTTTTGTCCATGTATGAAAGAAGAACGTCCTTTCCCTTGCGTTCCCGTCCGTCCATCCGCCTGCCCCATTCCACTCTCTGCCAATGAACGCCCGCATGCATTGGCCCGAACCCGATCAGTATCCTTGTGGTATGGGGAGCATCCCGTCGAAATTGAACAGCTGCTCGAACGTCTCTGGGCTGTGCGACGACTCGCCGGGCGAGTACTGGCTCGGATCCATCTGGGACGACGACACCGACGACGAGGACGATGCATGGTCGTACAGCCCAGACGCATATACGATGTCGAACGACGATGCGTGCGGTGTCATCAGCTGGTCGGCGCCACTGCCGCTGCTGCCGCTGCTGCAGCCAGGGATACCCAGTTCTATCGGTGGAATGGCGTTCATGTCGAATTCGTCGCCTACGAGAAGAGAATCGTGGTGGTCCTCCCATGATGCACTTGCGCTTTCCCACGCCGACGACGACGAGAACGACGGCGCGTAGTTGAACTGGACACAGCTGTCGAGCGAGCCCTGGGAGAGGAGCGCAGCAACCGGTGCACTTGCGTCCGACGACATCTGTGGCGGCTCCGGGATCATCATGTCGCAGGAAGACGGATACGAAAAGTTGGCCTGTAGACAGGTGGTGGGCGTGAACGGGCCTGCGTCGGGCGATGATGGGCCTGATGACGAATCGGATGCGATCGAGGATGCGGGCGAGAGCATCTGGTGGGGCGGGAGCATCGACATATCGGAAGGGATCAGTAACGGAAGGGGCCCCGGGTTCTCAAACATCCCATGGTAGAAACCGTTGGCCTGGAAAAACAGTAGCATTTCGTCAATGAAGAAGTCCAGGATAGCGAATACGACGTACATCAACAGGGAACATATCCGATCGATAATGGTGCTGAGCAGTATTTGCGGGCACGAAATCGAACTGGTGGTCTGGATGCGACGATCGCCGACTGATCATGGGTACGAGCGATGGCGACGTCGGACACGACGGCATGTAGACAGCGGGGATCTGGATGGTCTGGCGAGCAGGCGGTGGCGTGGGTGCAGAGACGGAGCGACCGTGCTTGGCGGTGGTGGCGGGCATGGAGAAAGGGAGGACGAAGGAAATGGTGTTCTCCGAGTCGGTCTCGAGGTCGAACTCGCCTGCGCGCTTGCCCTTCTTTCCTTTCCGATCCTTGGATCGCTGGGGGCGATAGACGTAGTTGGGGTACATCTGCTCGTGCTCCTTTTTCTTTTCCTTTGCGAGCTCCTCCCAGTAGAGACGTTCTTCGGGGGACAGGGCTTTCCACTGCTGGCTGATGGTCTTGGAGAGGTCTGCTTGGCGCTGTTTCTTGGTTGGGCCATCCACAGACGTAGCTGCTTCGTCCTGTGCGAGCTGGCGTTCTTCGCAGCATCTCCTGCGGAAGAGGATGAACGCGTTCTCGGGGCGCTTGATGTAGTCCTCGTCGCCCTTCTTTGGTCTGCGGTCGATGTCGCTGCATACGGACGACTTGCGTCGTTTGTGGGAAGGGGAGACGGGGAACGACGATGTGGACGAGGTCGTGAGCGGCGATGAAGAGGTGGTTGAGAAGACGGAGGTTGCAGAGGATGCCGAGCTGGACGAAGGAGCAGAATCGGGGGAAAGAGGAGAAAGGGTGCGGAGGGAGGGAGTGAGCGTGAGCTTCCGGAGATCTGGCTCGAAGGGCGAGTTGGCGGGTGAAGGAGTGTCGTCATTTTGATGGAATGGAAAGTGAAAGGCGCGCGGCGTCGGTGAAACAATGGCCAGTGCTGGTGGCTGAAGGGTGTCCGTAATCACCTCGAGTGCTGGTGGGGGTGGTGAGATAGAGAAGGGGAGGACAAGGGACACTCACATTGAGGAGGGGTATCGCGAGTGCGTTGAGCAGGCATACCGAACAATGGCAGCTTGCACCCGTTTGTTTGGAAAGGGGGAGAATAATGGGCTTTGGATGCAGTTGGGCTCGTGGATAATGAGGAGTCGCTTGCACTGCTATTGACAGGCGGGGCACAAAAAGCCCAAGACAATACGGACGACTCGTTATATACAAGGCCAATCAGATGCGCGACGGCATGTCCGCATTTGGAAACACAATGAGACGCGCTGAGACCCTCCATTCGGACCCCCAAACAACCGCACAAACATCGTCCTTATTGTCTTGGAAAACCCGAATCCGGCGAAATTCCCCATATTCTTATCTGTCCTAAATTATCACGTAAGCACCTCTTCCCGCGGCAATCCAATCTTGGCTCTCCGACGGTCCCGTTCTCTTGGATCCAATCTCTTCCAACTGCCGACCAGTGACACTCGCGGGTGCACCCTCGGGAAAGGATTATGGAGATCCAGCCATTCCGATGCCATGGCTTCGTGCTTCAGTTTGGCCATTGGCGATCTTCCTAGTAGGAGAGTTTGGTTCCCATCACCCAATCATCCGGTCCTCTCCCTCGAGATTCAACCTGCCCTATATAGTATGTTAGACCCGGCCGTGCGTTCCAATCGAGATGCGCTCAAATGAAAACTTTCCCCGCCTTGTCAACAGCGCCACCATGATGCTTTGAGTTTGGGGGGTGTTGCCCAACGATCCGCCGAGATGCAGCGACCTGGCTCTGGACCCTCTCATCGGAGTGGCTGTACGCATTTCTTGCGGCGCACGCCAGGCGACGTGGGCCGCAATGCAAACATATCGAGGAGGACCAATAGTATCTCCCGCATCCGCATCTCCATGGAGTTCAGCCATCGTATCGTCGTCCCGTATAGTACCCGTAGCTCCCCTCCTATCCTATCCACGCTTATCACATGGAATTGAGCCAGGGGCGAAACACTTTGACCATCCATGTTCCGGGCTGAATGAGCGCATGGACGGGCCCCTCTCCATGTCGCACAGCACTTTGGCATTATCCCCTCATTACCTACGGGAAAGGGCCAAATGGATGGCTTCCAGATAGTCCTCGGTTCATACCCATGCACTGCACTGCACGACGTCATCAGGGGGGCGCTTATATACTTCCGCTTGTCACAGTCGGGCAAGTGTGTGCACCGGAGCATCCATCGCTAAGCAACACACACGGGTGGATCGCGATGACGTCTTTTCCCCACATCTCTGCTGTGCACATTATTCAATCGGACCTACGCAAGACGCAATTCACATGTTTGCTGGATGGCTTTGAGTGAGCGCTCCGATTCGACGGACATATAACCTTCGCCGAGGGCGTGTATGTACCACTGCCTCTCGCGATAAGTCCGGATCGGTGCTTGTATGAACGAGGAGAGCGTCATGGGATACACAATAGGATATGTGCACGTCATCGATGAAGCCTCGTTGTTGGCCCCCCTCGTGCTGCAGATTATCTATCATATCTCGATCGCAGTGCGTTGGCCTTCAGGCGCCTCCCCGCCACCGACACGATCGACCGCCCTCTCGTCCTCGCCGTTGCTTCGTTGCGCAATTAGCGCTGTAAACTCGTGCGACTCGTGCGATGGCCCTCACTTACTGCCTTGGACCGGGACGCCGGCCCAGCGTCCCGCCATCATGTCGTAACGACCTGAGAAAATGTATTATTTATACCATAATTTTTTTTAAATTCTTGTTCTCACCACCCAAGTTGGAATTCGTCCAACTTGAAGCACACCGAAGGGAGGGTAGGGTGAACGTACATGCATGATATATTTGACAGAAATGTCACGACACATCAGTTATACCTTAGTATGGGCGGACAAGTCGATGGGGTGATGATGATCAGTACGTAGCGTAGGTATGTATGTATGTAGTACAGATAGTTGCTACTCTTCGGCGACCTACCAAGAACGCGCCGATTTATACCGACCAAAAACCAAACCATGCCAAACGCCGGAGATGGGCGTCTCAACTTCCTCGGCGGAAAATTCGTTTTTGCCCCATAGGTAGACTCAGAGTCTATGATATAGAAGGGGCACGGCCAAGATGTCGCGCGTCAGCGTCAGATTTGCTCATTCATACGCCGCGGGCCGCCGATCTGAGGATACTGTAACCCAGCGCACGGTCGCCCCGATAGAAGCTACGTCGTCGTCGAGTCAGTTTTTTTTCAGAATGAATAGTTGTGCCGTCATGAAAGGAAGCTTTGGAAGTTGAGAAGCTTGGCAGGAAGGAAGGTCGGGGGTGGTAGAGTCATACATACTTACTCTGTACTATGTAGCGGGCTTCCGAGTTTTCCGCTCAGCGATGACAATGGACACGGGGAACCTCTTACTTTTACTTTTAGGGCGTACAATGGTGAAGTTAGGATATGAATGACGAAGTTGGCGAAGCATCATCATCATACCTTTACAGTTCTAGGGGACGAGCTTCTCCCGAGCGCAGTGGATAGTACGTAGGAACCCTTGACTTTTAGGGCCTACAATGGTATGCAAGTATATGAGTGACGAACTTTCCAGCTTAGTAGGGGGGTTGCAGCATCACATCACTTACTAGATGAACTTCTCCCCGAGCGCGACGACAGTGCCGTGTACATGATGTATGGTGTCGCAGTCGAGAAGGATGGGTATTATGCCAGCATATAGTACTAACATATCGGCTTTCTAACTGTTTGGCTAGAAAGCGCTGTAGTAATTAACTTGATGGTGGCGGCGCCGAACGCAGGCGTATACGTAGGCTAGGAAACGACGTGGACGGTGCGTGGTCGAGGATGATATGACAGACATTTCAAGTTACCGGTCGAGACGCCCAGGCCAGAGTGATGCAATCGCAATAGCGAAGTAGGAACGCGGTTCTATGCTGGAATACCGGATGAGCACATCGCCGAATGAACTTTTTTCTGCGATGTTCGTCTTCTCTAGTGCGACTGCCGAGAAATGAAGAGTCACCCAGGTCTTGGAAGGATGTGACACTTGAAGAGATGCGTTTGATCCGCCCATTCAAGGTTGACGTGGACGTATGATGGCAGCTCAAGCGCGGGTTTGTGGACGATTCTCTGTTCA
>Ga0307516_10003129_pt1 | contig 21522 bp, 28 predicted proteins | sample 19_EM_MG_FD_203310 | JGI IMG/M metagenome (GOLD analysis project Ga0307516, IMG submission 203310) | Populus trichocarpa ectomycorrhiza microbial communities from riparian zone in the Pacific Northwest, United States - 19_EM | ecosystem: Host-associated > Plants > Roots > Unclassified | place... | reverse complement strand
GGGGTTTGAGCCTTGGTAAGAATCTTGGCCCGTAGTTTTGGATTAGACTTACCTTTTTTTATGTTCTTAGTTACCCCATTAGCAGTCCCTGGTTCAGAATCACATATCAACTCAGGATAGTCCAGGCCACGGGAGCATTTGGAGGGTTGAGGAATGCGTGAGGATGTTACAATGAGTGAGGCATCAACTTGATCCCGCGCGCTGCGCGCCATGCTGGGAAGTTGGGGAAAGGCCGGAAATTTCAGGCTGCGAGGTATGCAGATTTATTTAGCTCAAAGTTGCACATGACGACTGACAAGTCCTTGTTTAGTTGCTTGATGTAGTTACCTCATTACGCTCATCTTGGTACATGAACACGTAAATTTACCAGTATGGTTCTTGAGCCCTCTCTTGGCCCCACCCCCTCTATGGACCTGGTTCAGAACCTGGAGTCCAGGTCCAGCCAACCTGTGAACTCGGACTGTGATCCAGGTCCGGTCCAGCATAATGCCTGAACCTGAACCTGGACTTAAGGTCCAGTCCAAGTTCGAACCGAGTTTGCCAGGTTCGTAACCGGACCGCGGCCAGTATAGCCATAACCTTTACCAACCCAACAAAAAATGATAGTAAATAATATAGTATGGACACCATTTATTACGGACGACCAACTCAACGCATCACCGGACTTGAAGGTCGTGTCGCAGCAGGAGAGTCCATTTCGAAAAACAATTTCCGTCCAATGATGGCAGCTGCTCCTTTGGTATAGACACGTAGACCGAGGAACACTGAGTTTTCGTCTTCGTTGATCTCGATCAGGGGAGGACCACTTGGTTCTGGCGGTCGAGGAAGAGATAGCGGGAGTGGAGCGAGTGGAAGGGGCATTGGAAGGGGGATCGGGGAGGGTGAAGAGATAACCCTTGGCCATGGCGGAAAGGTATTGTTGGTTACAATAGGTCCCCAATTCGCCAGACAACTTTCTTCCTTCCGGGGCATTGGAGAGTTGATATTCGTTGGAACATTGACAGTAGGCTCGGACAAACTTGACCGGACACTCTGAGCTGGAGTAATCGGCGACTTCGCACGAACCGAATCGGCCGAGTCTTTGTTGTTGTAAGTTGTTGTTGTTGTTGTCGTCGTAGTGGTCACCGTTACGGTGACTGTCTTCGTGTCATCGCTCTCTTCCTCCTCTTTCTTCGCCGCCTCGATTGCCGTCTGCTTTTGGTAGAGAACGAGATCACGCTTGATCATCTTTGACAGATCCATTGGAAGATATTTGAACTGATTCCTACAAAAATCCGTTCAGCGAATGAGCTTATTGATCTAGTTGTAACTAACCCGGGTCTGAAATCTAGCCAAGGGGTCAATCGTGCTATGGGAAACGTCAAGCGGAAATCACGTACTCGACACAATAGACTGCCCCTTGACTCTCTCGGTCAGAATCCTCGATAACTTGCGGTGATCCCAGCCACTATCTACTCCTTTTTTGAAATAATCCTATAGGCAAAAGACGTCAGAGTGGAAGTCAAATGCGTCAAAGGTTATTGAAATACCGGATCCTTGATTGTGGCTCTGTCGACACGGACCTGGTTGGTGGAGAGAAGGATGGATCACTGCGAAATGAAGGTTTATCTCACTCACATATATAACATATTCGCCGGCGTCGAGTTCAATTTCTAGATTGACACTCCGAGTAAAAAACAAAGCTGAGGAAGCTTCTGCGACAGGTTCCTCCTGACCCCTCCTGACGACGACAAAGTCGAGGCTCCAACAAGAGGTGCCCGATATATCTTTGAAGTACCGCTTATCAAGTTGGGAGAGAACAATGATGGTGGGCGTTCGTTGAGAGAGCGACAAAGTGACTGAAAGACGTGTGAGTACCAACTTCAGGGTCAAAGTTCAAGCCACTGACAGATGATGTCCCCATAGGACCATGCGACAGGAAGCGGGCGCATCGGCACCTGAACCCACTCTGACGCCATAATCCACGTCGATTCAAACAGAAAGGTGCGAAATATTAGCGACCATGAAGCGAGGAAATCACAATCTGGAACAACATGCAAAGCTGTGGTCAGTCACGATTACGCGGAAGAATTGCCGAAACGCACATTCCATAACAAACTGTCCATCATCCCCGAACCCATGTCCTAGAAGGGGTAGAACCTCTAGCCATTCACGCGTCCATTCCTTCGATCCATCCGACCATCTCCCTGTCCATTCCGAACAGCCCCATGGATTACGAAGAACGACGAATCGTTTGCCTTTGCATTCGACGGCACGGAGGACGGAGTAAGCGTGGTCCCCGAATAATCCATCTACCTTGGGATCTCGGACTCCGCTTCGGTTGGAATCAAGCCCTTCAAAGGAGCACCCGAAAAGGCGATCTTTATTGGCGTTGAGAAGCTCTTCATGCCAAAAACGGTCGACGTCCAGTATGTCCTTTGACAAGATGAGTGCGAAGCATAAAGAGACTACTACTTTAATATACCTTGGTATTTATCGCCGTGGATACGCCGCTGATGAAGAATCAGATAATTGATATAATGCAGCTGAGATGACGATGTCTTACCCGGTGAGATCTTCAGTCGCCTCCAAAGCCTTCCCCCCGGCCAAGGAATGATAGTCCCCATGTAATTTCGCATAGGCCTTCTCGATCAGTGGAACCCACGTTTCGCCTGTGGCTCCTGATCTTGCAAAATAAAGCGTTTTTCCGCCTTTACGAGCCGATTTGTTAAACTGCTCCTTATCTTCATGGTATAGCTCCTTCTCGGCGAGAGTAAGCTCTTCATATTTCGGAACGCAAGTGTAGAGCAAACTTGAGAATGAAATGTGAGGAAGGAAAAGGAAGGCTGGAAAGAAACGCACTCGTCGATGATCACATTGACCCAATAGCTATCCCGGAAGAAGATGAACCCGTAAACCCCAACTTCTTCATCTCTCTACGTTCTCAAGTTAAATAAGTCCGAGAGCCCCAACCAAGAGTGACTCACCGCAACGCAGAATTTTTCCACCAACCCCTGCGCTGTCGACACTGTCGCCAACGCCGACAGAAACCAGCAGTCCCCGATCTTCCCTTGTACGATATCGTTTGAATCCACGCCGTTCACGAAAAAATGTGGTTTGTCGAAGATCTGTGTGACGCGTTGGACATCTGACGGCGCATATTTCCCAGTAAGCGGATAGTCAAGCCCGTGAAGACATCGGTACATGTCGTTCTCGAGATCAAATTCAACATCTCTGGTGGAGTTAATGTCGAATAGGTCAGCCGTCAATGGGCATGCGGAAGAGAGAACTTCGTACCGGAACTTCTTATTCCGGGCCCTGCAATCCTTCGCAATGCGTGCGACTTTGGCTTTGCATTCTTCAAGCGCCTTCTGCAGCTCTTTCGTCACGAGAAGGCCGGGTTGTGATTGGGCCTGAGAATCTGAGGGTACGTCCGATGATGGAAACGAAGGGACAGCCGTCTCTATCGCTTCGATTGCGTCTAACAATGAGGACATGGATTGAAGCGTCTGAAGAATGATCCAGGGGCAACCTTTTATACATACCTCAAGCTGTGTTGCGGAGCATTTGTTTGGTCCCGTACTTGCCGTGCTCATCGCAGACGAAAACCCAACTGGGGATAACCCGGGGTGAGGGGTTGATCCTGGTTGATGACTCTTTCCGGTTTAGAAAAGGTCACATTGCCTAGGCCTGTGCCCAAAAGCTATGCGTACGACAGCACATTTACCCGGCGCACCTTGTTCATGACTGGAAGTATGAGTCTTTTGGTAAGAGCTAAGTCCAGAATATTACCGCCTCCGTTCTTTGCTTTCAGCCAACACGACGCCTGGGGAACAAACATAATGAACATTGACGCATGATGTACCAGATGATCATGAGTGTTGAATCGCCTGATCGGAATACCTCGGATCAAATTCGACCACCATGTGATCGCCGCACCGAAAAATTCATTCCTATCAAGTACAAAGTTACGCGCCGCTCGTCGTGCCACCGCCGGGTCAATTCAACAATCATTCGAGCTGACGAGCCGAGGTAGTGGATGGTTTTCTCTGCTCAGGGAGAATATCGCAGAACGCGAAGCTACGCAAGCCGTCGAGCGGCTCGAGGGCGTGAAGACTCATATCTCCAACCAGCTGGACATTTCCTGGGCCAGTCAGGCGAATGTCAGAAATCGAAGAGTCATCATCACGTCATAAGTATATGCCAGACGAAATCCTAGGGTTGTAGCGGCGAAGCAGATCTCACGGTGCCCAACTTGCACGATGGAAACTGCCAGGTGTCCTCTCACCGGCGAAACATAGCGACTCGCACCTCGGAACTTTGGACGGATGTCCAGGTGTCCCTCCGCAGACCCAGCAACTCCCTCGAGGCGTACATCGTACGCTCACGTGGAACAACCCCCCTGAATATTACCATCGACCTTCTTTACTACTCCAGGGTAACAAACTCCTTCTGTCCTACCATCCAACGCCAGATGTTCCGCTGCCGTTCCTTACGCATTCCGAGCAATTCATCCCCTCAAGATGAACTATATCCACTCCTTCCCCAATTTCAGTCCGAAGCCATTCCCCTTCTTGAAACGTTCTCGATCACCCTGGACATTTTCCTTCCCGATAATACAGAGGCAAATCTCGTTCTGCCACCCTGCGCGATATCTTCCACAGGGGTGCTCCTCGGCTTGTGTCCGCCCGTTTTCAAGGCTTCGGTCTGGTAGCCTTTCGTCCACCACTCGCCAACCTGACGACATTATTCACCCACGGCGGAGAGTACTGCACACGTTGGAACTACGGCCAGTTCAAGCTTTTTGCGGCAGAAATCCCCCGTCTCGAGTACATGTCAATTCAAGGAGATCCGTGCGACCGGAACTACCCACTCGACGCCAGGATTGTCTTCCCTTCTCTCTTGGCCCTTTGCATCCGCTATAGATATACGCCAATATCTCACGTCTTGAAACCCTTCACATCAGGGGGGGTATAGGTCGCGATATCTTCCGAGGGTAAAGGCCTTCTCGGCCAGCAACCATTCCCCGCTTCGAAATTGTTAACGGTCAAGGAATGCATTTTCACCGAACCAGTGTGCACGACCCTAACGGCGATTTCCCCTCCGTTAAACACCTCGCTCTCTGTCATTGGACAAATCATTCCTCGAAGCATTGGCGAGCTGTGGCGGTTGGCCGGAAATGGAGGTTGTCCGTCTCTGGGGTTCAAGACGTGATGCGCCTCGGGATAGTCCGGAGCATGCTGAAGGTTCGGATCGCGCATGGAAAACCCATTCAGAAGCTGGTCGCCTCCAACGTTCCCGTCGTTCTTTCTGATGGATTACGTGCGTGTTGAATACAAGGACTATTGAGTCTTCCCTCTGCTTGGCCGGAATGGGACGTATTATTATTTGTCAGTCTTCACGATTGGCGTCGCCTTGCTGTCCCGCTCATTTCCTAGCAGCGCGTTTGTAGATAAACGTTCCCGGTTGAAGGAGCTCGTCGGTCTATGCCATATGGCTAACATATTAGGCATGGTAATGTTCTTCGGAAATCAACGGTCTTTGGTGAGGAAATTGGACAGTCACATTCCAGTGAGAAAGAAAACCCGAAATGCATGATACACTCATCAACCTCGTCACTAGTCTCGCCGTTAGTAACGATTGATCAGACAATGAGGCGAGAATATCCATCGTAAGGCGACCATCGCGCGGCTTGGCATCGGAACACAACCAGATCAGTCTTGTGGCTGTCCTAAGTTCGTAACAGTCGAAATATTCCAACGTGGCACAAGGGGTCATCCATGACGGCAAGCCTTCTACGCCTTTGAGGGTCCGAAACAAGCTCCCAAACCCCGACTGGTCCGTGGGTCGGTAACGTAAAGACACAGTTGGAATGCGTCACTAAACCAGGCGATGCCGCCTTGGTTGGCGCACTCCTTTCCGCTTAAGACACCCAATTCGATGGCTGGACTCTCGCAACGACTTTGAAAGAAAATCAGAGCTGTTCATCATAACAGGGAAACCTAAGGGCCTCACGTTTTTCTAGCACGCCTTGCCAGTCTCTCCACAGAAATGGGGTGGGGGAGAGCCAATGTCGACGGTAAGATGAAGAGAGCGACGAGAGGTATAAGGATGGTGGTGCGCATTTTGGTTTGTGTGATTGATTTTAGTGAGATTGTGATGGATATCAGTGAGACCAGCTCTGGACAATGGAGAGGATGGAGGATATCGTGCCGCTTTTGTACTTTCTCGAGATTTCCTGTCACGTTGACCCTTTCGCTTACTCGTAACCTTTGCGGTTGGAACCAATCAGAGACCATGCGGACAGTTAACGAACGTTCGACTTCTATTCCACTGCCAGTGGAAAAGCGTTGCACGAAGACCATATGTGATATTCCTCCCGTCAGAGCGATCAGATCGAACCCCTTCAGACTATCTAAATTTTCCTGGAGCAAGGCGGCTATGGTTCGGTATCATGTGTATAAGGAGCCACCGCTGACGAACGTGATGAGGACGCTGAATCGACTGGGGTGGACGTCGGGTAGACGCGCGGGTAGACATGGAATCAGAACAAACAAAGGTTGCATTAGACAACGAACAATTTTCTCGGCGTCGTCCATGTGGGCGTTGCGATGCATTGCACCCGGTTGCCATTCATGATGAACGATGAAACGAATTCGAACCGCCCTGAGCGTGTTTCGCGTGTCAGCTCATCATGGCATGGTCATGCTGTCGGACGCGTTCATTAAGCCGTGGTGCGTGTTACGTCCGAGGCTCGAATGGGATTTGCAAATCCTCCAGGAAAACCCCAGTGTCCGAAGACTCGATTTTCAAGACTACATGAAATTCATTCGCATTGCGGGTTTGTTGAAGGCCACCGTGCGATGTCTGTTTGAGGGACACGTCAGCATGGAGGATCTGAATTCGAAGACTGAAGCATGAATTCGAGAGGTAGCGCACCAGTTGACAAGACAGTGTGATGGCGGCGGCGCCAGAAATCACCATCTGGCATCGTGTCCCACTTAGCTTGGGCGCTCCCATGTTCGCCCTGGGCAACCACGCCGTGGTTGATGCACACATGCATAACGCCCGATGTTTGTGCAGGTCCGGTCGACCGGTCCTGTCTATCCGACGTCTTCCCGGGCGTCTACCCCAGCCGATTCAGCCTTGCGAGAAGTTCGTGGAGGGCGGTGCGTACCTACAAATCCAATATTTTTCGTCTGACACCTCCTCCCATTAGCAACAAAATATTGATCTCAAATAAGCGTCCACGCGTAAGCCTGAAACCGAAAAAAAAAAACATCAAACGACGGATGTGATAAATTTTTAGACAATGAGGTGCCCACTGCCCTCACCATGTGGTTATCGCGATGCGCCACATCCAGACTGCATGGTGAACCGTCGTGAAGGAGCTTGATCAAATGGTTGCACATGGAATGGCCGGGGGGAGGTTTTAAATTAGCGGAATTTTTTTTCCGCTAACCCTGACGATGTTCCTGGACCGGTTCTTGTGTATTACCGTCCGGCGTTCCAGGCCCGAACGGGAAGTCACGGATCATCGTCGATGTTTTTGGCAGGTCGCCAGACAATCGTTCCTGGGTTGCAGTCATCAATCATGACATTCCGCCGAATCAACCTAACTCCCGTACTTGGAATTTGCTAGAATCATGTCACGCACGCGTTTCGTACAATTTGAGACGTTCCGTCCGAGTTCCACATTCGAAGGACTTACAAGTCCGCATTCAAGGCACTCTGTCAGGATGAAACTACAGATGCTAAAGGTGAGCGAATAAATAAATGTGCTTCTCCAGCGTCATTCTACTCGTGCAGAAACTTTCGTTCAAGTTGTCGCTTATTGAATAAGCCTTGGCTTAGTTTAGAACTATGAAGGGGTGCGTCTACCGCCTAGTTTCGTTCAATTTGTGTGCTTATGATTTGTAGAACTCTGTGGTCATACCGTAATGATGCCTCGCACGGATTTGGACCTTTTCGCATCACTTCGTCTGCGTTCCATGTTGTACTGGTACGTCAAGGGCTGCTTGAATAGTACATAATGTCAAAGCTCATGATTCAGTAGACCTACGCACATTCCTTCGCTCCGTCAAGACACTGATCTGTCATTTCAAGTGGGCCAGCTTTTCCGCCCCTTTTCAAGTCACTTAAATCAATGTTACTGTCTTAGATCATGCATTTCTCTTTTCCGCTTCGACGGCCATCCATCAGGTCCCCCACGCTCCTTTTCCTTGTTAAAAATGTTCTTCAAAGTTTCTGCCAAATCCGTAAGTTATCTTCTCTCGTTTGTCCCCATATAGCTTGTGCTTCGGGCCTGACTTACACACACTGCTACAGCCAGCCACTTCCAAGTTCCGCCGAGCGCCCAACAAATCCATCCCACTTCCGAAACCCTCCAAACTTGGAACGCACCGACAACGAAACACATTCACTCAGTCGCCGACTTTCATGTTCTCAAGATCCTCAGTCACGGCCGTGGCGGAACCATCGTTTATCTCGCTCAAGATAAGTCTTCCTCCACAAATGTGGCTATCAAGGTTATCCCAAAGCTTGGAGGGGTAGCGGACGACGACGCCGAGCGACAAGATCAGTATGAAGAAGTCCTCAGGGAAAGAGACATCCACGAACTCCTATCCTTGCCTGCAACCACCTCGGTCGTCCCGTTGCTGTGCTCCTGGCATGATACCGAAAAATTTTATATCGTCACAGCGCGTTATCCCTACTTCAGATACTTTACATGCTGATCTGGCTTCGACCACCAGGAATTCATGGCTGGAGGGAATCTAGCGATCGAGATGTTGCAATCACAGAGACTAGATGAGGATAGCGCCCGTCTCTATGCGGCGGAATTGGTGCGTGCACATCCACTCCCACGTATTCCTTGCCTTTAATCCACTCCATTTCCTCCAGATTGTCTGCATCGAGGTGCTCCGCAAGAAAGGCATTGTCCATCGCGATGTCAAGCCTGCCAACATAGTGTTCACCCCTGATGGGCACTTGCGACTCCTCGACTTCGGTTTAAGCGCCAGATACACACCCCGCCCTGATGACGAGGATCTCAACTCTTCCTCCTGCGCGTTGGCGTTTGAAGTCGACGAGACTGCGGATTCTGGGTCGTTCCTCTTCCCCGTTCAAGATTCCGTGTGGACGTCCTCCTCGCGCTGTGGAACGTGTCATTTCATGACGCCCGAACAGCACCAAGGGTTGCCTTATGGAATTGAGGTCGATGAGTGGGCGATAGGAGTCATCTTGCACTGCATGCTGACCGCTCGCGTTCGTGGATTCCTTCCCTTTCAATATCCTTTCCTTATCAGGGCTGACTTCTCCGTGGTACACAGATGCCTTTCGGTGCCGACTTTTTCGAAGAGGATCAAGTGGTGGAATGCGTCATTCATCAACCCCTCGTGTTCAAGGAGTCGGACCGCATTTCGGATTCAGCTAAGGCACTTATCTAAGGCATGCTCGAGAAAGACCCTAGGAAAAATTGTCGCTTGGGGACGTTAAAGCCCATCCCTTCTTTGATACGATGTAAGCGATACCTTTCCTTTTTCCCTTACTGAGCTGACTGGAATTCAAATATTTTCAGGGACTGGGAACGCGTCAAGACTCGTCACACCCCGGCCCTGTGGAAGCCATATCTTCCTCCCCTGCCCCGCCTTGCTGCAGACAGGCCATCCATTCAAGAAGGCTAACGATACGACGACTTCAATGATCCTTGTCCAGGATTCGATTATACTTCTCCGCAGATAGACCCGGGGAAGGATAAGTTGCCGATGCCTCCTCGTGTCATGAAGCGATGACGATGGTTCCGTAGCATCGTCAAAAGAAAAGAGTGTGGGGGCTCAGAGCTCCAAAGCCCGTCCAAAGTTCGACGCCTTCCAGCGCGGCTTCTTCCACTTCAGCTTCCACTTCAGCCTCCTCAGCTTCTTTATCTTGCACTCCTCGAAAGCCAACCGTCATTTCACCCACATCGTCGAAGACAAACAACAGTCGCACCACTCCCGACTCCACAACTTCCGCTACCCCCTCTACACCGCCATACGCTCCTCCCGGTCTCAAACAACTAGAAGACTCCCCTAGTCCTACGGTGGAACCTACCGGCCACCAAGCCTGCGAAGTTTTGCTCTCGGCGTCCTCCATCCACGAGCTTCCGTCTACGCCAGGCGACTTTACCTCACTCAGCACGAGCGATCAAGTTGCAGAAGGTGATCATTATTACGAGGCCATCATCCCTGAAGAGCTCCATCTCGAGGAATAGGAGATGCCGAAGGAGGTCCATTACCGGCCCGCTCTGAACCCACACGCGATCAGCGAGACCGACTGCGTTGAGCTCTTGACCAAACGGAGGAGCTACCTCAAACCGCTTCTGTTGCCTGAACTTGTCTCAAAGCGCTACAGTACCTCGACGGCCTCCTCCTCGTCGCCTCATACGTTTGACAACGGCGGCCACAGTCATGCTTCTGACCATCCCCCCTTTATTCGGCTCGGCGGACGACGTATCACTTCTTCCGTGGCTTTTGCTGAACTTGAGGATGAAGGCATCGACTTGAGTTCCTCCACCGACGTGTGCTACCTCTTTGGCACCACCGTAGCGTCATCATGCTCTTCCCCGTCGTCATCAAATGACGATTGTGCTTCTTCCCCTGAAGCGGCTTCATTTGTGAGGCTAGAGGGAAGACACGTAGATCCCTTTGTGGCATTCGTGGAACAGGAAGATGAAGACCTCAAGCTGGGTTCTAAGGACGTTCGTATGCAAGCTGGTCGTGTCCAACGCTTTGCTTCCTGGGTTCGGCGCGCACTTGGCCGTACCTCGGGCTGCGCTGGATATGAATGACGGTTTCGAGGGGTCGTGGAGAAGAGGATGGTGAAGGTGAGGGCGGGTGAGGAAAGGTGATGAACGCGATTGAACCCAAGTTTTTAAAAGAATTCCGAACCAAAGACTCATCCGACAGCCAACGAAAACCGCAGGGTTTCGGAGGAGTGCCTTGTCATGGAGGGGCTAATTTCGGGGGTCAAAAAATGGTCAATAAGACCCACAGGTGATGAAGGGAAAGAGCTCTGTTAGAGAGTCTCGACGACCCCTTCAAGGTCTTCCAACCACTCACCCGAATCATAAGGATCGCGGTTGGCCCCTCCGTCAGGCGACATCACTGCCTCGGGCGTCTATAGATGGCGCTGTAATATCCCTCAGTAAACAGATCGTTAGGTTCCGTTTCGGGGTACTTGTATATTTGCTGGTAGATTGCGATACTTTCTTCCATGTTATGTTTTGCTATTCGCTTTGTACTGCTCGTCTGCTCTGATTACCTGTATACCATGTCCTATTTCGATACCAAATGTTGTGCTAGTAGTATAGTATGATACCGCATTTCATCCGGTTTCACGACTTGCATTTCGTTTAATACATTCCACCGCCCGAAGTAATTTGAGTAGGGAAGTTAACGAGGGATTAATCTGGTTACTTAACCTGTGAATCTGCGACTGAATACAAAGACATATTTGTTCGACTCGTCGTCCTTCAACATTATACGGTGATGTGCATTACAGCAGTCCGGTCTTGTCATCCATCACGAACTCCCTCTCATCGATGTCTCGTCTTGTGCATCCCATATCGTGATCTTCTTTCTTAAAAAGCTCGCGCACCCCTCTTGTTGGAATTCGGGATGTATGCGAGCATGCGCGATGCATTGCCCACACCTTTCCTTTTTTAGTTCTTCCTTTGTCGTCTACATTCTAGTACTAGTCTAGGTACATATTTAATATCCCTATTGCTTTGTACATATATAACTAGCCTAGCTACGTAGTCGTACCTCATCCGTTTGCCTCTCGAGCTCACCGAGGCCAAACGATAATTTCATCCTTTGTCTGTTTTCGTCGTCGGTCGGATCGCTTCGCTTATCCCAACACCTCTTGCCATGAGGTCGATATTTACTGTCTTGCCGCACCACATCTTATCTGAACTTCTGAAGAAGCAATATATAGATTGACAAATGCGGAGCCTAACCAAGTAGGGGAGAAATGCGGCAATGATGATAGAATAGTACTCAATGCGAGGAGGGAAATAACGAGAGAAATTGCAAGGAGAACTGGAAGCCCATCCAGTGAACGTACAAACATCCCAAAAGCTCATCAACTATCTCATTTCAGACGAGTTCAAACCAGCCTCGTCTTCTCAGCGACAGGAACGGTGATGCGGAGGTTCTATAAAAGAGGGAGGGAAAGAAACCAGACGTAGGTAAGCAATCATAGAACCAAAATTCACAAAGAACAGATTGAAATTTAGTTCAGAAGTAGTACTTGGAGCGGCGGTCTCCACGCCCCAAGTTGCTACGAAAATCTCAGAGCAACCACTCCAGGTGTTCGGGTTGATGTGTCACAGCCGTGAACGGCCAGACGTCCTGGGTGACTCTGCTGGGACTCGGCTCCCTGGACCAGGTCGACGGCATGCCAGAGAGCGTGCCATAATCCTTGACAACAGAACTCACCTCATCACCTGGGAGCCTAAGACGCGCCTCGCGGGCCCGAGCGCGCGAGCGCTTGACGAGCTTCGCAGCCGTGAAGAGGCACAGAAGACTGAAGAAAACGTATGCACCGGTGAAGGCGGCTCTGACGTGGTCGTTGGCCTGGAGGTTGCCAAAGACGAGGTTCATCATGGACTTGCCGGCGTTGCTGTTACAGACGTCCCTCCACTGCTTGTTGCTGGTGATTGCGGAGTTCTATGAACGAGGGTCAAATGTGTGAAAGGAAGGTGGATAGGTTGAGATAGATGACGGACCTCGGCGCGGTAGATGAACTCGGTCAGGGGAATATCTGCATGGTGTCCGAAGACGTGGAGATCGTTGAAGCTGTCTGTGGTACCGTTCCTGAATTTGACGCGGATGAAGTCACGGAGGTCGGGAGGGTTGCCACGGCGGAGCTCGATGACCAGGGCAGAAGAGTAGTTGGCTAGATACAAGACGTCAGGATTATCCGCAGAAGATGGAAGGTGAACTTACGGATACCCTTGAGCTCGGGGTGCTCGTCGATGATGCCGGTCATATGGAAGAGCGAAATGAATGGCTGGTAGGTGGTCTGGATCAACAAGAACTGGAGGGGATCACCGTTGAAGGAGATGCGTTCGAGGGCGGTGATAATGCTGTGCATGATTGTGCGACCAGCAACTGTGGAAGGAAGATGATGGCTCGTTTCAATCGTAGGGTAGAATTAGACGAACTGTTGCCGACGCCTTGGATATCTTTATCCGAGAAGACACCATCCTCGTGGAAGTTGGCGAAAGCGCGAGCTTGGTCAATGAGTGTAGGTGGAAGACGGTGAGCATAGGTCCTGTTATGGACGAGTTCGGTGTTCATGAAATCGAAGATCTAAATTCTCCTCTTGAGATAGACCGCTTAAAAGAGCCACTTGAATTTCGACTCACGTTCCACTAAAGAAATCGGCCCGATCAGGTCTATAGTCGACATCAAAGGAGAAGAATAGTAAACATACGGCGTTCTCGAGAGTGAGGGGTCGACCAAAAACGTAATCCTTGACGGCATTGAAGAAAGGTTGGGCAACCTTTTCCTTTTCCTTGAACTCCTGAGACGCGTGGAAGTTTCTGATGTGTTTTTCGAAAGCCTGAAATTCGAATGGGCTTTGAGAATGAATAAAGGAAGGTAGTCAAGGATCGCTCACAGGGCAGTCAGTCCAACTCTCAAGAGACCTGTCATTGCCGGGTTCGACAGTCTCCACTATCATCCTATGAGCGTTTGATCGTCACCGAAGGAGCGGAAAACGACCCACCAGGCACGTATTGGTAGCCACCAAGGGGAGCAGTAACTGTAGTCTCGTTCGCAAGGACGATTTTATTATTGGGGGTGGGAGGGAAGAGTCCTTGGAGGAGGGCGATGGCGGAATCAAAGACGACGGTCCCCTCGACTCCAGCCTTGACACGGGTCTTGACCTCGTTATTGTCGACCAGGTCGGATCGGATGCCGTTGATGTAAGAAGACGACGTAGGGTCGAAATAGGTCGAGCGGAGCGTGGTCCCAAGGCTATGAGACTCGGCCTATGGGGGGTAATTCGTGAGGTTAACGAAAGGACGGCTGGACGGACAGGGAGCGAGGGATACTGACCACACCGAGCGCAGTGGTCTCTGTGTTAGAACCAGCGTACGTTTTCGGGTCTTGGTAGTAGTTGTTGCGATCGCCGTTGCGAGCAATGACAATTACACCGAGGACCTTTGACAGCAACATCGTTCAGTGCTTGGTGATGAGAGGGAAGTGAAGGAAGTGGGTGAGGACCGTCTGCCGCGTCGTTCCCTTGCTTATAAGAACGAAAGCCATGCCTGTCTCTGCATAAGCCTCAGTGACTTCATTACACGACCAGCCAGGCTTGCACATGGTGATGGAATGCTGGAGCTGCAGACCGTCAGGTCGTGAAGCAAACCGCTTCGCGCACGCCACGGGGCACGTTGTACATGCTTTGAGGCCCGGTTTCTTATTGACGGACTGCCGGCCGCCCTACATTAATTTCATTTCAGTACCCAAGAAACTCCGGGTCTATCATATTTTCCCTCAGGAGTTCGTATTTCCGTCTCTATGAGGACAGAAGGCTGTGTCCATCTCCCGCGTACGGCCTTGAGGTATACTTTGGCTGTTCAAGTTGTCGCCTGCCGGTGGACACGAGGTGCGCAAGTGACGATACCCATCCGGGCACAAGGCAAACAAGTTACCATCTAGCCTCGTGTTGTTGACTAAATTCACATCCTGGGCCACGACAGGTTTCCGGAGTCGACAATGTGGCTTATTACCCAAGCACGAAAAGAAGAAAACGCCACCATACTGTATTCTATAAAGGCGGGAAGTAAAGAAAAACGTGTGGGTAACATGAGGATTTAACTTGGGATTCCGTGGTTGGATATCACGCGCTCTATTAAGATAGAGGTACACGATCCGGACAGGCTGCGAGATCTCAATAACGATGAGAAGGTAGGTGATTATCACGACCCTTACCTCGAGATCAGATTGCTCATTTCTTTTTCCTGACTTTGCCCACAGACGGTTTGGTTTGGCTCGCAGAAACACTTGAGGATGGAAGATCAACATTCGAGCTCCCTTGAGTAGTCCCACCACCCCCAGGACCTCTCCGTTTCTTTCCTTGTCTAAATGTCGATCTCTCTGATTTCTTCAACCAACGTTCGGGGTCAGGTGGGGGTGTCACCCCCGGAACCACCCCTTGCGGAACACGCGACTTGCGTACTTTCTTCTCGACCTGCGGTGCGGACGCTGTGGGAAGGGCCGTCGAAAGAGGGGCGGTGATTGGATTTCCGGTTGGAGCCGGGGGAGGGTTGGATTCTAGAGTGGTCGCAAGGGAGGGAGGGAATGCGTCAAGCGCATGTCTGAAGCCGGTGGTGATGAAGTCGAGATGCTTTTGTGCGGCTTGAAGGTTGGTTAGGATGTCTGAATATTCTTCCGAATCCTAGACGTGCATTTTTTTAAAAAAAAAAAAAGGAAAATCCTAAGATGGACTCAAGCTCACTGGATCTACACTCTCCAGCAACACATTGTAGATTTCTACGGCCTCGGCATAAGATCCCTCGCGGTAACCCTGTTTTATTCATCGGCTAGGGGCGTAGTCATGATGGTGGGGCACACGTACCAATTGGGCTTCTAGGTGCATGAGGCCGCGATCACCATCTACTTTTTCTCCTTTGATATCGTTCAAAACCTTCCTTGCTTCGTGTTCATTTTGGAGGCGATAGAGCGAATATGTGCGTTGATAAGCGTGGTTGCCACCGTTCCCGTCAGAATCGATAAAAGAAAGAGCAGCGTCATATTGTTCAGTCTGCAACAACAAGAAGAGCCTCGTTTGCCTCGCATCCACATCGGCGGGGTCCAGGCGCAAGACTGGATACGGAGAGAGGTTTGAGCGGCATTTCATAACAGAGAGAAGATTAATGGGATCTCACTTTTCTCGCACGACTTGATCGCGTTGGTAAAGTGGGTGCCGTCGATTTGTGCACATAGCGATGTAAACAATCGTCTAAGACGTTCCGGGGCGCTCAAAGGCTGTCTGGTAGTCGATCCCCCGGCTGAATCCTTGCTTTTGTGCTTACTGGTCGATGCAGGCGCCGGCGCCATTGAGGTGGTCGAGAAAATGAGGGGTCTGTGCGTTGTTTGGCGACCAACACTCCCACGGCCCCTCATTCTGCAACGCCCACAAAGAAAGATGTCCTCCGAAGAGTACGATAAATTCGACGACCAAACTGCTCAATGGAAACTAATTTTTGGCGTACAACAGACCTCTTCAAGACACTGAACGGCCCGCACCTCTGGAACCGCCACGAGTGCCGACCGAACCAGCAGCGATGGCGGCGAACAACAAGAAACGACCGCGACTAGACCTAGGAACTAGCGCTCCTGAACGCAAGCGGGGTAAAACCATGTTTGGTTTATTAGTTGGTACTCTTAACAAGGCAAAAATCGAGGACAAGGAGCGAAATGCGAGCGAGGCGGTGAGTTCAACTGGACTCGAGCACTCAATACAACTGATTGGCGATCTTTCCAGGCAAAAAAACGACAACTGATAGAACAAAGACTACAGAATAAGCTACGAAAGGAAACTGACTCTGTCAGGAGAGCCGAAGAGGCCAAAAAGGACAAGACGAGCGCCAATCGCAGGGAAGAAGACCTGCAGCTCAAAGACTCCATTGTATGTTTTGTTTTCCCCTCATACGGGCCTAACATGTTAATCTTGCATGCAGTACAAGTACCGCCGGACGCGACTGCCCCTGCTCGCACAATTCCTTATCACTTCTGACGACATCCCTACCGACGACTCAACTCCCTCATCCAGACCACTCAGTGCACTACCCACCCGCTCACATCCACCACCGCTCTATTACCTCCCTGCTATCTTGACCCCTGCTCAAGAGTCCTTCCTTGCCCGCAGAAAAGTAGAGGCGAGTAGTTCGCCCAAGCCTCATATCCCTTGCTTATCAGCTCATGGCTCTTTCCCACTTTTAGGTCTCTGAAGCAGCGGAAAAAGAATGGCAAGCTTTCCGTGAGGAACGCGAAGCCGGTATCGCTGAGGTGCAGCAACTCCGACGACGTGTTGCTGAGGAAGAGGCGCGGAAAAGGATGGAAAAGAAGGAGAACGACGAGATGGATATGGATGGTGCGGTGCCACCGGTTCCTGTCGCTAATGGACCCGTCGAGCCGGCGGCTAGGATGGATGTCGACGAGCAGGGTGGGACAGCCGAAGAGCCGGCGTCCGAGCTTGAGAAAAAGGAGGAGCCGTCCACCATGCAAGCCGACGACGATGAGGCTGTGGAATATTAGTCTACTGGTCAAGGTGTGTTTTCTTCATTTAGAGACTGAGATTGCTCGGACTGACACCTGCCTCCTTTCTCATCCGTTACGCAGTATTTCCATGATATTACCCATCTGTGCGTTTCTTCCTTTTCCTTCTTTTCTTATCCATTACGGCCTTGATGCTCTCCGAGCATTTGTCCTATCTTGGATGTCTCGATTGTGTTTGATAGGTTCCCTTTCATGCGATCGATTTGTATCCCGTGGTCTTGATTTAAGCAACGATTCATGAGATGATCTTGAACTTGAGTGAAGCACTTATGGATCTGGACTACGACCTTTCAGGAGGGTTGGTTCATCCTTCGCAGTACTTATGTACAAGGCGGGATGTTCCGTGCTGAAGCACTCATGTATTACGAGTGCCACATTGATTGTGCCGTTCGTCCAACTCTGTTCTCACTGGCAAACCTATATGGTGCAACATCCTTTCCAAGCGTCGCGATTGCAAGACCCATCGTCACACGCAAATCAAAAAGAGTTGTCTCGACGACAAGTGTTAACAGACTTCAGCGAAGCGTTACTAAGACCACGTACGGCCGGCGAATACATAGATGACTGACCTTAGCCCCCATTTCTTTCTACCGCCCTGACGATGATGCTAAATCCAAGTCATCCTGCTGCGTGACTCGTGTTTCCATTCGGTATGCGCATTTGTTCCACCCCACTTCCGTACCGCCTTCAGCACCAACGTTCTGGGTAACCGCGATAACATGGGCGTTCGATAATTGGTTGGGTGCGTTCAGCCATTGAAAACTCCGTGAACGTTGGCGTGAGATCGTGTCGCAGGACTTGGACCCACAAAAAGCTATTGGTTTACATATATCACGGAAATTATCACTACATAAGAGTTTGTTAAATTCCCTCCCTCTTCCGAGTTCCTACATATTTCACGTCTGCAACAACTGCCGACTGGCGACCTGCATCCGCTCTAGCTTCTTCGTCAACTCTTCCCTGCGACTCGCAACGCTCGGATTCTCCTGCGCCAACTCTCTACAAATCCGTTGGGCATTCGGCCCGTTGATACCAAGACCAGTTATCAAAGCCTGCAAAACATCCCGTTCCGCACCTCGCACGAGTTCGTGATCGATGGCAAGCGGGATGTTGTCAGCGAAGCGTTTGTAAGCAACTGTTTGGAAATATTCTGGGATCAGCAACGCGAGAGAAACTTTTTGGGCAACTGAAACTTCGATATTTACCTTGGAAATACGCACGAACCTCCGCCATGATGATCAGTGCAGGATCCATCCCGTCAGACGGAATAAGCTTCGCCAGGTCGTCCACTGTATTTCCAGCAAGACCTGCCTCAGCAAGTGCAGCAAGCGCCCTGGACACCGCCGAAGGAGACGTGGTGGACGAGGCATGACGCCCCCCCACGAAGAGGCCCTGCGTGCTCGTTTGTGGAGGAGCCCTCATATGTTCGCGGATGGCGTTCATAAATGCCGCATTCCGGTCTTCCTCCCGGACACCCTTGTAGTGCGCCAAAAACTTGGCTTTGTAGTCCAAGTGGTAATGGGTGTTTAGCGTGAAAGGACCGTCTTCTAGGTCCAGCAGCCAGTCGACACGCTGTTCGGCCCGTTCCATGCATGTGGTGAGATGATCTTGGAGTAGGACCCTGTGAACGAAATGATAAAGAGGTCAGGAGTTGAAAAAAGGATTCTAGTATACTAGGAACACCTCACTTGACGCGTTGCTCCAACTGTCCTTGCCCAAACGAACTGAAATGGAGGGTGACCAAACGCATCACCTGGGCACCTAAAATAGTGTACACGGCTCGGCAGAAGAAATGTGCTGGGGCCCTCCATCGCTGGGTACATGCCTTTATGTAACTTTCTTGTACGACGAAGGGGTAGTTCCCGGGCAATTCACACGGGTACGGGATCTTATCACAGATGAGTAACAAGCTCTCTCTAGGAACCTAAGCTCTCGAATAAAACGTACCGCTGAGCCCTGTCCAGGACCTCGTCCACATAAATCCGTTTCTGGCCCTTCCTATCCGCAGGATGATCCTCCACATAAATGCCTTCCTCAGATACCAAAAAATCCAACCTCGTGCTGAGTGTCTTCTTGCCTGCATGATGCTTTTCAAAAGGGCAAAAGTCGGGTGCGGTGCCGCGGACTGTGCTTCTGAAATGTTCCTGTTGGCCGATGATGTTTTGGAGGAGTCCGTCCTCGTTCGAGACGCCTTGTACGTGCCTGGCGAGGTCGCAGATGAAGCCGTGGAGCAAGGACGCGATCTCGTTGGAGGGGTCGTTGGAGGGAGCTTTGGGAAGTTTGAGCAGGCTCTCCCGCGTGGACTGCATCGCGCGCTCTAGCTCTCGTTGGATCTCGGGGAGGCTATGCCATGGGGAAGGAGAGAAAGTTCAAAATGCTTGTCTATTTATCGAATTTCTAAAATTCACCGTTTCGAGATCAAATCTGATAGGATGGCGCTCAACCGGTCTACGAGGTTGCCTGTGCGGAGGTATTTCTGGTAGACAGGGTCGAGGTCCGACCATGGCGTCGTGAGGGAAAAGAATGCGTCCTCCATGTTTCTGGCTTCAGCCCAGGTGATCCCTGCTTTGATTTCTTGGGATGCAGGCTGCTTGACGCAGTACCAGCCGTTTTCGAGAGTCTCTTCCTCGTTTCGGATAAAGTCTATCCAGTTGGGCTCCTCACCGAGAGGAATGCGGTCGGGTTTAGTCAAGACACCTGGGATGGGAGGCTTAATGTCCTATACGAAGCTACAAAGTATGGGAGCTTTGGTGAGGGGGGTCGTACCTATCGTTCGTTTTCCCAGAAGATCGTGTCCCTTCGCGAGCTCCTGTGCACCTTGATTTTGGAAGTCGGCTACATCATAAAATATCGTCAATATCCGGGGTCGGACTAGACGTCAGGGTGTCATACTTTCACAAGTGACTGTTAATAAAATAATTGTGCTGGGTCGCTTGATATATGACCCAACTAGGTTTTCCACAAGCTCAATGTCCTTTGTGTTACCACTCATCCCGACTGCCGCGATCAAACCTGTGTTAGAAAAAGGTGACATCATAACTCGGGATCATTGGGCTTACGAGTCGGATCTCACCTGGTAAATCACAGAAAGAAAGATCAGCTACATCCGGGCCACTAATCTGCAACGAGACATAATCCGTCGAGAAAGTCAATTCCATATTTTCATCATCGGCATGGAGGTAATGGTTGGCTCCTCTCTCCTTACGGATCTTGGGATTGAGGATCGCCCGCTGGGCTCGCCTGATACGGTCTTCAACCTCCGATTTGTCGTTTATGACGTCCCCGAAAAGCTCATTCTGCTGCCGTCCATCGTCGACAGTGCAGAGCGAGACCAGACATTTCCAGGTGTCTGTCGAGCGGGAAAGACGGCATTCCGTCGGGCACCTAGGTTCAGTTGTAGCCAATTGACAACGAGAGAATGACAACCAACCGTGTACAAGTCCCAGCCTCTCGCGGCAGGGTGATCCCGGAGATAGATTCGATCAAGGACGATTTACCGGCGCTTTGCGAGCCTATCACGGCAATCTGAGGAAGGTCATTGTCGATTTGGACTCTACAGCCAGGTGAGTACATATGTCAGAGAAGAAACGTTATGGGAGAGAGAGGATACTGCACCCGGTGCTGTGAAGCCGGTTAACGAGGTCGAGCATTCGTCTACGCCCCTGAGATAATTGCGGGTTGGAGAGGCCGACTCCTTGATTGCCGTGCACCGGACTGTTCGGTATCGACATTGACGTGGTGGAGAAGCTGGTCATAAAATCGAGTTCGTCTTCACTCATTTTCTCGGTCATGATGAGCGTATAGGGGAAAGGAATGGGCCACAGTGTCTTGGATCCCGTCCAAGACAGTCTTATCACAGTCTTGCCCATGGTTGGGATCGCTCACGCGTTAATGATCATTCTAAGATTTCGTGCACGATTCCGGCGATGAGGAAGAAGAACAGAATGATACGCGCAAACCCCATTCGAAAAACAGACCGTCTTGTTCCACACTGCCGTGAGAAACGAACGTTGTCAGGACTATCTACCTGGTACCGCCGCCTGCAACCCAAGCTCCCGCACGATTCGCAACGTTGAGCACGCCTGAAGATATGGGGAGACGAAAGATCCAAATTCAGCCCATCACAGTGAGTCGCACCGCCCCAGTCTTGGGATTGCGCGCTGTGTGCACGCACCCGAGTTTTTCCGATGCTGCTGGCATCCGCAGCACCCAA
>Ga0307516_10003127_pt1 | contig 21526 bp, 15 predicted proteins | sample 19_EM_MG_FD_203310 | JGI IMG/M metagenome (GOLD analysis project Ga0307516, IMG submission 203310) | Populus trichocarpa ectomycorrhiza microbial communities from riparian zone in the Pacific Northwest, United States - 19_EM | ecosystem: Host-associated > Plants > Roots > Unclassified | place... | reverse complement strand
CGGAATTGATGCTGGTGATGCTGATCTTCGGTTTTGAGGAGCTATTGCTCTTCCCGCAGGCGACAAGGACCAGTATAAACGCAGGTACCAGGAAAGGAGTAAGCTTCATGATGCTGATTTGAGATGTACAAACCTACCTAATTTTGTTCAAAAGGGGTAGGTTTGCGTAAATTTTTGCAATTTATTGATGAACAATGACAAGTATAGAGAATCAACTATTTTCCGTTACAAAAGACAATTTTACAGAACAGGCCCTGGCTGTTTTCCATTTTCAATACCGCCACAATCCCCTCTATCGCCAATATACCGATACCCTTGGGATCGATCCCTCTTCCATACGTACCCTTCCGCAGATCCCCTACCTGCCCATCAGCTTTTTTAAGACCCATACGGTCCTGGCTACCGACCAGCCGCCGGAAAAGGTCTTTGAGAGCAGCGGCACTACGGGTACCGGTGGAAGCCGTCATTACGTAAAAGATGCGGACCTCTACCGGAAAAGCTTCAGGACGGGATTCGAAAGGTCCTATGGAACTATTACGGACTGGTGCGTCATAGGGTTGCTTCCTTCCTACCTGGAAAGGTCGAATTCATCGCTGGTGATGATGGTCGATGAGCTGATCCGGGAGAGCGGGCACCCCAACAGCGGATTTTACCTGTACGAGCATGAAAAGCTGTATGCGGCGCTAAAAAGGCTGGAAGAAGGCCAACAAAAGACCCTCCTGATCGGGGTTACCTTCGCCTTACTGGATTTTGCGGAAAAAGTTTCCATGTCCCTGCAACATACCGTGGTCATGGAGACAGGCGGAATGAAGGGAAGACGTAAAGAAATGGTCCGCCAGGAATTACATGCTTTTCTCTCGGAGAAGCTGGGACCACCCCTGATCCATGCAGAATATGGAATGACCGAACTGCTCTCCCAGGCTTATTCTTCCGGCGGGGGCCTCTTCGAGCCCGTACCCTGGATGAAGGTACTCGTCCGGGAGGAGGACGATCCCCTGGCCGTAAAGGAAGAAGGCGCGGGCATCCTCAACATCATCGATCTTGCCAACCTCTATTCCTGTTCCTTCCTGGCGACGGATGATACGGGTACGGTAGGCCCTGACGGAGGGTTCGAAGTATCCGGCCGGGTGGATAACAGCGATATCCGCGGGTGTAGTTTACTGGTGGTCTGAAACATCCTGCTTTTCAACTATTTGTTTTACATTTAACGGGTAATCAAACTGCCGGGGCCGGGCCCCATAAAATGCTGGAATTTAAAAAAGAATCCGTAAAAAGAAGGGTATTGAAAATGTACCGGAAAGCAAATGCAGGGCATGTTGGGTCCTCTTTGTCCTGCCTGGAGATCCTGGTATTTATCAAATTTGAATGTATGAAGGCGGAAGATGAATTGATCCTTTCCAAAGGACATGCAGCCGCCTTATTGTATAGCGTTTTGGCCGAAGCAGGTTCGATCTCCGAAGAAGAGATCGGAACTTTTTATCAGGAAGGCACCGGGCTGCCGGCACACCCTCCTGTGAACAGGATCAAAGATATTCCTTTCAGCACGGGCAGTTTGGGCCATGGGCTATCGCTGGCCGCGGGATTCGGATTGGCCGCCAGGCTAAAAAAGAACGGGAAAAAGATCTTTTGCGTCACCTCGGATGGGGAATTGAACGAAGGCAGCACCTGGGAAGCGGCTCTGTTCATACAGCAGCATCAACTCCGGAATGTGGTCTGGTTCATCGACAGGAATTATTTACAAGGTTTTGGCCGGACGGAAGAGGTGTTGAAGTTGGATCCGCTGGATAAGAAGTTGGAGAGTTTCGGCTTCCAGGTCATGATCGCGGATGGGCATAGTTTCTCCTCTTTGAGAGAAAAGGTCCGGGCATTCAAAAATGAGAACCCTCTTGTCATCATATGTAATACGATCAAAGGCCTGGGCATGAGCACGGAAGATACGCTGGCTTGCCACTACCTGCCTTTGAAGGATACGGATTTCCCGGAATAAATAAATCTATCGGATGCGCAATGAGTTTGCAAAAGCACTTATCGGATTATCCCGAACGAACGACCGGATCATTTTTCTAACGGGCGATTTGGGTTTTATGGCATTTGAAGAATTGCGGGAATGTCTGGGCGAACGGTTTATCAATGCCGGCGTGGCGGAACAGAACATGGCCGCAATGGCGGCATCCCTGGCCCACGAAGGATTCCTGCCTTTTATCTACAGTATTTCCCCCTTCATTACCCTGCGGCCTTATGAACAATTGCGCAACGATATCTGCCTGCATAATTTACCCGTAAAGATCATTGCCAACGGGGGAGGATATGGGTATGGGATCATGGGAAGCATCCACCATAATATCGAAGACATCGGGTCCATGCGGATCCTGCCAAATATGAAGGTCTATGTTCCTTTTACAAAAGAAGACGTTCCTTCCGTCCTGCAGGAAATGAGCCGCGACCCTTCTCCCGGCTACCTGCGATTGAATACGGCCGCCACCCGGAAACTGCCCGGCGCTTTTTCGCAATGGAGAAAAATAAAAGCAGCGACCTCGGCGCCCAGGGCCATTGTCATCGGTACGGGAACGGTAACGGAGAACCTCTTTGCCTTGCCGGAACCTTTACTGGAGGACCTGGAGATCTGGCTGCTGAGCCAATTCCCCGTGACCGGTCTTCCGCAGGAACTCCTGGATGCGATCGCATCGGTTAAGAACCTCATTACCCTCGAAGAACACCAGGGGCAGTGCGGATTGCATGAGACGCTGGCAAGCCTTTTATTAAAAGGCCTTACCACCGGGATCCGGTATCATACGCTTTTTGCTTCGGGTTATCCCAGCGGTAAGATCGGGTCCCAACGCTGGCACCAGGAAGAAAATGGCCTGGCAGGCAAGAGCCTGGAAAATAAGATCAGTGAATTTATAACGACCGTCTATGCCCGATAACCTTATCAAAAGAGCAGCGCTGGCCCTGGAAGGACCGATCGTAGTATTCGGCGCCGGCGGCTTTATCGGCAGCAACCTTTTCAGGACCCTCCTGCAATACAGGGAGGATGTATATGCCGTCGTTCATACCCCCTATATTTCCTGGAGGATCGACGACCTGCGGACAGACAGGGTCCTTCATGCAGATATCCATGATAAGGAGGTGCTGAAGGACCTGTTTAAAGAACATCTCTTCAAGACTATTTTCGACCTGGCCGCTTACGGCGCTTATGCCAACCAGGACGATGTGGAATTAATATACAGCACCAATATTACGGGCTTGCTCAACCTGCTGGAAGTTTGCGCGCCTTATCATATCAGGGCCTTTGTACATGCGGGCAGTTCTTCTGAATACGGCTTGAACTGTAATGCGCCCCTGGAGAATGCAGAATTGCATCCCAACAGCCATTATGCCGTTACAAAAGCCGCCGCTGCGAATATGATAAAATATTATGGCACGCTCATGGGGCTGCCGGTCGTCAATCTACGCTTGTATTCCATCTATGGGCCTTATGAGGATCCCGGCAGACTGATCCCGAACATGATCGCCAGAGGGATGGAGAAAAATTATCCGCCGCTGGCTCAACCGGAGATCTCAAGGGACTTTGTATACGTGGAAGATGCGTTGTATGCGATGCTCCTTGCTGCTACGGGAGATTTTTCCAGGATCGGCGGCCGGTCTGTCAATATAGCTTCCAATAAGAAGACCACCATCCGGGATCTGGCCCAACAGGTAAAAGAGATCTTTGAGATCCCCGGCGATCCGGCCTGGGGAGATTTCCCCGACAGGAAATGGGATCTGAAGGATTGGGTCGGCAATGCAGGATTGGCCAAAGAACTCCTGGGCTGGGAGGCAAGGACAGGCCTGCCGGAAGGATTGAAAAAGACCCGGGACTGGCAAATGGAAGTGACCGCCTCCATCTATGAAAGGAAGAACTACCAGGATCGGGTGAAGCATAAGATCAGCGCCGTGATCGCCTGTTACAAAGATGCGCAGGCAATGCCGGTGATGCATGAACGACTGGTGAAAGTATTTCATAAAATGAACGTCGAGTATGAAATTATTTTCGTCAACGATGCGAGCCCGGATAATACCGCGGAAGTGTTACAGGGCCTGATCCGAAAGGATAAGCATATAACAGGCATCGAGCATTCCAGGAATTTCGGTTCTCAAAGCGCTTTTTTGAGCGGCATGGAGATCGCCACGGGAGATGCGGTGGTATTGCTGGACGGAGATTTGCAGGACCCCCCGGAATTGATAGAAGATCTATACAATAAATGGAAAGAAGGCTATGAGGTCGTATACGGACAACGGATCAAAAGAGAAGGCGACAAGACCCTGATCCGCTTGTACAAATTATTCTACCGGGTCTTCCGCAACTTATCTTATGTCCCCATGCCCCTGGATGCAGGAGATTTTTCCATGATGGATCGGAAAGTGGTGAATGAGTTGTTGAAACTTCCGGAGACCGATCAGTTCTTACGGGGTTTGCGGGCCTGGGTAGGATTCAGACAGATCGGGGTTCCCTATACCCGGCCGGAAAGGATGTTCGGGGTGACGACCAATAGTTGGAGAAAGAATATCGCCTGGGCGAGAAAGGGACTTTTTTCTTTCAGCTATGTTCCGCTGGAATTACTGACCTATCTCGGGTGGACCCTGACCCTGGGCTCTTTCCTGGCGATCATCATACAGGTCGTACTATATTTTACGGGCTCGCCCATACCCCATGGCGTTTCCACGATCATCGTGCTCATCCTGTTCTTCGGAGGGATCAATATGCTGGCCATTTCCATCATCGGCGAGTACCAGGCAAAGATCCTCGAAGAAGTAAAGAAAAGACCCAAATTCATCAGGCGGGAAATAATCAAAAAATGAATAAGTGGAAAGACTATGTTTTATGGTGGATCCCCTTCATAATGGCGGGGATCATTTATTTCTATTTTTTGCCCGTGAAGACCACGGTCATCTATGGCGACGATGTCCGCAACTATATGCTGCACGAGGGTCTTTCCGGATTTTTTGATAAGATCAACATGGAACTGGCCTTTAAAAAATTCAGGCCGATCCATGGTTTGTCGACGCATTTGGTCATTTATTTTTTCCAGAAGAACCTGTACTATTATTACCTTTTCAATGTGGGGGTCCAGACATTGAATGCCTTATTGTTTGCGATGTTGTTGAATTTATTTTTAAAAGCCCGCTGGCTGTCTCTTTTTTTTAGTTTGCTGGTAGCCTTATCCAGGTTTTCGGTTTTTAATATGAATCAATTGTTGAATGGCGGGGTCCTGGAAGGATTGGCAAAGACCTTTTTCTTCCTGTCCTTGTTCTTCATCCTTAAGACCCTGATGGACCCGGATCCGGACGTTTCAAAAAAAATGAAACGAATGATCCTGAGTATTTTATTTGCCAATTTGAGTATGTATACCCATGAAAGGTATATCATGATCTTCCCTTTCATTTTATTACTCCTCCTTTTTTATCCGGGCTTACGGTCAATGGCCTTCCGGCAACGTTTGCTCCTATTGTCGATGGTTGGAGCATCCATGATCCTGAATATTGCTATCAAGAAATATATGTTCTCGATACCCTTCTTCATGGGTACGGCAAACACGCCTATCTCTTTTTCTTTATCCCAGTCCCTTACTTTTTTTATGCACGCGGTAGCCATGATCCTGCATATCAATAATTTCCTGTATTTATCCCTTCCGCAAAAAGCATTGATCCTCGTATTGTTCACCTGGTTTACAGGGGTATTTTGGAACTATCTGCGGCGACCCGCTCCCGAACGATTAATTTTCCTGTTCTTAGCGGGCCTCTTTATTTTATTATTGATCCCGGCAGTGGTTACAGTGGTATTGTCGGATAGATGGCTGCAAGCTTCCTTTAACGTCTTTATTTTAATGATCGCGATGGCGCTGCCTGAAATGCGGGCTGCGAATAAGGTCTTTGGAAGATTTTCCGCTCCGGTATTTATTCTCCTGTTATTATGGATAGATTATACAAGCTACCACTTTAATAATGTGAAAAGGGATGACTCCAAAAAAGTGCATTTCATTTTTGAACGGGCGATCCGCAATGGGATCATACGGGAAAATGCTGAAAAACTGGTGATCGTGGGGACATACGGAAATGTCTATGACCCCGAGATCAGGTGGAAATTAGGGCATGGCGCTTTTTTTGGTTTCTACCAGCATAAATCGAAGCAATTGATCTTTACGGACTCGCTTTCAAAGGTATCCTTCCTGCCCCCTTTTCCGCCTTTTGACAGGAATACCTGGCAAGTCATATCCATTAGAGACGAAATAAAGGATCTTACAAAGGAGATACCCCCTCCGGCATCAGCCCCGTACAATCAAGCGTCTTTCCCTGGCGATGGCTTTCAATGGCCAGCTCGATAAGGCGTAGCGCATTAAAGCTCTGTTCAGGCCGTTCACGCAGGGGATTGCCTTTCAGGAGGTGATCGGCGAACTGTTCATAGTACAGGCCATAATTGCCCGGCAGGGAAGGGTAGGGCGCTTTATGGAACTGACCGTCCTCCGATACCGTATGCAGGATCCCCCAATTTTCCGGAGGTTCTTTTCCCCAATCCGGGCCAATGGGTAGGACGCCCTCTTTTAACAGGGCTTCCTGCAGGTCGTCATGATATTTGATATAAGAGCCCTTTGTACCATGAATGGTATAACGGGGGCCCGGTTCGAGTGCATACATGCCTGCTTTCAGCGTTGCCTTCATAAACCCGTAATCCAACCAGATGTCAAAATAATCAACGGTCCTTGCATGAGGTCTTTGCAGGCGAAGGTCTGCGGTGATCTGTCGGGGGATCCCGAAGAGAAAGAGGGCCTGGTCCAATAAATGCGCGCCCAGGTCATAGAGGATGCCGCTGCCGGGCAGCGGTTCTTCCCGCCAGGCATTGGGTTTCGCGCCGGGGCGATACCGGTCGTAATGCGCCGTATACTCAGCGATCGTCCCCAGGGAGCCTTCCCGGAAGAGTTGTTGGATCGTCCTGAAATCCGCGGTATAGCGCCTGTTCTGATAGACGCCGAGGGCCAACCCCTTCTTTTGGGAAAGCCCGATCAGTTGCCCGGCCTGTTCCGTTGTGATGGCGAATGGTTTTTCCACGACCACATGCTTGCCGGCCAGCAGGGCTTTTTCCGCGTAGGGGAAATGGGTCTCATTGGGAGTGGTGATCACCACGAGGTCGATGCCGGGATCGGCCACCAGTTCCCCGATCGTCCGCACGATCTTCACCGTGGGATATTTTTCCTGGGAACTATTGTTATGACGTTCCAGGACACTGACGACCTGGTATTGGGGAGAGGTGCTGAGAAAAGGAAGATGCATGACTTTTGCGGCCATGCCGTAACCCGCGAGTCCGGTCTTGATAGGTGTTTGCATAGATCCGCAAGATAGGGGATTAGCATTTTAGCGATGGCCGCCGACGGCTGCAGCCCGGAAAATTTATCCGTGCATCGTACGCAATACCTGGCTCACGGCTTTCCAGAGCGTATTGCAACTGGTAAGGATGACGAGGGCGCCTACAGCGATGAACATGGCCTTGATCGGCAGTTTGCCTACGAGCCGGGCGGCAATAGGGGCGGCAATGATACCGCCTACGATCATCCCGGCTACATCCAGCAGCGGCAGGCTTTCCAGTAAGATAAAAAAGGTGATGGAACTTGCCAGCACGACAAAGAATTCCGCCAGACAGACGGAACCGATCACATATCGCGGGTCTCTCCGTTTGGAGATCAGCGTGCTGGTCACGAGCGTACCCCAGCCTCCGCCCGCGAAAGCATCCATAAACCCTCCCACCGAAGCCAGCCAGCCGGCTCTCTTTACCTTGTTCTGGTAATTCTTCTTTTTAAAGGCCTTTCGCAAAATATAATAACCGAGATAGACGGTATACACAGAAAGGGGGATCCGCACCCAGGACGAATATTTTTGCCCAAAGTACGCGAGGGCCGCGCCCAGGATAGCGCCGATGCTGCCGGGGATCACAAGGGCTCTGAATAGCTTCTTGTTGATATTGCCAAAGCGGTGATGGCTATAGCCCGAAACCCCGCTGGAGAAGACCCTGGCCGCATGCACCCGGCTGCTGACGATCGCCGGGCTTACGCCGTTCGCCAGCAAAAAGGTAGTGGAGATCGTGCCATAACCCAGGCCCATCGAGCCATCTACCATTTGCGCGAGGAAGCCGGTGAACAGCATGATCAGGAACGCTTTTTGGTCGACATGCTGGGGTAGCGTCTTTACAAACCCCCAGATATCCCCGAAGGGTACATAGTACAGGAGGCCATGCCCCAGGATCATAAAGACAAAGGCGAACAGGCACCATTTGACGATGCGCTGCCACTTGCTTTCACGGGGCTTCAGGACCTCTTCTTTCAGGGTGCTTTGCTTGGCTACAAGTACGCTGGTCAGGTCATTGAGCTTTCTCACCTTCTCGCTGAAATTCCCGTTCATCCGCTGGCGGATCTGCTGCATATTATCCAGCACACTTTCCATTTCGGCAGGTAACATATCGCTGATCTCTTCCTTCAATCGCTTGGCGATGGTGGGGGATTTTCCGTTCGTCGAGATGGCGATCTTCAGGTTGCCTTTTTTTACGATCGAGCTCAGGTAAAAATCACAGAGTTCCGGCTTGTCCGCTATGTTCACCAGTTTACCGGCCTGCTTTGCGTCCAGGCGGATCCGTTCGGCTGTCGGGAGATCGTTCACGGCTGCGATGACAAGATCGGCCTGCAGGAGATCGGCCGGCTCGTATTTTCTTTGCAGCAGTTCGATCGTGCCGGGGTGGCTTGCTGCTTCGGCAGCCAGTTCCTCCGTTATCGTAAGGGCGATGATCCGGATCTTTGTAGCAGGAGCGTTGGAGAGTACGGCGCGGAGCTTTTCCAATGCCACAGGACCTCCGCCGATGATCAGCAAAGAGAGGGTCTCCAGCTTCAGGAAGACGGGGAATAGCCGGTTGCTTTCTTTTTCTTTATGATCCTTCTCTTCTATCATTTTCTTTTTTGCCGGGCACGAATTTTACCATGCGCCGGATAGTCTCCCGAATATATAGAATAATACCGGCCGCCAAAAATAAACCTCATTTTAACAACCCATCGATGGTAATGGCTGCATAATATAAGCCCCCGAGCGTAGGCCCGCCTGCATATTGAATATAACGATAGTTAAAGAGATTCGCTCCCCCCACCTTGATCGTTGCCTTTTGCCGGGGAAGATGGAAGCTGACCTGTGCATCCACCGTACTGAATGCGGCCACATTGCCGGTTACGAGCGGGCTTTCCCAAAGAAAGGCATCCTGCCATCTCCATACTACGTTGAAGCCGATATTTTTCACGATCTCACGGTTGCCAAAAGAAATATTGGTGGTCCACCGGGGCGTATTGAAGCCCGTTACAAAAATATCGTCCGTTGCATTCGTCTTCATTTGATTGAAACTCACCGTGCCGCCTACCATATACCTTTTGTAGAAATTATAGGTGGCTGCGAGGGCCGATCCGAAATTATGATACGTATTCTTTGCATTCGTGTACACCCGGTACCGGTCCTGTCCCTGGCTGGCAGCCGTAGTGGAAGTCGCTGCCGTGGCATCGCGGTTGCGGTCGAGCATGGCCAGCACCGCTGCGTCTGTCCCTACCGTCGTTCCCTTGGGTACGAACACCTGTACCTGTCCCAGAAATCCGTCGTACTGGTTGCTATAAGCATCGATATCGATCACGAGTTTGTTGTCCAGCAGCACCGTCTTATAACCGGCCTCGAAAGAGATGATCCGCTCGGGGCGGGCCTTGGGAAGATTCGCCCATACGAGCAGGTCCTTATTGGCCAACGCCGCCGCGTCCGTATTGCCCTGGGCGCTGACCGCCGCGTTGAAGTTGACGACGGAGGCCTGGGTATAGCTGTTCTCCAGGTAACCCAGTCCGGCATCGATGTAGGACAAACTGCCTACCCGCTTGACCCGGCCGTTGTTCACATACGACAGCGCCTCAAAGAGCGCGGGGAAACGATATCCCTGCTGGTAGGTGAAACGGAAATTATGCTTTTCGTGCAGGGTATATACCGCAGCGAGACGAGGGGTTAATTTGGGATCGAATTCGGGGTTGTAATCATACCGCAGGGAAGCGAATATTTTCAGTTTCTCATCCAGGAAGGTCTTGGTGATCTGCGTGAACCCGCCGAATTTTTTATAAAGGATATCCTTCCCGAAACTGCCGTCCTTTAAAGGGCTATTCCGTTCTGCGATCGGGCGGGAAAAGTCGACAAAATTATTACCATCGGGGATCACTGCATAGACACGGGCATCACCGCCCACCAACAGGTCGAAGATCTTTACTTGCTTGGAAAGGTCCCATTGGGCTTCGGTGTGGTAAAGACGGCTCTTTTGAATAAGGGCTGCACCGCCGGTGATGGGTGCGTCGGGGATGGAACCGGATCGGATATCCCAGTTATTGATCTTTCGGATCGTGTCGACGAGACGGTTGAAGCGTTCCGTTCCGGGTTCCGCACGACCGGCATCCGCCTGCTGACGGGCAAACTGTGTGGCCGCGGCAAGGTTGGAGGAGTTCAGTCCGCCATTGCTGTTGCCATAATTCGTAAGGGCGTTCTTATACTTGGTCCCCCAACTGGATGCGTTCTTGGTATCGGTGGCGCCGCCCGTATAAAGGTCCAGGTTATCCGCCAGCGGCTTTACATTATAGGAGTCGCCGGTGTTCTCCAGGGATACATAGGCCCGGATGATATAATTATTGCCTTTTAGTTCCAGGTGGTGGTTCTGGACGACCACATTATCGAGCCTCACCTTATTGCCGCGTTGAAATACGCCATCCATGGTACCTACCCGGTAGGAATAGGACAGTTCGGCCTTCTCCGTGACCCGGTAGTGGATCGATGCGTCAAACTTCAGGTTGCTTACCTGCGGCTTCACCAGGTCGGTCTCCCAATAGCCCGTACGCGCTACGCGCAGGGTTTGATTGGCCTTGCCGTCGATCGTAAGTCCGCTGAGGGATACGATATTGCTGCCGGCCAGCGCATCGTCGCCGTATTTATTCCAACCGTCAAAAGCGACGTTATTGGCGCCATTCAAAGCGGGGAAGCCGGGATTGGCGCTCTTCAGGTTATTGGTATTCTGATCCAGCCGGGTATTGGAACGCCAGTCCGTCCCCTGCATATAGCTGAAATTTACTTTAAAGGCGAAGCGGTTGTTAATAGCCTTTGCGTAGCGGATAGCCGATTCCGTTAAGATGGACGGATCATGGTCCTTGCCATCCACATGGTTCACCCCTGTTTTATGATAAAGGCTCAGGCCCTGGCTCGTAAAAGGGCTCTTGGTGAGGAGGTTGGCCATCCCGTTGACGGCATTCATGCCATAAAGGGCGGAAGCTGCGCCGGGCGTGATCTCCACACTGGCAATATCCAGTTCCGTTGGCCCGATGGCATTCCCCAGCGGTACGCCCAGGGTGGCGGCCTGCATATCGACCCCATCCACCAGTTGCATAAACCGGAAGTTATTCGGGATATTGAATCCCCTCGTATTCGGTACTTTGAAAGTGAGGCTGGACGTGGTCATCTGGACCCCTTTTACATTTTCCAGGGCGTCATAGAAGCTGGGCGCCGGCGTTTCGCGGATGGCCCGGATATCCAGTTTGTCGATGGCCACAGGCGATCTCAGGATGCTTTCCGGCACGCGGGAGGCAGTGACCACTACATCATTCCCCAATACGGTCTGTGTCGTTAATGCGACCTGCAGGTTGGATCCCGTGCTCTTCACCTCAAGTTCCTGCTGGCGAAATCCTATGGAGGAGAAGATAAGCGTAAAAGGCAGCCTGGCCTTCGTGCGCAGCGTAAATTCGCCGACTTTATTCGTAATGGTGCCTGTCACCGTGCCTTTCACCTGTACGCTCACATCCGATAAGGCCTCTCTTTTCTCCTGATCCGTCACTTTTCCGGAGATCTCGATGATCATATTGTCCTGGGCGCTGGCTACCGTTCCCCGGGATAGGAGTGTAAGGGTAAGGACGGTCAGCAGGGTTACTTTTCTCATACAAATGTTCTTTAAAATGTTAGGTGCTAAGGTTGGTCTGGTTTATTAGTCTATTGTTTTAGTAGAATATAAGATCAAAAAAAAGGACATCGGTCGTACTGCACAAAATCCAGGGGCGAAACTACTTAAAATCCTACTAATATAGTGGACTAATTGTAAATAAATTTCCCCTATCCTCCACTCGCTGTCATACTTGCAGCTTCTTCCTCACGGCTCACCACTCACAATTCCCCCCTCACGGCTTATACCATCGCTGGCGCAGGGCGAAATCGCCGAACTTTTCCCCGGCGGCCCTTTCCTTGCGGTAGAGCCGGAACAGCAGGTCCAGCTCGCTCAGGATGGCTGTTTCGTCGAGGTTTTCCTTATAGATCCGGTTGAGACGGGTACCTTCATGATCTCCCGCCAGGTGCATGTTATAACGCCCTGCCGCCGTCCCGACAAACCCGATCTCGGCCACATAAGGACGACCGCAGCCATTGGGGCAGCCCGTCATACGGGTGATGATATGCTCGTTACGGAGGTCGTGTTGGTCCAATAGCCCTTCGATCTTCCCGATCAGTTCCGGCAGGTAACGCTGGGCTTCGGCCAGGGCCAGGGGACAAGTGGGCAGCGCGACGCAGGCAATTGCATTCTTTCTGAGGGCGGAAGCGGCCTCGGTATGTTCGATGATATGGTATTTTTGAAGGATCTTATCGATGGCCGCCTTATCCTTCTTGTCGATATCCGACAGGATCAGGTTCTGGTTGCCGGTGAAGCGGAAATTGGCTTTTCCCGTCTCCGCTATTTCCAGCAGGGCCGTTTTCAGGGCCAGCTTTTCATCATCGAGGATGCGGCCATTCTCCACGAAGGGGGTGTAATACCATTTCCCCTGGTGGTTCTGCTGCCATCCATAATAATCCGTACGATCCGTAAAGGTATAAGGGCGGGCCTCTTCCAGTGCAAATCCCGTTCTTTTTTCCAGTTCCTTCTTATACCATTCGATGCCGTATTTGTCGATCGTATACTTGAGGCGGGAGAGCTTGCGGTCGCTCCGGTTGCCATAGTCCCGTTGGATCGTAACGATCTCGTAGACGGCTTTAAAGAGCTTTTCATCACCCGCAACAAACCCGATCATCGTTGCCAGCCGCGGATAGGTCTCCGCGTTGCCATGGGTCATGCCAAGGCCGCCGCCGATGGCGATATTGAATCCTTTCAACTCCTTTCCTTCGATGATGGCGATCAGGGCCAGATCATTGGTGAAGATATCGATATCGTTGTTCGGGGGGATAGCAATGCCGATCTTGAATTTACGGGGCAGGTAACGGTCCTGGTAGAGAGGGTCTTCCTCCTGCTTCTTATCCACGAGCTTTTCTTCGTCCAGCCATACTTCATAATAAGCCCGGGTCTTGGGCAGTAGCAGCTCGCTCAGGCGCGCTGCATAGGCATGCACCTGGGCATGGATCTCTGACTGGAGAGGGTGTGCGGTAGCGGTCACATTTCTGTTCACATCGCCGCAGGCGGCTATCGAGTCCAGTTTCACTTCGTTGAAGGCCTTGATCGTAGGTTTGATCCTCGACTTCAGCAGTCCGTGTAACTGGAGGGTCTGCCGGGTGGTGATCTTGATGGTGCCGGTGGAATGTTCACCCGCGATATGATGGGTGGCGATCCATTGTTCCGGGGTCAGGAACCCTCCGGGCAGCCGCAGGCGGATCATGAACGAATAGAGGCGTTCGAGCTTTTTAGCAGCCCTTTCTTCCCGGCGGTCACGGTCGTCCTGCTGGTACATGCCATGAAATTTCAGCACGGACTGATCGTCTTCGCTGATCGCTCCCGTGATCTCATCCAGGAGCCCTTCTGCCAGGGTGCCCCTGAGCGCATCGCTTTTCTTTTTGATCTTCTCGACCGGGGACAGATTTTTTACATCGCTCATATTGACCGGTGCTGGTTGGTTCGTTGCTGCTTGGTCCTTATTCAATTCAGTGATCATCGTAATTGGTTTATGAGCCCTCCTTAATAAACATCCTGTACATAGCGGCCCGCTTCCTTCAATTCGTCGAGGTAGCCGCTGGCCTGCACTTCGTTCTTTTTGCCTTCTTGCCGGATGATCTCCAGCAGGGTGTTCTCCACGTCTACGCTCATCGGCTCTTTCGCGCCGCAGATATACAGGTAGGCCCCGTTCTCCAGCCACTCGAAGAACTGGGCGGCATGACGCACCATCTTATGTTGTACATAATGCTTCCTGGCCTGGTCCCTGGAGAAAGCTGTATTCACTTTCGTGAGCACGCCGGTCTGTAGCCAGTTCTGTATTTCGGTCTGGTAAAGGAAGTCAGTGGTAAAATGCTGGTCTCCGAAGAAAAGCCAGTTCCGGCCGCTGGCCCCCGTCGCATCTCTTTCGGCGAGGAAGGAACGGAAAGGGGCGATCCCCGTCCCTGGCCCGATCATAATGATATCCCTGTCATGGGCGGGTAATTTAAAACGGGCATTTTTATGCACGTAGAATTCCAGGGTCTGCTCGGGCGCCAGTTGTATCAGCGCATCGGAACAGAGGCCGTGCTTGGTCTCCCCGTTCACGACAAAGGTATCCCTGGCCACCGTGATATGCACTTCCCCGTTATGGGCTTCGGGGGAAGAAGAAATAGAGTAGAGACGGGGAGCGGTCGGTTCGAGGATGGCGACTACTTCAGCGAATTGCGCCGTATCCTTTACGGGATAGATCTTAAGCAGGTCCAGCAGCCCGATCTTTGTCTCGGGGATCTCCTGTTTTACGATCGCCGCATATTTTTTTACTACCCGCTCGGGCAGGTAGATGATATTCAGTTTTTTCTTGAGCAGGTCGAGGACGCTAAGCGTTTCATTGCGATAGGTCAGCGAACGGGTGGGGTCGATGCCCGTCAGGGATAGGATGGTCTCGACCGTCGATAAGGGGTTCTCCGGGACGATACCGATGGAATCGCCCGGCTGGTAGTCGAGTTCTTCCGCGGTGATCTCCACATGATGGGTCCGTTTGCCCGATCCTGTATCGTTCAGGTTGATATTGCTGAAGACGGTACCCGCATAGATCTTTTTGCCGGTAGACTTACGGGGGGCAGCCACAGCGGGGGCGGCGGCCTGAGGGCTGCCGGGTTCGTTCAGTTTTTGTAATACGGCGTCAAACCATTGGCCCGCTTCGGCTTCGAAATCCGTATCGCATTTCTGCAGGGGGATGATCTGCTCGGCGCCCATTTTCCTGAATTGCTGATCCACGTCCTCGCCGGTCTTGCAGAAGAGGGGATAGGCCGTATCTCCCAATGCGAGTACGCTGTATTTCAATTGTCCGAGACTAAGCCCGTTCTGATGGATATGGTCATAGAATTTTTTGGCGGCGGCCGGCGGCTCTCCGTCTCCCTGGGTACTGATCACCGTAAGGAAATGGGTTTCTTTCGGCAGGTCCGTAAGACGATATTGATCGAGGGACACCAGCTTAGGGTTGATCCCTCTCTTCTTTGCTTTCGCCGCAAAATCCGAAGCCAGTTTTTTTGCATTGCCCGTCTCCGTGCCATAGGCGATGGTGATCTTGCTAACAGCCGGCTTTCCGCTGGGATCGGGAAGGGCAGGGGACTGGGAACGCGTAGTTTCTTCGGCGCTCTGGGCTACGATACCGGCCAGGTAACCGTTCAGCCAGATCAGCTCTTCCCGGGTAGCTCCCGCGATCAGGTCCTGGATTATTTTAAGCTTTGGCGATGTTAGCATGTTACGACATTTTTAATTTTTTCATGGGTCAGGCTCTGGCGCCTTCCTGTACTTTGTCGGAGGCCACTGGTTTAAAATAAGGTTCCTGGCTATGACTGTCGGGCAACCATTGAAAAGATTCGTGCAAGGCGGCTACTTTCCCGATAATGATCAATGCGGGGGAAACATACCGGGCCCCCCTGTGGGCGGACAGGTATGCATGAATAGGACCGTTGGTCACGTTTTGCAGCGGGGTAGTCGCCTGTTCGATCACGGCAAGCCATTTATCCTGGCCGATACCGTATTGCAGCAATTGCTCCACCAGTTCGTCCAGGGGCTCGGAAGACATATAGAATACAAGGGTATCATCGGTATGCGCCAGGTCCTTCCAGCGCGCCTCATCCAGCAGGTCCTGTTTATACCAGGTAAGAAAGCGTACTGCCGTCGAATAGCCCCGGGCCGTCAGGGGGATACCGGCATAGGCGGCTGCGCCGAGGGCGGCCGTCACTCCGGGAATGATCTCAAAGTCGATCCCATGCTCTTTTAAGGTCTTCAGTTCATCGAGTATATTGGAGAACAGGGAGGCATCTCCGCCTTTCAGGCGAACCACCAGCTTGCCCTGGCTGGCATATTCCACGAGCAGCTCATTGATCACTTCCTGCGGGGTCGAAGCGCCTTTGCGGCATTGTTTGCCAACATGGAGGATCTGCGCGTCCTTGCGGGTATATTCTTCAAGGATCACATCGCTGACAAGCCGGTCGGCGATCACTACATCGGCCTGTTGCAGGTAGCGCAGCGCCTTCACCGTTAGCAGTTCCGGATCGCCCGGGCCCGCTCCGGCGAGTATGACTTTGCCCATATGTTTTGCGTTCTGGCTCATTGCCTTTTAATTTATCGGTTACTGTATCATACAAGCTCCCACCGTCACATGACTGGTCTCGTCGATAAGGATCGCTCCGCCATTGGCCTGTAATTCCTTATAGGAGTCGAAGGCAAGGGGAGAAGCCGTCCGGATCGTAGCTTTTACGATATCGTTCAGTCCTATCTGTTCCAGCGAATAATTCTTTTCCAGCGTATTGACGTCCAGCCGGTATTCGATATCCTTGATCAGGCTCTTCACGGTGCGGCTGCCCATCTGGAGCAGGTATTTATTGCCACGAGCGAGAGGCTTCGTATCCATCCAGCAAAGCAATACTTCCAGTTCCTGTTCGACACGGGGCTGGTGATCGTTCTGCACGATCAGGTCTCCCCGGCTGATATCGAGATCATCCTCCAGATGCAGGACGATGCTTTGCGGGGCGAAGGCTTCTTCTACTTCCTTACCGCCGACCTCGATGGAACGGACGGTACTCTTAAGCCCCGATGGCAATACCGTGATCGGATCCCCTTTCTTATAGATGCCGCTGATGATCTTCCCGGCATAACCCCGGTAATCATGCAGTTCTTCTGTTTGCGGGCGGATGACATATTGCACCGGCAGGCGGGCATGACTGAGGTTGATATCTTTTTCCACTTCCACTTCTTCCAGCATTTCGAGCAGGGTCCCGCCTTCATACCAGGAGAGATTCGGGGACCGGTCCACGATATTATCGCCTTTAAGGGCGCTGATCGGCAGATAGGTAACATCCTTTAAGTTCAATGCCCTGGCGAGCTCCGCATAATCGATCGCGATATTGTTGTAGACATCCTGGGAATAATCCACGAGGTCCATTTTATTGATGGCCACTACGACATGCGGGATATTCAATAAAGAAGCGATGATCGAATGGCGCCGCGTTTGCTCCACGACGCCGTTGCGGGCGTCGACGAGGATAATGATCAGGTTGGCATTGGAAGCGCCTGTCACCATATTCCGGGTGTACTGGATATGACCGGGCGCGTCCGCGATAATGAATTTACGCCGGGGGGTGGAGAAGTATTTATAGGCTACGTCGATGGTGATACCCTGCTCTCTTTCCGCGCGCAGCCCATCCGTCAGGAGGGCAAGGTCGATCTCTCCGTCTTCCTTGTTCCTGCTTTGTTTTTCGAGCGCTTCCAACTGGTCGGTCAGGATGCTCTTGCTGTCATACAACAAACGGCCGATCAAGGTACTCTTGCCGTCATCGACACTCCCCGCTGTTATAAATCGTAGTAGATCCATGTTAATCGATTTTGAGATTACTGATTTAGGGATTTTTGGATTGAGCACTTAAAAATTCAAATCAAAAAATATCTAAATCCCGAAATCAGAAATTTAGAAATAGCCGTTCTTTTTCCTGTCCTCCATTGCGGCTTCCGACACCTTATCATCGATCCTCGTTTCGCCGCGTTCGCTGGTACGCGTAGCCGTGATCTCCTGGATGATGGTATTGATATCGACGGCGGATGATTCCACGGCCGCCGTACAGGTCATATCTCCCACGGTGCGGTAACGTACCTGTTTGGTCTGGACACGGTCTGTTGCATCCAGCCGGATAAAGGGCGATACGGCCACCCACTGTCCTTCATATTCGATGACTTCGCGTTGGTGCGCAAAATAAATGGAAGGCAGGGCTATTTTTTCACGGCGGATATAATTCCAGATATCGAGTTCTGTCCAGTTACTGATCGGAAAGACGCGCACATTTTCTCCCTTGCTGATCCTGCCGTTGTAGGTATTCCACAATTCAGGGCGTTGTCTTTTCGGGTCCCATCCGCCGAACTCATCTCTTATGGAAAAGATCCGCTCTTTAGCCCTTGCTTTTTCTTCATCCCTTCTCGCTCCGCCGACCAGTGCGTCAAATCCGAACTCTTCGATGGTATCCAGCAGCGTAAAGGTTTGAAGGGCATTCCGGCTGGCGAATTTTCCACCGGGCTCCGTCAGGTGCCGGGTCTTGATGGTATCTCCCACGCTGCGGACAATAAGCTTTTCCCCGATCTTGTCCGCCAGTTCATCCCGGAAGGAAAGGGCTTCGGGGAAATTATGGCCTGTGTCGATATGTACGAGGGGAAAAGGGAATTTGCCCGGGCGGAAAGCCTTCAATGCCAGGTATACGAGGGTGATGGAATCCTTACCTCCGCTGAACAGCAGGGCAGGACGTTCGAATTGTCCCGCAACTTCGCGTAGGATATGGATCGACTCCGATTCCAGTTGATCCAGGTAATCCAAATGATATTTTTTTACTGTACTCATAATTACTTTTTAATTCGCATGCAATCCGCACTCTTTTTTACTGCTGTCTTCCCACCACCATCTTCCGGCACGGAAATCTTCGCCAGGTCTTACGGCCCGGGTGCAGGGCGCGCAGCCGATGCTTACAAAACCTTTGTCATGAAGGGGATTATAAGGAATATCGTTCCGGTCGATAAATTCTTTTACTTCGGCGGCAGTCCAGTGCAGTAACGGGTTGTATTTGATCACCTGGTTGCTTTCATCCCATTCCAGCAGGGCATGGTCCTTTCTTTCCGGGGATTGTTCCGCGCGCAGACCCGTTATCCAGATCGCATTCCCGGCCAAAGCCCTTTTCAGCGGCTCTACTTTCCTTATATAGCAGCAATCCTTGCGGTTGGTCACGGATTCATAAAAGGCATTGGGCCCTCTTTCCGTAAGATAATCCTCCAGCAGGCTGCGGTCGGGATAGAAAGCTTCTATTTTCGTATGATATTTTTCATTGGTGCTGCTCCATACCGAATAGGTTTCCGCAAACAACCGGCCCGTATCGAGCGTAAAGAGGGAGATGGGTAGTCCGGCAGACAATATCTGGTGACTGATCACCTGGTCCTCGATGCCAAAACTCGTAGAGAACACCACCTGTCGGGGGAAATGCACGGATAATTCCTCCAGCGCCTCTTCGATTGTTAATCTACTAAGCTTGTCGAGTAATTCGGGTATATAATTCTTTATCGGTATTGTATGATCCATGCCTGGTGTTTGTTTGGGAAAAATTATTGTCTAAGGGAGCAGTGTTGAATAGACAAAGGATCAACAACAACAACAATTGTTGTGAGAGGAGGAGGAATTACACATTAAGAAGGAAGAAAGTGTATTCATTTAAGTCTACCGTTGTTGTGGACAAAGATAATGCGGAAAAGGCAATTAAAAAAGATTTTTATTGCATTAACTCCGGAAATTATACCTATGAATTTCCCTCATTCACCCAAAATTTCCTTCGAAAAGACCGTTCATCTAACAGGGAAGGGGTAGGCTTGTACTGGCGTTTTATTTGGGATATATTTATCAAAACAATTGAATATGAAAAAGTTAGCCCTAGTAAGTTGCTTGGTTGGCGGGTTCCTCGTCCAGTCCGCAACCGCCCAGATCAAGTTCAACCTGGACATCAATATCGGCAGCCAGCCGGTATGGGGACCCCCCGGATATGACCATGCCGAGTATTATTATTTGCCCGATTATGACGTTTATTTCGATGTTCCCAGGCACCAGTACATTTATTGGGAAGGCGGCCGCCAGGTCTTTGCCCCCTCCCTTCCTCCCAGGTACCGCAATGTAGACCTCTACAAAAGCTATAAGGTCGTGATCAACGAGCCAAAAGCCTACGTGCATCATGCCGACCATGTTAAAAAATATGCCCAATTCAGGGGGCATCATGATCAGGCGGTGATCCGCGACAGCCACGAACAAAAATATTGGGAGATCAAAGATCATCCCGATCATGGAAAGTGGAAAGGAAAAGGGCATGATCATGATCGCGACAGGGGCCGCCACTAGACCTCCTCATATACCCTCATATACCCGAACAGGTACATCTTCATAAACAAAAACCCCGGGCTCGCCCGGGGTTTTACTATTGAACGATCCGAGGATCTTCTTATTTATTCCCGCTACCTGCAGGAGGCGCCTTCCTGAGGTATTGTTTCTCCCATTCGTTCACCTGCATCAGCATCTGGTAACAGCTAACGATATCCTGTGCAAAGGACTGCTGCTTGTCGGAAAGGTTGCCGCCTTTTCCCTGGAGGGTCATCTGCGCATTGATCGCCAGTTGTTCGTCGGGCATGCTTTCTCCCAGTGCTTTATAGTAGCGCATCTGCTGATCCATATCCTTTTTCAGGGATGCGGATACTTTGCCTGCAAGGGTAAGGTCGTCTGCACGGTAACAGGCGTCCAGGAAGCGGAAAGTGAAATAATCATGGATATTATTCTGATTGGAGGTCATGCCATACGGGAAATTCGAAGGCTTGATATGCTGATCGAAATATTCCAGCACCTTGCGGGCCGAATCCTTTTTGCCGGCTGCGATCAGGCTTTCCGCGATCTGCGCATGGGCAAACTTGAGGCTGTTCAGGTGACGGCGGTTCTCTTCGTCAAAATATACCCCATCCGTACCCGCGTTGCCGTAGGAAAATTTCATGGCATTCGTAAAGGCCGCTTCATTGTCTACCTGGCTGTTCTCAACGGGTACCAGTTGATACGAAAGGCCTCTCAGCCTTGCATACTTGGAAAGACCCAGGTTGCCTAATTCCTGTGGAGAGGTGAAGCAGATCGGCCTTTTCCATTGATTGGTCGCCAATATGGCCAGCATAGCGAGGTCGCTCTTGGTCATATAGTTCTTTTTCTCAGGGAGATCGAGATGGAGTTCGCTGACGACACTGTCATCCGCATGCACCGTTCCATTGCTGCGCACCGTGTTCAGATCGACCGGTACGGAGAATTTATGGACGGGAAAGGTATTCAGCGTGACACCGCTCTGGGTCTCCACGGTATATTTGGGATCGTCGCTGGCAACGACATTTTGTAAGATATCCCGGAGGTCGTAGTATTTGTTCTTATCGTAGGTGCCCCCCTTGTCGCTGAAATAAACGACGTTGCGCCGGTCGCCCATTACCTGCTCCTGCGTGAACAACATATCGAAGGGGGCG
>Ga0307516_10003126_pt1 | contig 21527 bp, 20 predicted proteins | sample 19_EM_MG_FD_203310 | JGI IMG/M metagenome (GOLD analysis project Ga0307516, IMG submission 203310) | Populus trichocarpa ectomycorrhiza microbial communities from riparian zone in the Pacific Northwest, United States - 19_EM | ecosystem: Host-associated > Plants > Roots > Unclassified | place... | reverse complement strand
ATATTCATGATGTATGCCAACTACTGAGACTTTCTAAATTGTGGTTGTGGGGATCGAGAAGGTTGAGTGAGGGCATCATGGGCAGTTGTACCTGGGTGTACGGAAACTTTTGGCCTAGTACTTTATACGGAGTAGTGAACTGTATTTCCAAACTAACGTCGCTTTAGAAATACGGCGCGAGCCGAACAGGGCCTAAATAACCCGAAACTATGTAGAGTAGTACAATGTATGTATGTAGTTAACATCGCCCAGTAAGTATATGGTAGTCTAGGCTCGTCAAGACCTAGGTACCAGTTATGCATATAATTTATCAAACCATTTTGGTCAGTCTAATCTACCCTCCTTTTGCAAAAAAGACAACATGCCCTACTATTGCCACCAGCAACTTTTGGTGTGGCACAGCAACGTACTATAAACGCATACTGTTAGGTAACTAATAGCGACGCTAGCGCACACTAGCGCGCTTAAGGACTATATAGCACAATATCAAATCGTGCTTATGCACAACAACCAAATTTTTCGCGAGCACCACGCTCTGCCCATAGAATCTACTATCTACTATCTGACTAAAGCTTATCTCCATGCCAATGGAAGCCGTACTCAAGTCCTCATCTCCATCCTAGTTACTCTCAGTGCCGATAATTTGCAGGAAAGAAATGGCATGACCACTGAGGTTTCCCTACCATCCTAGCACTTCCCTGAGTCCCTACATCTGATGGTGCGGCCAGTGCAATCGTTTATGCAGCGCGGTGTGCGGCCGGTAGAAATTTGGTGATCATCTCACGCTACTGTACCGGACCGGCGGTGTTTCCTGACCTTGATACAGAGTGTAATTTCTTTACGGTGAAGGAACCGAGAGAACTAGCCATTAAACACGGAATACGATAGTAGAACAAGGATAGATCTCTGTGAATAACTGTGTTGAGGTACGCTTGAACTAATTGCGGCGTACAACACGTCCCAGTTTTCGCTCATCAAATGCGGCACGTAGTTGTTTCTCAAGTTCCTCCCACCGTGGGTTTCTGCGCCGTATGCGTGTGGTATATTGATCCACTCGCAGCAGCAATGCCTCGTTCCGTGAAGCCCTCGATTATTAGTAACTTGCAGTGATTGTCTGGTAATATCACAGCGTACCTTCTTCCATTTTATGACCTGGTTCTTTTACTGGAGCCCGAACCGTACTCGTACCTCCTCAAGATTCTGTTGCCCACCATTCCCTTCGTCCACCCGCCATGTTCTGCCCGGACAATACTCTGAGCTTAAACTCAAATATTCATCATCGTTTGCCTCTGTAATGAGAGGCCCTGGCACAGGAACCCAGCGAGGGACCCCAGCAATTGGGTGTTTGCAAAGCCTTGGCCGTTGTTTGAACTTAACTAGTGGTCACTTGCCTAGGGCTCGAGGCGTATTGGCAATGGCTGTAAGGAAGCTTGCGAGAGGATTGCCGTGAGGAGTTTTACCGGCTGCGACGGGCCCGATGCCCGGTCGTCGATGATGGATACCGCACAATGCCGTGCAGAAATACCCCAGGGGCTGATCACCTGACGTTGCAAAAAGGCTCAGCGCGTTAACCCTAAGCAGTCTAGCGTACGCCCAGATCGCTACGGCCATAGTTAGTACTGGCATTTATGTATAGGGACCCTACAAGTGAGATAATATGGTGAATTAGACTGAGTGGCCAAATAGTAGGGCATTTTAGACTTTTGCCGTCTATTAAATAACATAGCCAAAAAAAGACCGAATCTTGAAAGGTTGACAGTCCTTACGAAGAGTCGCCATAGCGATGGGAGCATCTGAAAGTCCAAGCCCATCTATGTCAACAAGTCAACAACCACGGCGGGCATTGCGACAGCAATGTCGGCGTTGACACCACAAACGGGGCTCTGAAAGCAAGGATGAGTACATTGCCTGTGTTGAACGTATCTCAGCGCCCTGGCTTCCATTTTCAGCTCCAGCCTGTCGCCATCTGACACATTGTACAATATAGGACACTCATTGCCCGAAGAGATAAGATATCCAGCTCATCATCCTATGACACTTTACAGGCATGTCGTATTAATCCACTTGGACCTCGCTGCGTGGCTCTGGTTCATATTGATGCGCTCTTGCACGGCAGCACGCCGGAGTGAGATGTCTTTAGAACTGGGGAGACAGAGATTGATCGCACAAAGGTATGCGCGTCTGTGTTTTTCCACCTTCATTTGATTCCAGAGGTGCCGGTGAATTCGAATCGGTCTACTATATGCGTTTGACCGCACAGTATTCTACTGAAGGCCCTCGCTGCGGCCGGATCCGGTGGTTTGCTTCCAACTTTTGAACATTGGAAAATGTCGAGTGAGGGTTGATGCAACACGGCTGTTGCACCCCGCTGCCCTCGTTCCGAGACTTCAATCGAAAGAGAGAAAACATCGTCGCCCTCTATACTCTAACCAGAGCCATACCCCGGAGGTCTCCGGGTCTCCGGGTCTCCAGTCGGCCTGGCGCATATAATCACCACCAGCATGCACTATTACTCGGTTTTTCCAGATCGCGAACATGGAATTATATGTTCGCAAGGAAAACAGCTTGAGGGGGCAGTCGCATGGGGCTGTGGAAGGGTACTGCAATTGACGCGATGGGGATTGAGCGACAAATAGGAAGCGGAGATACGATGTCCATCGTAGCGCTACCAAATTTGGGGTTCTCGCAACATCGAACATTCCTCCAACTCTAAGGAATCAATACTCTCGATGCGGCGTCGTCACAGCTCCCCGCTGACCAATTGCAAAAACAGTGATCACCGTCATCTTACCCATCGCCAAGTCCACGCGCCAATCTTTGCCGCCTCGGAATCTCGGACTTTTGCATTTTTTTTTCTCGTTTATTCGTTACTCGCATGCGACCTAGATAGATTGTGGCGAGGTACTCACTGTTCGTTTTCCCCCTCCGCTGTCCGCGCGAAGGCGGCATGTTGCGAGCGCCCGCTTGCCCTCCGCCCACGCCCAGCCTGTCCCAAGAATAGTAAAGCGCCAAGGAAAGGACAAAGGAGGCAGCTAAAAGAAAGAGATAAAGGAAAAGTGAATCTCCGTTTGTAGACCCTCTCTACTCCACCTCTCCCGCAGAAGCCACGACTGAGGGTGTGGGGAGGAATAGTGGTTCCTCGCCGCCGGCGCCCAGCTCCTCAGCCTTCTGCTGCCGCACCTCTCCCCTCTCTCTCCGCTCTCTCCGCTCCCACTCTGACGCCTCACCCCCTGCGTTTTCCTCAGCCGGCACTAGCCTTCCCACCTCCGCGGTGGAGAGGAAGTCCTGTACCACCTGTCTGCACCTCACATCAGGGAGGAGGTCCCGCATCGTGAACCAGCTCTTCCTCCCAGCTTTCCTCCCACACCTCTCTGGGACTTCTTCATCATCAAGTGGTTACCTCCACATCCTTTGCTACCTTACTACTGCTCGGCATCTACTTGTTACTTCTCAATATTCCCCTCCGACATGCTGCGCATAGGATTCCTACTGTGCTCATTCTACCGTGGTATAACCGCTACATCGCAATACCACATGAACTCAACCACCGATAACCCTGCGCAACGAGACCTCTTCCTAAAATCCGCCTTTGCTTGTAGTGCAGCGAATGTCGGGCAGAAGTAAGAACGTGCGGCAGTCGGTGTCAGGCGGGAATAGCAGTTGGATGCATAGCAGAATCGCGGATGGAGTCGGCTGCGTCGGTGGGATCGGTGTGGGAGGCGGCTTGCAGTGTTGCATCGGACTGCACCCATAGTGTGTGATTCATACTCGCATATTCGAAAGGGTGTCAACAACACTCGAACGCCGGGGTGCCAGGGGGGCTGCTCGCTGACACCCCCAGCACCAAAGCGAGACTTTGTACCAGCGCGTGTGCCCGTTAGAGCTGGGCAGGGGGCGAAAGTAGCGGAGAACGCAGCAGAGAGGTTGCTGGCGGTCACGCCTATGCGTGAGCTGCGCTGGGGAGTCGGCATGTCTAGATAAAAGGAAGGAGGTTGAACTTGGAAGCTAGGCTCCCAAGCCCGGAGCCCCAGGTCAATTGTTGGCTTGACCGATCGATTTGCACCTCATCAGATTTGGCAAAGCACCTCACAACTTCGAACAGGTGGCTATTTGAACTTGTCGCACAATAATCTCTGAAATCCTGCTCTCCAGCCAATGTGGACTCAACCCAAAGCAATCCTGACACGAAACAATCGCGGACTAAGCAAACTTACGAGCCCGAAGACGAGCGCCGTTCAAAACCGAAATGTCCAGATCCACAAGTTCAGACTAGAAACATTTCAAATTAGAAACATTTAGACATTCGGAGTAAACGCACTTGGAAATGCTCACCCAATGAAACCGAGCCTAGATCCAATTGAATGAAATAAACGGCACCGGACTGGTGGGTTAAAGCGATGACGTTGTTTCGGATGGCGAATCCATTCGTTCGGTAATCAGGGGGAACAAAAAATAATTTTCGCATCCCAGAGCAAACCCAGTGTCCATTTACATATAACGGAGGCGCCGAACTGGTCGGAGACTGGGAATCCATATCCGCTGTGTGGATTTCTTTCGAGGCCGGTGAAACCGCATCGACATTGAAAAAGTGGGTGGTCCAGCCGACGGATGTAGATATGACGCAGTTGCCGTCAGGCGAGAATGCCACCGCACAAACCTCACCCGAATGGCCCATGAGAGTGGTGCGACACGCCCCCGCCGTTGGGTCCCAGAGCCGGACGGTTTTGTCATCTGATGCCGATGCGACAAGTTTGCCATTCGGTGAGAATGCCACAGCTCTTACAAAATGGGAATGGCCCTTAAGAGTGGCGCGACTGGTTCCCGCCATCACATCCCAGAGGCGGACAGTTTTGTCGTCTGATGCCGACGCGAGAAGCTTCCCATCAGGCGAGAATGCTACTGCCCTAACAAATCTGCCATGGCCCACGAGAGTGGTAGCACTCGCCCCCGTCATTGGATCCCATAGCCGGACGGTTGCATCATCTGATGCCGACGCGAGAAGTTTTCCATTAGGCGAAAATGCCACCGCTCGTACGGAATCCGAGTGGCCCTTGAGAGTGGCGCGACTGGTTCCCTTCGTCGGATCCCAGAGCCGCACAGTTGTGTCATTCGATACCGATGCGAGAAGCCGGCCATCAGGTGAGAATGCAACTGCCAATACGGAGTCCGAGTGGCCCTTGAGAGTGGCGCGACAGGTTCCCTTCGACGGATCCCAGAGCTGAATAGTGTCGCCAATCGACATCGATGCGAGAAGCCTACCATCAGGTGAGAATACCACTGCGCGGAGGCCGTCCGAGTGGCTCGTGCGTGAACTGCGGAAAGTCCCACTTGGTGGATCCCACAGCCGAGTGGTATTGTCGTCTGATGCCGATGCAAGAAGTACGCCGTCAGGAGAGAAAGCCACTGCCCGGACACAGTCTGAATGGCCCTTGAGCGTGGCGTGACAGGTTCCGGTCCTGGGATCCCAGAGCCGGATAGTGTTGTCGTCCGACGCAGATGCGAGATGCTTGCTATCGGGCGAGAACGCTACCGCGCAGACCCGGTCTGAATGGCCCTTCAGAGTGGCACGACACCTCTCTGTCGTCGGATCCCAGAGCCGTACAGTTTTGTCGTGCGATGCTGATGTGAGAAGCTTGCCATCAGGCGAGAATTCCAAACCCCCGACCCGGTCTAAATGGCCCTTGAGAGTGGCGCGACATGCTCCCGTCGTCGGATTCCAGAGCCGGACAGTTGTGTCGCCCGATGCCGATGCAAGAATTATGCTATCAGGCGAGAATGCTAACCCCCTGACCCAGTCCGAATGGCCCTTGAGAATGGCGCGACATGCTCCTGTCGTCGGATTCCAGAGTCGGACAGTTGTGTCGCTCGATGCGGATGCGAGAAGCTTGCTATCAGGCGAGAATGCCAACCCCCTGACCCAGTCCGAATGACCCTTGAGAGTGGCGCAACATGCTCCTGTCGTCGGATTCCAGAGCCGGACAGTTGTGTCGCTGGATGCGGATGCGAGAAACTTGCCATCTGGCGAGAATGCCACTGCCAAGACCCAGTTCGAATGGCCATCCAGAATGGCGCGACATGCTCCTGTCGTCGGATCCCAGAGCCGGACAGTTTCATCGCTCGATGCTGAAGCGAGAATCTTGCCATCAGGCGAGAATACCACGGACAGGACCCCATTCGAATGGCCCTCCAGAGTAGCGCGACATGCTCCTGTCGTCGGATCCCAGAGCCGGACAGATTCGTCGCTTGATGCCGATGCGAGAATCTTGCCATCAGGCGAGAATGTCACTGCCACGACCCCGTTGGAATGGTCCACGAGCACGTGCAGCATCGAGTCCCAATCTCCGTGAATTTTTGGTTGGTTCTGGATCCAATTGGGAATGTCGTTCCGAAAGTGGTTCCTCAATATGCTCCGTTTTGGACTGAATGTGAGAGCAGAGCAATATATTTGTAGTGGTGCGATTTCGATGATCGATCTGAAGTTGAGTACAAATCGCAAGGTGTCGTGGGCCAGCCTGCGTAAGGAAGAATCGGAATCAGACTTGAGTTCACAGTCAGCAATATCCTGCGATAACCACCCCCTTTCCACCTGGGGAGAAGCGGTCAGCTCCGAGTGGTCAGCTTCTGCATAGCGGTTGTTCATTGCTGCAACCCACCACTCCCCCACTGTTCATGTGTAGTGGTGGGCGGGGTTTGTTTGCCCTGTACTGCACGGCAAATCTCAAGGCGGTTAAAAAAATGTTGGTATCTCTCACCGTAAGCATAGCTTCGAAGTTCCTCAAGCATATAACACCTTCAGAAATATTCGCCATCAAACCGAGCGCCTCGAGCCAGTGGAGGAGGTGTTCCTTCAAGAACGCGTGAACTTGGTTGTGCATTTGTTCATCTGAAGAAAGACATCTGACGATACTTCGTCGATCATCGATCCCATACCCGAAGTGTTCCTGTAGAAACGTATGGACTCGTCCATGTCTCCGATTGTCGCCACGTAGCTTGGTGTTACTTCGTTGAAGATGATCGACCCAGTACCGGCATGCGTACTGAGCCTCCCGGGAAAGACAGCGCCGCAGTACATAGCTGTCCACTCCACTTGCAAGGATGCCAGGAAGCTTCAGAGAACACATATTTGTCTTTAGACTGTTTGACAAGAGCTTCAGACAGCTTACCGCAAGCTCTCGGTGTGCGTCGTTCCCAATGATTCTGAACTTCGGATCAGTGCATCGCTGGTTGTCCAGCAGGAAATCGCGGAAAGACGGATGGATGAGCCTTATTTCTTGGGAATAATCCACCACAGAACTCAGAGATTCCAAGGTTTCCTCCACCTCCCACTGCTCAGCGCCCAAGAGTTCAGCTAGAGCACCAACTGTCAAGGAATCAAATAGGATCACGATCGGTCCAACGACCTGCCTGAATCGCCGCAACGAGTCCTCCCGATCCCCAACTGTGCTCCGCAGGATTGTTGTGTAAATCGAGTCGAGTTTCTCCGTTGGCGATCCGTTTTCCGTGCTGTCTACCAAAACCAAATCGAGACGTTTTTGCGGCGAACTGTGCTTATACCCGACGAATCGACATACAGTTGCTGCATAAATGAATAATCCGTTCGCTTTCTCAACAAGACGAGGTAGGCTTGTTTCACCTGGCCACTCCTTGGGTAGGTGGCGACGGGTCCGGATTATGTCGAACTCATGTCCGAGGAAAACGGATATATCGCGACTGACTACCGACTCGGAGATTTGATGAAGGACAAAATCCCGATAGACGCCATCCGGTATGTAGTGGAAACCATGGCGAATTGGCGTTTCGGGTCGGCTGGTTACAAAAATCAGCAATCGCACGGAACTGAGAGTTTTCGCCTGAGAAAAAAGTTTCAGGATCAATTCGGTATCCTCTTCGTCGTCGCACTCGTCCAGCGCATCAAGAACCAATACCAGTGATGGCGGTTCAGATGGTGAACCATTCAGCCGAGATAGAGGTTCTAGGATGAGATGTTTCCATTGCTCTTGTAGGCTTTTTCGCGAGATATCGGGGCGGCTGCATATAGCACTGCGTATACCAGCGGTCAGGTCGGACTGTATGTTGGCCAGCTGGTATGCGAGAGTAGTGAAGAATTTCGAAGCACGGGCTAGATCTCCCTTGCCTCTGGAGAAGAAGAAACTTGCCCCAAGTCGATTCTCGTCGTCCCACGTACGAGCCACCGTACGGGCTACAGTGGACTTCCCAGTACCAGCCATTCCGTTCAACCAGAAGATGCATGCATCGCCAGGGTTGTTTGACCAACGTACAATATCGTGAAGAAGGCCTACTCGAGTGTCTTCCAGGCATATCGGCTCGTGTTCCGCGCCGCGGGAGTTGAACGCGGCATCGTGAGCGCAGTGTGATTCGGCTGTCACCGCACCACCCGGTCAGCTATGGAAAGTGACATCACGGCTTTCTGTAACCTACCGAACTTTTCTAAGGTTTCTCGGATTCCAGGCCCAACTTGGTAATTAATCGTTGGTCCTGATCAGAGACAGCACGTATCAGCCAGTGTGTTGCTCCGTAGCCATACAGAACAGGCAGGCGAACCGAATCTGACGCGCCCGGTGAATTTCGAATGCCTGAATTCATTATGGTTGCTGCCATCGTAGGTAGGAATGCCCTCGGTGGTGCGGTTACCATCCATGAGCGCAGGGCTCTCGCTATTGTTGTTGATGTTTTGAGCGGAGGCGCCGTACGCGTAATCCCGGAAACCTTCTGAGGCCGACTGTATAGATTATCATTAACTACTACAGGACCCAAGTACATCAGAAAGGGAATACTGACCGCTGCTCTTGATCTTCCGTCCACCAGGCGGTCCTCCTGCTCGCTTCTGGGCTGGTTCCGTTGCTCATCGCTGGACCGACCCACCCGCACATTCTCCGACCGATGCGACTGCTTGTTCCAATCCATCGCAGATACGCCAATGTCGATGAATGAAGCCGGATGCAAAGATTAGCTTCAGTGAGTGTGGTTGTAACTGCAAAACACGATCGCAACTTGCTCTGGCTGTAGGGAAGATTAACTGCGGGGTAAGTGTTCATGGATTTGAGCGTGTTGGAAGGTTGTGACAAGGGCCAATGGTTCCGCGGCGATGGAAGGTTCTAACTCATGCAGGCGGCAGGCATTAACTACCAAAGTCAAAATTTTGAATTTGGTAATCCGCATTTCGCTCCCGTCCCTGTTGGACTTTGCACACCACGCTAATATTAGGCGCCTTCCCATATATGACATAGTGTGGCAACGCCACTACCTTAGTAATTTGATATGCAACCTACGGTGACGAAACTCTGGCAATTGATAGTGATCAACCGAAAGCGGTCCTTCTTACTCTGCCTTTATATGGCTGGGAGTCTGTATTAATAGGCTTATTCTCTCTTCTTGCTGCTGTATTGCTAAGAATGTACCGTCTTGACACCTGGTCGCTATCACAGTCGCGTCGCACTATGGCCACGGCCGCTAGCCCCCCCTTGGTCGCCACCTCGGTCGCCACACCTCAGTCTCCAGCCACCTCAATGGCCGCTACCCTAGTTGCCACCCTGGTTGCCACTCCAGTTACCACCCCAGTTGCCACCCCATTGCCAACCCAGCTGCCACCCCTGTTGCCACCCCAGTCGCCAAGATAACTAAAAGCGAGGCGCTTGGTCGCCCATTATGCACCAGTGAATCGCCCCATGCATAACGGGAAAGAAAAAGAAAATCCAGAGATGGCGGTCATAGCTGAAAAGCGGTTCGCTGGCTGCTACATACCTGCCATATACTTAATAGGTACTTGCCCAACATCTCCAAATCCTCGACGATACCTACCATCTCCTTCTTTTCACTTTTAACCATTATCTCAATTTTTCAGAGCATGTTGCATTCATCATGTCTCTCCCCAGGGGTAGATCACTCTCTTCTTCCAGAAATGATGACTCACTGTCCATATTACGGTCTCAGATTGCGGATAAAGCCCTTACCGGTTCCGATACAACAATCTGCATCCTCCACTAAAGCTGCAATTCCCTCCAATACCATGGCGAAAGGAAAGAAAAAAGTACCAACCCATGATGCCGATTCAGATATTGAAATATTGGAAGTGGAACCTAGCGTAACCTGCTGTACTCGGAAGCCCTTCTTGAGTAAGGCATTTCAACGCAACCGAGCAGAGGAGAGAAGGCCCGTTATGAAGGGTTTACAACAAAAGAGGAGAAAAAAAAGCCTAAGGGAAATTTTGATGTTGGAGTAAAAAAGGCAATCCCAGTCTCGGATAACAGACCATTCAATATCTATATTGGCCCCACTGAAGGATTAGCATCTGAGTATGAATTTCTGGATATGTATTGGGATGCTACTTCCCTTTGTCAAGACCATCTATTTATTAACCAAACCATCATGAATATAGGTTGCATTTCAGTAAACTTTCATGACGTTGCAGGCCCTCTCAGGAATATGAAAGACTTCATCTTCTTGCAAATCCTCAGCGAATCGGTTGATTGGATCAAATATCTCGCCAAAATTCCCAGACGGGAAAGTGGACTTACAGCTTACCTGGCTATAGGTATTAGCAAGCAAAGGTACATAACATTACAACATTCATTTCTGAAAGATGTTACTCGCTTTCAGCTCCTCAACCACTATTGTACGAAAAAGCCATTCTATGTATCGCAATATTCGATCGTGTGGAGATTCCATCCGAAGAAGCTCGTATTTCGGAGGACAAAAACCCATTGGCAATTCCCGAACTGAAGGCTGAAGTCCGAAGAAAGCAGTCAAGATCAATGATGCTAGCAGCCATAGCCATAGTGTGACGCGACTGTGATAGCAACCAGGTGTCAAGACGGTACATTCTCAGCAATATAGCAGCAAGAAGAGAGAATAAGACTATTAATACAGGAGATTCCCAGCTGTATAAAGGCAGAGTAAGAAGGACTGCTTTCGGTTGTTCACTAAATTGCCAGAGTTTCGCCACCGTAGGTTGCATATTGAAGCCTAAACCCTAAGGGGGGCGAGCAATAAGGAGATGGGTCACGGATGGAACGAAGAAATGGGTGGTGTGGAGAAGAAATAGGTTGTGACCCTGCAGGTGTGTGGCATGTACAGGATAAGGAGCAAAACCCCTCAGAGATGAGCTAAAGAATACCTCAGGATGACTAACTCATCCCCCCATCCACACTAACCCCTTTTGTCCACCAATCCCTCGTTTTCGCCGCTTCACTGCCATTACCCCCCTCATCTATCCCCATTTTCTCTAAGACGAGGACCCCTTGTCACTCTAAACTGCAAAGAAACACTTCTTCCGAAATCAACGCATGCAAATCAATTCCTCCTCCAAAACCTACACTCTCCCATCCAACAGCTCCTCCGCCTTTCCAGCCCATTCTAATGCACTCCAGCACACTGCCAGCTTCTCCCTCCTTACTCCCCTGCTCCGTCCGTGGTACGTAGACTTTCAGATCGTCTAGATGAATCCGATCTTTCAATCCTGAAGGTTTGGTCTTAACAAGCGCCCCAGTGGTGATATCATAGAGGCGGCCGCTTTTTCCGTGAGGAGCCAGATCGCCCAGGTGGAATGGCCCTTCCCAATGAGCTTCCAGTTTCTTGTCATAGTGATTATCAAGGGCAGCGCAGTGCAGTAAGACGAGATCTCCTTCCTTCGGAGCTGGGAACCATCCTTTCCTACCTTGATGTTCGGCAAACCGTGTTAAGTATGGCTGCCTGGCATCTTCCATGCGCTCATCTCTTCCGGCCAGCTGAACATCCTGCTGGGGGCCCAGAAAGTCTTCATCTTCCCGATGATCCCAGGAATGATGTCGGTCCTACAAGTTCTGCGCTGCTTGATGATCTCGAACCGTAAACTCGTGGTGATGTCGAACTGGATTGTACCCGAAGAGCAATTCGGCCAGTGTAAATCCATGAACCCGCATCTCTCTGGTATTCATAGAATGCACCACTTGATCGAGGTACTCGCTCCATCGCAGGATCTCACCTCCGCTCACAACTATCTTCCGGATTCCATAGAGAACCAGCTGGACCGACCTCTCCAGCAGACCAACAGAAGATGGGTGAGTCTTCGGTACTGAGAACTGTCGAACACCTCGAATCGTCAGGAAGTCAGGGAAAACTCCTTCCACGAAGTAGGTAGCATTATTCGTATAAACGCTCCTGGGTAATCCAAACATCCGCGAGATGCCTGTAATCATTCCGGAAACGACGGATCCATTGATGGCCGGGAATGCCTGGGCCCATACGTATTGAGTGAAATAATCCACCACAATAAGGATGTATTTATGTCGGTTGGAGGCCAGTGAGATAGGACCAAGGCCATCGATCCCAATCATATCCAATGGCTGCAGCTGGATGACCGGTCATGGTACCTGAGAAGGGCGCTTGCGTCCCGTCAACTGACAACTCTGGCAACTTCGACAAAACACATGAGTATCCTTCGTCCGGGTCGGCCAATAGTAGTGTCCCATAAGCCTCTTCAATGTCAGGTCGGCGGAGTAATGCCCGTGGCAGTCATGAGCCCAAAACAGGACCTTGTTGACATCAACCTTCCAGACACACCAAGATTGCCGTCCATTCCGCTCCTGGTATGTCAACAACGGATAGTGATTGACTGTGACACTGGGGTCGTCTCGTAACCAGAGTATGGGGGGGTTGAAAGGTAATCAGGCTACTTTCGATAATTCACAACGGAATAATCTTAGATCTTGTGTGTGGGTTTTTGGTGGTAGTGTTTGTGAGGATGTTTCTGGCTGATCTCCCTTCGTCAGGGCGAGAAATCCTTTCCTTATATCAGCGAGTGCGCGAGTGAGAAGTGGTGATCCGGTCCGTCCTTTCCCTCGAGGTAACTGTGTACCTTCAGAGAGATGCGGGTGGATCAGACGTGGATTCCTCCGAGGTGTCTGCACCTCGGAAGGAACGTGGGTGGATTCATTGGTCATAGTCGGGGTGTAGATAAGGTAGATGAAGTGTTCATGCGCCGGAGCGGGGTCGGCATCAGTCCAGACCTTTTTCCCTTGCACCGTGAGCGGGGTCCCTCCCTCAGAAGCCAACCGGGTCTTGTCCCGCGGGATCTCCCTGTTCCGCTGAGGGTGACGCGGCCTTCCTCCCGCAGGAGTCGGATCGGCATGGCCGTCTTCCCGCAGGAGTCTGGCCCGAGTAGCTATCTTCCCGCAGGAGTCTAGCCCAAGTCCGTTTCTATCCGATTCCGCTCGTTTTTGCAATCTCTCCCTTCTATCCCGGAGTTCCCTCGGCCTCGACCGATCTAACTCCGTTTCTCTATCTCCGGCCTAGACTCTGTGATTTCTCCAGCCACGGCCTCAGCCTCCTTCGTCCTTTAGCCACTGGATCTTCCTCTTTTATCTAGCTATGTACTCGGGATAATTTGTTCAAGTGTAACACTACCTCCCCTCCCCCTTAGCCTCGTCTCGAGTGCTAACACGTTCTTCTCTGAGTAGCCCTCCTCATTCTGTGATCATATGATTCCTTCAACGTCGAAAATTCTTTCGTCGTCACGGACTGCAGTCCTCCTCCCCTGTAGCTCTCCCAGTTGCTGGATCAGAGTTCTTCGCTCAGAACGTGCCTGTAATCCGTCGGTACGACTGGGCCCTCTGAGTAGGCCGATGCGTACTCATACTGTCGTGTCTTATTCAGTCGTACTCGCCGCCGCGCTGCGTCAAGGCTTGGCCAGCCCGATAAGATTCCGCGGTCGTAGTTGGCCTAGGGAATCAGGAGAGGCATGGTGTCCTTCATGCTAGTAACCTGCATGCTCGGCAGTGACTGCGCCCACGTCCTTCCGGGGGGAGACTAGTATGCTGGAGCAGTGGCGGCACTGTCAGGGACTCGCTTCACCGCTTATGTGCCATCTGTGCCGGTTCTGTCGATTCGGGTCGGTCGCCGAGAGGTCGATACGTCTGTTCTGAACGGTTTTCCTGACTCTCAACGGTTTTCGGTCGCATGCCTTCTTCGCCGGGTGCCCGGTCGGCGGCTTCTCGTGGTTGCCCGAGAAGCGGGTCTTTTTGTTGATCTTGATGTCTGGGTACTGAAGTCCTTCGCCCCTTCAGCCCACTACCGCCAGATCCTCGGGGGAACTGGTCTAGCCCTCGGTGAGCCGGTAGTCCCTCGGCGCGTCTGGATTTCGTTGGTGAAACTCCCGGAGTTTCTCCAGACTGCCTACCGAAAAGTTGTCGAATGGTTCCTCCGTCCAGTCTTTTCGTTCCGGATAATCGAGCCACTTGACGAGGTATAGAATTCGTTTGTAATTTCCCCGGCCGTGCTCGACCGAGGACATGACTTCTTCGACATCGTATTCCTCGCTTTGTTCGATGTCGTCCGCCTCCCGGAGTACTTTGGACGGATCCGGTGGGGCTCGCTGTTCACTCGTTCGGTATGGTTCGAGGAGCGAGACATGAAAGACATTGTGTATCTTCCATTTGCGGGGAAGCGTGATGCGTACCGCTAGAGGAGAGACGATTTTCTCGATTTGAAAAGGGCCATGATTTTTGTGGTCCAGCTTCTTCGAGGGGCGGCGTGTTTTGATATTGCGTCCGCTGAGCATTACCAAGTCCCCTACTTGGTATGCCGGGGGTCTCTTCCGATTCGGGTCCGTATAGCGCCGCATTCGTTCCTGTGGTTCTTCCAGCCCTTGCCGGGACTCGTCGTGCACGGTGTGCATCCAATGGGCGTATACTCTGTTGGCCGGGTTGAGTGGTTCTGTTGACGCCGGGTCCATGGCCACCGGGTGGAAGCCATAGTTAGCGTAGAATGGAGACATACCGTTTCCAACCGTGATCGAGTTGTTGTAAGCAAATTCGGCCATGGGTAGCAGGCGTACCCAGTCATCCTGTTCTTGGCTGATGAAGGCACGGAGGTAGGCTTCAATTGTCTGGTTGAGCTGTTCCGTTTGTCCGTCTGTTTGTGGGTGGAACGCTGTCGACATTCGAGGTCGAATGCCGGAAAGTTGTAAGAATTCTTTCCAGACTTCCGACGTGAACCGAGAGTCCCTGTCTGACATGATATCAGTGGGGAGGCCATGGTGCTTCCATACCTCTCGGCCGAAGATGATGGCCAGGTCCGCTGCTGTTTTATCCTTGAGCGGAAGGAAGTGCGCCATCTTGGTGAACCTGTCGATGATTACCCAGAGCTGGTCGTATCCTTCTGAAAGCGGGAGCTCCGTGATGAAGTCCATGGCGATCGATTGCCAGGGGGCATATGGGAGCTCTAGGGGCGAGGATAGACCGTATGGCTGGTGGCGAGTCGCCTTGTTTTGCTGGCATTCCGCGCAGCTCCTGACAAAGTCGATGATTCGTTCGTTCATCTTTGGCCACCAGAAGTTTCGTCGTATTAGCTCGATGGTTTTGTCCTGTCCCATGTGTCCGGCCACTTTCGTGTCGTGTTCTGATTCCATTATCTGCTGTACCAGGTTCCTCGGGACCCAGAGTAGGTTCCTTCTGTACAACAGCTCGTTTTCTCTCCTTAATTCCTTGAATTTTCGGTCCTTCGGTGACAGTTCTTCTGTCACCGCTTCCTGTTTCATAGCCTGTGCGTAAGCTTCGTCCTTTTTCCCTTCTTCCTTGACCCTCGCCAGGAATTCTTCTGACCATTTTCTTTCCGGGAGTGATGCTATCCTTGCTGATGAGCAGACGAACATACGCGATAGGCGTTCTTCGAAGTGGTTTTTTCCCAAAACAGTCGTTATTGGCTGGTTTTCTACCCCCCCCTTTTCAGGGCGGTACTCCGAACGCCTAGACAGGGCATCTGGTTTTCCATTTTTCGTTCCGGGTCGGTAGTAAATTCTGAAATTGATTCCGGCGAGTTCCTGGGCCCATCGCGCTTGTCGGCGATTTAGCACTTTGGTCGTTGTGAAGTATTCCAGGTTCTGGTGGTCCGAGTAGACTTGGACCTGGTGGGTTGCCCCTTCACAGTATCTCCTCCAGTGCTTGAAGGTGTCCACTACTGCCAGGAGTTCTTTGTCGTGGATCTCGTAATTGATTTCCGCGGGCTGAAACTTTCTGGAGTGGAACGCCACTGGGTGCAGGCGGTTTTCGTTGTCCCGTTGTGACAGGACGGCTCCTATTGCGAAGTCCGAGGCGTCGGTTTCGATAATGACTGGTTTTGCTGCGTCAAAATGAGCCAGGATCGGTGCGGTGGTGAATCGCTTTTTTAGCTCCTGAAAGGCCGTCTCCGCTTCCAGGCTCCAGCTCCATTCTTTCCTTTGTTCCTTCTTCGTTAACTCTGTTAGTGGCCTTGCCACTCTGGAGTAGTCCTGGATGAACCATCTGTAGAAGTTGGTGAACCCTAGGAAGGACTGCACCTCTGTTAGATTTCGAGGCGTTTTCCATTCTAGTACCGCCTTGACTTTTTCCTGAGACATTTTGATTCCCTCTCGTCCTATGATGTAGCCTAGGAACTCCACCTCTTGAGTTTTCCAGACGCATTTCTCCGGCGAAACTGCTAGGCCGTTCCTTTGTAGCCTTCTCAAGACTTCTCGGACGGTATTGTCGTGCTGCTTCTCGGTGTCCGCGTAAACCAGTATGTCATCTATGTAGGCCAAGACGCCGATATCCAACATATCTGAAAATACATGGTTCATCATATCCTGGAAGTTGGACGGGGCATTCGTCAGTCCGAATGGCATGACTTGAAATTCGAAGAGGCCATAGCGGGTTCTGAACGCTGTTTTCCATTCGTCGCCTTCTCGCATTCGGATGAGGTGAAACCCGTTTTTCAGGTCCATTTTCGTAAACCACTGGGCCCCTTGGACTCGGTCCTATAGTTCCTGCATCAGCGGCAACGGGTAGCGGTTAGGGATTGTGATGCGATTGAGAGCCCGGTAGTCCACGTATAGGCGAAGCCCTCTCCCATGAGGCTTAGGCACAAAGAGGATTGGGGAACCGGCCGGAGATGTGGAGCGCCTGATTTTCCCCGTACGCTCTATCTCTTTTAGCCATTCCCTGAGTGTCTGGAGTTCTACTTCGGACAGCGGGTATATGGGCCCCCAGGGTGCCGTGCTTCCTTCCTGGAGGTCAATTTTGCAATCATACGGTCGGTGCTTCGGGAGGGCGTCTGCGGCTTCTTTCCCCATGATTCCCATGTGTTCCCTGAATTCTTTGGGGACTGCATCGAGCGGATCTCCTTCCGACACCATCGAGACATAGCCGATAAGGTGGGCGTCCTGTTCTAGGAGTACGGACTTGTCCCAGGATAGCGAAAATTCCCTTTGTTCGAATTTGGTGCATTTCGCTAGGCATTCGGTGTTATTAAAGCGTATTTCGGCGTTTGTCCAGGGGCCTTGTGGTGGGTGTGTCATTATCCAGTTGAACGGGAGGAAGACGTCGATGTTCCGTTCCATTGGGGAAATTTCGAAACTCATCGTGGAGTAGTGCTTTCGGTGTTGAAGGGTCATTGGTTTTGTATAGAATTGCCCTGCTCCCTTGACGCTTTCCCCGGTGTAGCTCTCGATGCTACGGGTTTGTTTATGCTTCAGTTTTTCCAGTCCTAGTCGTTCCGCCGTTTCTTTGCTTATCAGCGCTATTGAACAGCCGGTGTCCAATAGTGCTCGGATCAGGGTTTTCTTGTCGCCTAGGTGTAGTAGCATATCGATCACCGGGCGAGTGCCGCTTTCGGGTTTCCGTTGTTTCTTGGACGGGGTTCCAGCACTTGGTTCCTCGTTTCTTCGTTTCTTGGATGCCCCGCATATTAACAAGGAGGCTTTGGGGTGCGGCGGGTCCCTGCCTCCTAAAAATCCGAGTCTGATTCCCACAGGGGAGCGATGGCATCTGTTTCCATGGTGTCGACAGCGGCTACCTTCTGTTGTTTGGCTTGTGGGATCTCTTCCGGTTCTTCTGGCTCCTCCGATCTCTTCCTCTTTCTTTCAGCTACGGCTGATACCTTCCAAGGTGCGGGTGGTAGCTCCGTTCCTTATGCTGTTTGGAAGGAGAAGCAGTCAAAGGTACGGTTCCCCGTTCTTCCACATCGCCAGCATCCATCCTTGATCTTTTTGTACGCGTCTATCTCGTTCTGGGGTACGCCTTGCAGAGCGGCCCCTGTTGACTCCCATCCGTTTTTCTTCAAGGCTCGGGAGTCATTTTTCCTTGGTTCCCGATTCGTCGTTGGCCATCTTTCTTCCTTTTTCCGTTCGTCCCTTCTCTTTTCTTCGGTTCGGGTCGCGCTTCCCGTGGGTTTTCCTTGCTCCCTAGCCTGCTTCAGAGCTTTTTTCTTTTCCACTTGTAGCGCTGCTTGGTAGGTGGCTTCTAGGAACCCTTCGTCATCTGCGAATTCCCCCATGTAATGCGCGAACCGCATATCTAGCACCGCGTCCGTCATTGCTAGGTCAATTTTTTCCTGCAGACTTTCGCCGGCGGCCCGGGCGTAATTATTCAGGGCCCAGAATTCCGTCATGTAGGCCCTTATGTCTCCCGAGTACTTGAGCTGGCTTAGCTTTAGCTGGGCGTTGGCTGCCTCCCTGGGGTCGTGGTATTCGGTTCGGATATCCGCTGCGTAATTGACCCAGGAGTCGTTTTCTCCCAGCGTGTCGTAGCGGTGTAGGTCCTATGCTTTGGCCGTTCCGGTCAACAGTGTCCCTACCCAGACTATCTTCTGCTGGTTACTGGTTTCCGGATAGAAGCTCAAGTACTTGGTGACCGACTTCCACCAGGTGTTAAACAGGGTGGAGGGCTTTCCGTCGAAAGTCTCGGGATTCGTCATTTTAAGATGCGACGTTCGTACCGAGACCGGCGCAGGGTTAGGCTGGGTGGCCCGTGCCATTCCTTCTGCTACCGCGCTGGCCACGGTCCGGGCGAGTTCTTCCGTAGTCAAGGTTCGTCTCGCCGGAGGAGGCGTCGGGGAGTTCCGTCGCGACCTTGGGGGCGGCGATGGTGGTGGTGGAGGCGGCAGGGGCCGTCTTGGCGGTCGCGGGGGTTCTCCTCCTCCAAACATTGGGGGCCTCGGTGGGGACGGGGATAGCGCTGGACGGCAAGTTCTTCGATCCGGCCTGGGTGGCACTGTCGGTCGCTGGATTCTCGTGGATCGTTCGTCCGCGGGTCCTGTGCGGAGTTGTCGCAGGGCGCTGGCTAAGCTGGACGTGGATGGTGGGGCCGGACTGCGCCATGCTTCTGGTTCTGGCGTGGCGCGACCTGATGCCTGAGCCGGGGGGAGCGGAGTCTCTGGGATTCGGATTTGCGCGGCCAACTGCTGTAGCGCTGTTGCCTGGCGCTGTATTTCTTCCCGGGCTTCTAGCAATTGCCGCTCTAGGTATTCCACTCGTTTCTGATGTTCTTCAGCCCATAATTCTACATTACCTTGGAAATTCGCCAAATGTTGGCTTCGCGCTATGTTGGCCTCAGCTAGGAACGAGATGGAGTCGTTTAATCGGGCCAGCTGAGTGGCTTGGCCGGCCTGTTTTTGCGTAGCTTCCTGGGTTCGCTCGATGATAGCCCCCCAGACATTTTGTGCAAAGGCCTGGTAGGCCGTAGCCGCACTTGCCAACTCGCTTCGTATCCATTCTCCTGTGATTGTCTCATTAGCGCGGAGTCAGTCATATACATACCTGGTGCCCTCCGACAGGTCGTTGTATGCTTGCTCGATCTGCTTGATTCTTTGATCTGTTTTATCGATCGTGTTGCCGTAGAGGCGGACTAGCTGCGCCAGATCCCCTTCTGCCTGTTTTTGTTGTTTGACTAAGGCGTGAAGCCATGTCGCTGGGTTGGAGATTTCGAGGGCTTCCTCCGCAGGGGCCGTTCCGTCGGTGATCTGTGGTACGTCCCGAGGGGCTTCCAAGCGGAGCATGTTGAAATCAGTAGGCGCCATTTCACGGGTTCAGTATAGGTCAAGAAAGTGTCCTGTGTAGATTGTTTCGTCGTCGGTAAAGTAATAGTCACAGGGATCTCGGAGCTCGTCTTCCGTGAATTCGGCGTTTGTATGGTTGTGCGTGCAGTTGACCCAGTATTGCGTATACCAGTTCCAGGGCTCGTGGTCGCCTTCGAGGTAGGGTGTAGGGATAGGTCTGTCGCTGAATGTATCCCACTGTTCGTAGCCGGCTAATTCGCTATCGATTGATTGGAACGTATAGTCGAAGGAGTACTGAGACTTAGGTTCCAAGAAGGTGGATAGCTCGAGGAGATAAAGGTGGTCTTCGAAGTAGGTGTCGTCGAAGCCCGTCATGAAGTTAGGGTGATTTTGAGATCAAGATTATAGTGTGACACTGGGGTTGTCTCGTAACCGGAGTGTGGGGGGGTTCAAAGGTAATCAGGCTACTTTCGATAATTCACAACGGAATAATCTTAGATCTTGTGTGTGGGTTTTTGGTGGTAGTGTTTGTGAGGATGTTTCTGGCTGATCTCCCTTCGTCGGGGCGAGAAATCCTTTCCTTATATCGGCGAGCGCGCGAGTGAGAAGTGGTGATCCGGTCCGTCCTTTCCCTCGAGGTAACTGCGTACCTTCGGAGAGATGCGGGTGGATCGGACGTGGATTCCTCCGAGGTGTATGCACCTCGGAAGGAACATGGGTGGATTCATTGGTCATAGTCGGGGTGTCGATAAGGTAGATGAAGTGTTCATGTGCCGGAGCGGGGTCGGCGTCAGTCCAGACCTTTTTCCCTTGCACCGTGAGTGGGGTCCCTCCCTCAGGAGCCAACCGGGTCTTGTCCCACAGGATCTCCCTGTTCCGCTGAGGGTGACATGGCCTTTCTCCTGCAGGAGTCGGACCGGCGTGGCTGTCTTCCCGCAGGAGTCTGGCCCGAGTAGCTATCTTCCCGCAGGAGTCTAGCCCAAGTCCGTTCCTATCCGATTCCGCTCGTTTTTGCAATCTCTCCCTTCTATCCCGTAGCTCCCTCGGCCTCGACCAATCTAACTCCGTTTCTCTATCTCCGGCCTAGACTCTCTGATTTCTCCAGCCATGGCCTCAGCCTCCTTTGTCCTTTAGCCACTGGATCTTCCTCTTTTATCTAGCTACGTACTCGGGATAATTTGTTCAAGTGTAACATTGACCCCATCCATCAGCTGATATACGGCTGCCTTCCGAGTCCACCATCGCCACACTGCCAGGCTGTCTTCTCCAGCATCTTCTGCTCGCAATTTGCCATATAGCTTCAGATACACCATTCTGGTGTACCACTCATCCTCCAGCCAATATTCCCACCACTTGTCATTGATTGGCTGATCGACGTTCATTATCTCTAAGGTACTCTCTTCCTTCCCTGGTCTGCCAAACTCCATGGCCTCCATCGGTAGCCTTGACATGCTGTCCGCCAGCGCATTTTCCTTTCCTTTGATGTGGATAATTCGGAAGTCATATTCACTCAATCTTAGCTGCCAGCCGACAATACGTCCTTTGTCCGAGTTCTACAAGGCTGTCTTCAAGCACTCATGATCGGTGTAAATCAAAACAGGGTGTCGATTCTCATTGATGTTGAAAGAATATCGATTCGGGGTGAAGATCAAGATCAAGTATATTGAACAAGTATATCAAAACAGGAAGAGAAGTACAAGAAGAACAGCAGATATCCCTTCTTACTTCCCCGCTCTTGCGTAAAC
>Ga0307516_10003125_pt1 | contig 21529 bp, 19 predicted proteins | sample 19_EM_MG_FD_203310 | JGI IMG/M metagenome (GOLD analysis project Ga0307516, IMG submission 203310) | Populus trichocarpa ectomycorrhiza microbial communities from riparian zone in the Pacific Northwest, United States - 19_EM | ecosystem: Host-associated > Plants > Roots > Unclassified | place... | reverse complement strand
AGCCGATCGCCGCGGACGACACCTACGTCTACGGCATCACTGGTAGTTCGACCAGGCGGCTGTCGCGCCTGGACTTCGCCACAGGAACGGTGACCCACATCACCGGCACCCTCGCCAGCTACAACTACACCGCCCTGCTTTCGGTCGGCGACCACATCTACGCCAGCCAAGGCAGCAGCCTGAGCAGGATCAGCAAGACCACCGGCGTCGTAGAGATTATCGCGGGCAACACCGCTTCTGGCCGTATCGACGGCGCCTACACCGACGCGGGATTCGCCGGTATCACCGGCATCGCCACCGACGGCGGCGACCTCTACGGAGCTGACCGCAACGCCGCCGGTTCCTGGCTACGCAAAATGCGCAAGATCAAGCGCCCGGTCGACCCGGGTGGCCCGTCACTGCCGTGGGAGACCGCCGGCGGTGGTAACCCCTCCGAATGCTCCTGCAACGCCTCCCACGCCGACCCGATCCAGACCGACACCGGTGCCCTGTTCGAGCCGGCCACCGACCTGAGCGTGCTCGACCACGGCGGCTCCCTGTCGATGTCGCGGACCTACAGCTCGGCCACGGCGAACACCAAATCGGTCGTCGGCTACGGCTGGGCCTGGCCGTACGGCATGAACGTCAAGGAGATGCCGCAGTACAACACGGTGGTGGTCAGCCAGGAGAACGGCAGCGCCGCGACGTTCACCAAGCAGACCGATGGCAGCTACAAGGGCGCCCCGCGGCTGCAGGCCACGCTGGTCAAGAACGCCGACGGTACGTGGACGTTCGCCCGTAGGCAGCAGGTCACCATGACGTTCAACACCGCCGGGAAGATCACCCGTCAGGTCGCGCGTAACGGCCGGGTGCTGGGCTTCACCTATAACGGCAGCGGTCAGCTCACCGCGGTCACCGGCGCCTCCGGCCGCGCGTTGACGTTCACCTACGACGCCGCCGGCTACCTCGAGACGGTCAAGGCGCCCTCCGGCGCCCAGGCGGTCTACACCCAGGACACCAACGGCAACCTCACCAAGGTCGTCGACCCGGCACAGGCAGCCTGGCTCTACGACTACGACACCCGGCACCAGCTCACCAAGAAGACCAACCCCCGCCTCGCGGTCGTCTCGAACGACTACGACATTGCCGGCCGGGTAGTGAAGCAGACCCAGCCGCTCAACCGCGCATGGACGTTCGACTACACCGACGGCGACGAAGTAGGCACCGCCACCGTCACGGTCACCGCTCCCGGCGGCATCAAGACGGTCGAGGAGTACGTCGACGGGCAGCTACGCGCGCAGACCAACGCCGCTGGCACCGCGGACGCCGCGACGACGGCGTGGGAGTACGACCCGATCACCTCGCGACCAGTGACGATCATCGGGCCCGAGGGCACCGTCGACCAGTACACCTACGACGCGGCCGGTAACCAGCTCACCCACACCGACCCGCTGCCGCGTACCACGACGTGGACCTACAACAGCGCCGGTGACATGCTGTCCGAAACGCCACCCGACCTGAACACCACCAACTACAGCTACACCTACGACGCGCAGGGCAACCAGCTGACCGCGCGGACGCCCGGCGGCAAGGTCACGACCTACATCTACAACACCGACAGCACGCTCAAGTCGGCCGCCCTGCCCGGACGACCAGCGGCAACATACGACTACTACCCCAATGGGGATGTGAAGTCGGTCAAGGACCCGATGCAGCGGGAAACCACCTACGTCTATGACCAGGACGGCCGCGTCCAGGACCTGACCGACGCACTGCACCACACGACCACCAAGACCTACGACGGCGCCGGACGGCTCAAGACCGTCAAGGATGCCTTGGAGCACAAGACCACGTTCGACTACTACCCGGACGGCACCGCCTATTCGACCACCGACGCCGAACTGGACACCAGCTACACCGAATACGACCTCGCCGGCCGGCTCGCGGCCACAAAGGACACGGCTGGCAACAAAACCAAGTTCGAATACGACGAGGCCGACCGGCTGGCCAAGGTCATCAACCCCAACGGTGACACGGTCAGCTACACCTACGACGGCCGCGGCAACAGAATCACCGCAAAGACCGCCGCCGGCACGACGCGCTACACCTACGACGTGCAGGACCGGCTCGTAGCCACCGAGACCCCCGGCGGACACGTCACGAGCACCGAGTACAACGACGCCGGCGAGGTCGAGAGCACCACCGACGCCCGGCAGAAGAAGACCAGCTACACCAACGACAGCGCCGGACGGCTGCTCGACACCACCGACCCCAACCAGCGGGTCACCAAGCGCACCTACACGGCCGACGGGCAGCTCGACGTAGTCCTGAACCCCGACACCAGCACGATCGACTACGACTACTACGACGACGGCACCCTCAAGTCCGTCAAGAACCCCGACGGCGGCCTCACCAATTACACCCGCAACGACGCCGGCCAGACCGAGAAGCGCACGCTACCCGGCGGCACGACCACCACGTACACCTACGACGAGGTCGGCCGCGCCAAGGACACCATCGAAAACGATGACACTAGCGTCACGCGCGACTACGACCGCGCAGGCCGCATCACCGACCTCAAATACAGCGACAGCAGCACGCCGTCGGTGCGCTACGAGTACGACAAGACCGGTCGACGCACCAGCATGACCGACGGCACCGGCACCACCTCATACCTGTACGACGACGCCGGACGACTCCACACCGCCACCAGCCGCGCGGGCACCGTCGGCTACACCTACGACGACGCCGGGCAACTCGCCGAGCTCACCTACCCCGGCGGCGACAAGGTCACCTACACCTACGACGACGCCGGCCGCATGACCGACGCCACCGACTGGAACAACCACGTCACGTCCTTCACCTGGACCGACGACGGCCAGCTCGACACCCAAACGACCCCGGACGGCGTCGTCAGCAACACCGACTACGACGACAACGGCGCCGTCACCGACATCACACTCACCCACGGATCGACGACGCTCGGCACGTTCGGCTACGGCTACGACGACGCCGGCCAGCTCACCGACAGCACCAAGCCCAACAGCGCCCACACCTACACCTACACCGGCACCCGCCAGATCGAATCGATTACTACCACCGGCGGACTGGGTGACACCGGTCAGTACACGGTCACCCCAGGCGGGCTCATCAAGGGCATGCCGGACGGCACCGAACACGAGTACAACGCCAAGCAGCAGCTCACCGCCAGCAGCGCCCCGGACGGTGCGCTCACGAGCTACGGCTTCGACTCGCGCGGCAACCGCACCACCGCCACCCTGGGCGGCCAGTCCACGACATACACCTACGACCTGGCCAACCGCCTGACCAGCGTCAACCTGCCCAGCAACGGCGAGCATGATGCCCGCCAGGTCGGCTACACCTACAACGGCGACGGTCTCCGCGCCACTCGTACCACCGGCGGCGACACGATGTCATTCGTATGGTCCACCGCAGGCAACATGCCCCTGCTGCTCGCCGACGGCACACACCGCTACCTCTACGGAACCAGCCTCACCCCGTACGCCCAGGTAGCCGCCGACGGCACCACCGAATACCTACACACCGACCAGCAAGGCACCGTCACGCACATCACCGACGCCGCCGGCGACGTCATCGGGACCAACACCTATGACCCCTACGGCCGCCTACTCAACCGCGCCGGCACAGCACACAGCAACATCGGCTACACCGGCAACTGGACCGACCCCACCACCGGACTGATCTATCTCCGCGCCCGCGACTACGACCCCACCACCGGCCAATTCCTCACCATCGACGCCCTCGTCGATTTCACCTGCCACCCCTACGTCTACGTCCGCAACGATCCCCTGCTCTCGACTGATCCCAGCGGGATGTCGCCCGAAATTGAATCGGCGGAGATCTCATTCAAGGTTTGCTATTGGATTTGCGTTGGCGCTAGCATCGCGACTGACGACGAGACCGGCACCCATCCCTCCGTTTATCTTGGCGTAGGACTCCCAAGTGTCGGCGCCGGGCTCTCGTACTCCCTCGGCACGGTAAGCGAGGGCTTGTCTGGCGAGATTGGTTGCGCCACCGGACCATTGGCAGCCTCATGGAGCACCAGCGGCTCCAATGCCGGATTTGTTTCAGGATTCTCGACGCCCGAGGTCGACGCGGGTGTAAAGTATACCTTCCCTCCCTACAGCTGGCCTTTCTAGAAAGCGGAAGACCAAATGGATAGAATCACTCCCGCCTTAGTCGCACTTGCTGGCCTCGCGGTCATCATCCTGAATCGACGATTCGGTCGCGCTGCCATCACCAATAGTCGCGAGGTCTTTGGCAGGGATATCCAAAAAGGGACCCGTGAGTACCAATTTTCCATCATCTTCGCACGCGTATTGGCGGTGATTGTGGGTTCCGGAATGCTGATCCTCGGCACACTTGACGCGCTTATGATCGACTATCGTTAACACTTCTGAAAGTAGCACGATCGCCGCCCACTCAATCTGTCGCGTAATTTGCCAACGGAGAGTCAGGAACACGGCCGGAGTGCTTTCAAATTGCGCACCCACGAAGTTGACGGGGGAGGAAGGAAACGTCGATGGAGAGGCTCGTCTTCGCCCTGGTCGCACTTGGCGGCATCGCGATCGCTGCGGCGAGCAAGCGACTCGCGCGTGGGACGCTCATCAGCAATCTTGAGTTCTTGGGCATCAAGGCCGAGGAAGGGAGTAGCAGGTATCGGATACTAATGATCCTTACACGCATACTTGTGGTGGCCACAGGCCTCCTCCTGCTAGTCACTGGCGCGATGCACTTAATAAACAGTCAACCACTTCGAGCAATGGAGTGATGGCTGTGTTAGTGGCTAAACGCGCCGGCGGTCTGGAATCTCGCCGACCTCGTATCCACGGGTCTGGGTGACGGCTGGTCCGGTCAAGGCTGGGCGCGAGCGGCATCGAGGCTGGTCTGGAGTCCTTGGACTTCGCCCAGCCAGCCATTTGGCGCGGGCTTCGTCGATGCCGTCGGCCAGGTGTGCGCTTGATCTCGATCAAGCGGTTCCGCTGGTTGAGGTCCACCCGGAGCATGGAGCACCGAATACAGGCTCGTGCTTGCAGGCGTTAACGTAGGCGGCCGCCGGTTCGGAGGTTTCTGGGCGATCGGGCCGCACACCGCGGCGACACAGATACGGCCATCAGCTTCTACGAGAAGGCGCTGGAGTTGGCACCGCGGTCTTCGGCGCAGCTTCTCACGCTCGCTGAGGCGGCCGATGCATGTCAGCTCATCTGGCCGCCGAGAGGGCGCGTCGTCGTCGAGAAACCAGGCTGCTCGGCAAAGGAAGATTTCGGCATACTGCATCCGGGCCGGTGGCAGAGCCGGGTTATTGCAGCGCTCAGAGTCGAATGTCAGGCACGCACGGCCGGCTCGAAGGTGCGTGGGGGCCGCTGGCGTGCCATGCCCCACCGGGGGGTTCAAATCCCCTTCGGTCCGAAGCTTCCTCATCTGGCCGAGATCTGCGCGCCTAACCGACGAGCGAGCTCCAGCAGAGCATCCACCGCGGCTCATCGTCGGTGTCCACGTCGAGGACCCCCTTCGCCCACGCCAGCACCTCCGGCTCAAAACCCACCGGCGGTTCCGCCAACGAGGCGATCGGCTCATCCTCAGTGCGCTGAAAATACGACGTCAACACGAACCGTTGCGCCTGACCGTCACCGACAGGCTCAAGAGACAAGTCCAACAGCGCCAGCTGGTACTGCGGGTCGCGGGCACCCTCGTCATCCAGCAAGCCCTGAGCACTGATCGCAGTCAACTTACCCTCGGCCTGTGCCGCCGACAGCAGAAGCGTCCGGGCTTCCTCAACGTCGTAGTTAGTGAGTGTTTTAGAGGCCTGTCGGACGGCGTGTCCGGGCCCTGGTCAGGGTGGTCGTTGATGGTGTCGGTATGGCCCGTCAGCGTGTGTATCCATCTGACTTGACCGATGAGTCACCCTGCCGCAAGGCTGCGCCGCCGAGGCTTGGAAGTTGGGCATATCGGCTCAGAGCGGGTCTGTTTCCCGGTCAGCAGTGGGAGATCATCGAGCCGATGCTCCCGCTGATCAAGGAACCCGGCCGGATCCCGAAGCATCCGTTCCGCGACATCGTGGACGCGATCATGTATCTCGACCGGTCCGGATGCTCCTGGCGGCAGCTGCCGGTGGACTTCCCGCCCTGGCAGACCGTCTACGGCTGGTTCCGGCAGTGGAAGCGCCGTGGTGTCACCGATCGGATCCTGGCGGAACTACGCGAACAGATCCGCATCGCCGAGGGCCGCGAGGCCGAACCGTCGGCCGGGGTCATCGACTCGCAGTCGGTCAAGGGCGCCGACACCGTCGGTGCTGACTCCCGAGGCTACGACGCGGGTAATTATCTGGGGTGGTCAGTTATGCCGGGTGGTCCAGGATTGGGCTGCTCAGCAGCGGTGTGGCCGGGTGATCGGGCGGTATAACCGCGGGTCTGTGCGCTGTCGTCTTTGTCGAGAGTTCTCGACGAAGGAGGCGCGTGATCATGGTGGTGAGTGGTCGGTATCCGGTGCGGCCGAGCGGGCCGTTGGCGGGGTGGGTGCATCCGTTCCGGGTGGAGTTGATCGGTCAAGGTTTCACGGCGCGGACGGCGCAGGACAACGCTTACGTGTTGGCGCATCTGAGTCGTTGGTTGCAGCGGGAAGGGCTGGATCCGGCGGCGCTGGGTGCCGTGGAGATCGCGGCGTTCGCCGCGGTGCGGTGCGATGGCGGGTATCGGCGGTGGCGGACTGTGACGTCGTTGCGGTCGATGTTGGCCTTCCTGCGCGGGCGGGGTCTGGTCCCGGCCGAGCAACCGTGCCTGCAGGGTCCGGTCGATGTGCTGCTGGGGCGGTATCAGCTCTGGCTGCGCCGTGAGCGGCGGCTGGGCGAGCAGACGGTGGTCTTGCGTCTGCTCTGGGCTCGCAAGTTCCTGTCCGCGCAGGTCGTCAACGGGGTTCTGCGGCTCGACCGGCTTGCTCCCGAGGCGGTGACCGGGTTCGTGCTGCTGCTGTCGCGGCGGTATTCGACAGGTTCCATGAAGACGGTCACCTCGGGCCTGCGGTCGCTGCTGCGATTCCTGTTCGCCGCCGGTGACGTTGAGCGTGACCTGTCGGCGGTGGTGCCGTCGGTGGCCGGGTGGCGGTTGAGCGGGCTGCCGGTCGGTGCGGATGATGACGTGGTGGCCGCACTGCTGGCCTGCTGCGATCGGTCCACCCCGGTCGGGCGGCGCGACCTCACGGTGCTGCTGCTGATGGCACGGCTGGGGCTGCGGGCGGTGGAGATCACCCGGCTGCGGCTGGACGACGTGGACTGGCGCGGCGGTGGGCTGGTGATTCGGGGCAAGGGAGGCCGCGTCGATCGGATGCCGTTGCCGGGTGACGTCGGCGCCGCGCTGGCCGACTATCTGCGACACGGTCGCCGCCGTTCCCGGTTGCGGGAGGTGTTCCTGCGCACGATCGGCCCGGACGCCCCGATGACACGACAGTCGATCGTGACGGTGCCGCGCCGTGTCTCGCAGCGGGCCGGTATCCCTATCGTTGGCGGGCACCAGTTGCGGCACCGCGCGGCCTGCCGGGTGCTGTCTGGTGGTGGATCGTTGGCCGAGGTCGCCGAGTTGCTGCGGCACAACGACGTGGCGACCGCGGCGATCTACGCGAAAGTCGACCTGACCGCCCTGGCCGCAGTCGTGCGTCCCTGGCCTGCCGAGGGCGACGATGATGACGCTTCGTGACGCCCGAGCATCCGACCCTCGATCTTCAGCTTGTAGCCCAGGCCGCGACGCAGGGCCAGGTAGTCGTCGACCCGCAAGTTCGTCGGATTCTGCGACGCCCGCGGACTCGAACACGTCACAGTCACCGCGGCGCTCGCCTGGGCCACGACCCCGGCCGACGCCGACGTGTCCTGGTGGGCGGCCCGGTTGACCGTGATCCGCGAGTTCGCCCGCTTCCTCGCCACGTTCGACGACCGCACCGAGATCCCCGCGACGAATCTGCTGCCGCGCACCGGAGACGACCGCACCCAGCCCTATCTGTATTCACCCGCGCAGATCACCGCGCTGATGAACGCGGCGCGCACGCTCACACATCCGTTGCGCGCTGCCACGTTCGAGGCGTTCATCGGCCTGATGGCGGTCACCGGTATCCGGACCGGAGAAGCGATGGGCCTGGACCGCCCGGACGTCGACCTGGACAAAGGCATCCTGGTGATCCGGGGCAGCAAGCACGGCAAATCCCGCCTGGTCCCCTTGCACGCCACAGCCGTGGAACATCTGGCGGTCTACCAGCAGCGACGCGACCTGTTGTGTCCACGACCAGCGACAACGGCGTTCTTCCTGTCCGGCGCGGGCACCCGCCTCAACGCCACCACCACCAGCAAAGCCTTCACCCCGCATCCTGAAAGCCGCAGCGATCACCGTCGACGTCGGCACGAGGAGACCGCGTCTTTACGATTATGCCGACATGTGCGTTATGCCGACGTCGTCGCTGGAGTCGTGGCGGGGTAAGGCGGTCTGCCCGGTGAAGTCGGCATATTCATAGGCTCTCCAGGAAGGCGATGAGGGTGTCGTCGGGCTGGTAGCGACCGGGTCGGGCGGTGAGCGGCTTCGTGCGGTCGATTGCTCGTTGTTTATGGCTGAGGTCGGCGTGTAGGTAGATGTTGGTCGTGGAGAGCTGTTCGTGCCCGAGCCACAATGCGATCACGGTGATGTCGTTGCCGGCGAGCAGGAGGCGCATGGCTGCGGTGTGGCGCAGGGTGTGCATGGTGACGTGTTTGGTCGCGAGGGAGGGGCAGTTCCCGGCCGCTCGGCGGAGGTGGCGGGTGAGGCGGTGCTCGATGGCGTCTCGGCTGAGACGTCGGCCGGTTGAGGTGGGGAACAGCGGGTCGTTGGGGGCTCCGCCGCGTTCGTCGAGCCAGGCTTTGAGGACTGTTCGGATGGGCGGCACCAGCGGTGTTCGCCGTTCCTTGCGCCCTTTGCCGATGGTGTGCACGTTGGCGCCGGTGGTGAGGGTGACGTCCTGTCGGGTGAGCCCGGCCAACTCGGAGATCCGTAGCCCGGTTTGGATGGTCAGCGCGAGCATGGCGTGGTCGCGTCGCCCGGTCCAGGTGGTCTTGTCGCAGGCGTCGAGCAGCGCGTCGACTTCCGGTTCGGTGAGGTAGGTGACCAGTTTGCGGTCGGTTCGCTTCGGTGGGACGGCGAGGACGCGCTGCACCGTCGCCGCGTGCTCGGGATGATGTAGGGCGAGGTAGCCGAACAGGGAGTGGATCGCGGCGAGGCGGTTGTTGCGGGTCGCTGGGCGGTTGTGACGGTCGTGTTCCAGGTGATCGAGGAACGCCGCGATCAGTGGCGCGTCCAGCTCGCCGATGTCCAGCTTGCTGGGCGCCTTGCCGACGCGTTGGGCGGCGAAGCGCAACAGCAGGCTGAACGTGGTCCGGTAGGCGGCGATCGTGTTCGGGCTGGCCGCGCGTTGAGCGACCAGCCGTTGGGTGAAGTATGACTGCAGGGCAGGGGCGAGCGCGCTCATCGTGTCGCTCCGAAGTGGGCGTGCAGGCGCTGCGCCGCCAGTTGCATCAGCTCGGGCGAAGCCGACAGATACCAGTAGGTGTCGGCGGGGCTGACGTGCCCGAGGTAGGCCGACAGAACGGCGATGTTCTCGTCGACGCTGATACCGCCACGGTGCCACTCGATCAGCGTGCGCACCGCCAGGCTATGCCGAAGATCATGAATCCTCGGGTGTGCCGTAGCGGTGCGGATACCAGCCGCGGTGGTGATCTGTCTGAAGACCTTCTCCACGCCGCTTCGCTCCAGTGCGGTGCCGACGCTCGACAGGAAGAACCTGTCGCAGCGTGGGTGGGGGCATAACCGGTCACGGTCGGTGGTGTAGCGGCGCAGCGCCGTGGTCGTGGTCGGATGCAGAGGCACGAACCGCTCCCGGTCGAGCTTCGCCTCCCGGATCGCGACGACCCCGGCGTGGAGATCGACGTGACCACGGTCAAGGCCGATGGCCTCGCCCAGACGCATCCCCGTGGCGGCGAGCAGCCCGAACAGCGTCTCGTGAGTGGCCGCGCGCAGCGGGCTGCGGATCGTCCGCGCGCCGTCGAGAAGCTGGCTGATCTCGGTCGGTGACCACAGGTAAGGGATGGGCCTGCGGCGGTGCCTCGGGAACACACCCGGCGGCGGGATCTCGGTGGCCGGGTCGATCGTGTGTAGGTAGCCGGCGAACCGGCGCACCACACCGAGCCGGTTGGCCGGCTGGTTGGACAGCCCCGGCCCCGGCGTGGGCTGTGCGGCCCAGGCCAGCGCGGCGGCGCTGGTGAGCGTCGTCTCGCCGGCGGCCGTCAGGTAGCCGGCGAACTGGTGCAGCCATCGCCCTTCGCGTTCCAGCTTGAATCCCAACGTGCGGCGCAGCCGAAGGTAGTCATCGACGTGTCCGCTCATCACCGCTGCGGCGTTCATCGTGGCCCACTCGCCGGCCAGGGTGCGGCCACCCGCCGCAGCTGGTCAAGGTCGAGGCGGGCGTAGAGGGTCGTGGACTGCAAGCTTTCATGCCGAAGCACCCCAGCGATCTGCACCAGCGGGACCTGCGCGGCGATCATCTCGCAGGCGGCGGTGTGGCGCAGGCGATGCGCGCCGATCTCGGCGATACCCGCCCGCCGGCACGCCCTCCGGACCGTCGATCGCACGGTGCCCGACGCGATCGGCGTAAACGGCGCTCTGGCACCCAGGAACAGCTCCCGCCGCTGACTGTTCGGGCGGCCCCGCCTCAGATACGCGGCGACCGCCTCACCCACATCAGCGGGCAGCGGCAGCCGGTCCTGGCGGGCGCCCTTGCCCCGCACGACCAACTCACCGGCCCGCCAATCGAGGTCGTCGAGCCGCAGCCGGGCCGCCTCACCCGCCCGCAGACCCAACCGCAGCAACACGATGATCATCGCGTAGTCGCGGCGCCCGATCCCGGTGCGCCGGTCGCAGCAGTCCAGCAACGCCCGCGCCTGCGACCTGGCGATCCCCCGAGGCAGCGACGAACGGCGCCGGCCGGTCACCGACAACGTCGCCTGTGACAAGTCGACGTCTACCAGCCCCTCAAGGAAACAGAACCGCAGAAACGCCCGCAGTCCGGCCACGAAGTTCTGCGCCGCGCTCACCGACCCCGACGATGCGTGACTCAGCACCGACGCGGTCACGTCCGCCGCGGACATACCATCCAAGCCACGACCCGGCGCGAGCCCGCCCAGGAACCGCCGCGCGTGGGTCACATAGCCGCGCACCGTGCCCGCCGTCAAAGCCCGTTCGCTGAGCAGATACCGCTCAAACGCGGCCAGCAACAGCTCGGTCGGCGAAACGACCCGAGCCCCTGCCGCTGGCGGCCGCAACACACCCAACCCGCTCAACACATCCAGCAGACATACCAACGCCGGCCGCGACCACGACGCCCGATACTGCCCCGTCGCCTTGTGCCAGACCAGGAACTCGTCGATCCGATCCTCGGTGAGTTCCGCGACCTCGAGCCCATGAGCGTCCATCCACAGGCTCAGCCGACCGGCCTGACGCAACAGATTGACGTTCGTCCGCCGCGTGTAACCACGCCGGCTCAACTCCGACTCATACACCGGCGCGTACATCGCCAAAGGCCCCGCCATCAAGACCCTGCTCACCCTGCTCACCGCTCGACCCATGATCGCCTCCTCAGCTCGGAACACACGAGCTCAGGGTGACCCCGGACCAGCGCCGCGTTATGCCGACTTCACCGGGCAGACCGCCTTACCCCGCCACAACTCCAGCGACGACGTCGGCATAACGCACATGTCGGCATAATCGTGAAAATGCATGTTCTCGATGACGGCGGCGGTCTTGGTGCGGGGGTCACCGTTGACGGCGGGTCGCCAGACGCGGCGTGACACGGAGGAGCGGCGCAGGTACGCCCCGCGGGCACCGCAGAACACCATGTCGTGGTCGTGGCTGTCGATCACCTCCTGGAGCAGGGCGACGAGGAACGGTGGCAGATGGACGTCGCGGGCTGAGGTCGCGGGCTGAGTCCGCGGTCTTGGGAGGGCCGAGGTAGAGGTCTCCGGCGACCTCGTGCAGGGCTCCGACGTCGGGGTCGATGCGGATCAGGCCGTCGCTGAGGCGGGCGTTGCTGGTGGCGAGGCCGGCGAGTTCGCCCCAGCGCATGCCGGTGTAGGCGGCGGTGAGGACGAGGATCTGTTCTGAGCGGCGGTCGATGCGCTCGGCGACCCGGTTCACCTGGGTTGGAGTAGCCGTGGGGCGTTCGGCGGGCCGTCGGGTGATGACTTTGACTCCTTGGCAGGGGTTGAGCGTGATGCGCCGGTCGGCGACGGCTTCGCGCATGAGCAGGCTGAACAGAGACATGATGCTGGCGACGCTGCTGTCGGCCAGATGAGCCTTCAGGGACTTGACGAACACCTTGACGGACTGTCTGGTGATCTTGTTGAGGGCGACGTCGCCGAAGCGGGGCAGGATGTGGTTGCGGAGATGGCTGTGGTAGGCGGCCCATTTCGCCTGTCCGGCGAGGTGTCCGGGTTCCCAGATGTGTACCCATTCGGCCAGGGTGATTCGGCCGAGGTTCGGGTCCAAGTAGGTGTCGAGGGCTTCGTCGATGTCGACTTGTTTGCGGCGCAACTCGGCGGCGGCATTCGTGGGGTGGGAAGAGTCGGTGCTGACGGTTCCGTCGGGCATCCGTAGCCGGACCCGGTATCGGGTGCCGCGTTGTTCTATCCAGGCGATGGTCCGCTCCCATCACAACGGTGGTCATCGCGGTGTGCATGAACGCTTCAATCCGCCGCTGGTGGCAAGTCGCGTTCCCGCACGGCGGTAGGGGTTCGGCGGCGCGGGCGACGGCGGCCGGTCGCGGGCTTGGCGGCCGCGGCGATGATTGCGGTCAGGTCGGTGGGGGAGAAGCGCAGGTGTTTGCCGAGGAAGGTGCAAGGGACAGTGCGGGCGGCGGCTTTGCGGCGTAGCCAGGACTCGGGGACCTGGAGCCGCCGGGCGGCCTCAGCCGGGGTGTAGAGCAACGTGCCGCTGTCGGATGCGTTGTCGGCGCCGGTGCGAGACGCGGCGACGTGGCGATGGCTGGACTGGGGATCTGAGGATGGCGTAGCCATGGATGGTCACTCCTGTGAATCGGATCAGCTTGGGCATGGGTGGATCAAGAGCGTCCGGAGACAGAGCCAGCCGGCACCCCAGGGAGGAGCGTCGGCTGGCTGGCAGAGCGCGTGTTGTTGGGAGCCCTTCCGGTATCGCAGGCAGGGCTGGGTCTCGCTGTGGGCCGCTGCCGTTGGTTGGGCTGCCGAACGGCCTGGATGCGGGTGCGGGCGAAATCGAGGCGGCAGGGAGGGCTGTTGGCCTTCGGCCTCATTGGTACTGCCACGGCGGGCGCTGTAGCTCATTGCGAAACTGTGGATCAAATTCCTCAGACGTGCTCTTTGCCCCCGTTATGGAACGTAAAGGGCTTTCGTCCGGAACTCTCGCGCGCGTTCAGGGAGATGCCGTCGAGTGTCAGCAGGTCAGAGCGGTCGTTACCCGTTGCGTTTACCGAGTCCGAGTCGACCCGAGGCCCGAAATCCAGATTCTTGGTACGAAATCCGTCTAGGGTCGCGGGCATCCGAGCACCCACGGACCACCAACCTGCTCCCAAGCGAGGGTTCTGCGGCGTCTCGATGCTGCAGCCGTTGATGCCGGTGTAGCGGTCGGGCGGGGTCAGCGGCGGTAGGTGCGTTTGCTGCTGTTCTTAAGGTTGCCGGCCTTGTCGTAGGCGCGGAGGTGCACGGTGAATGTCTTGCCGTACTTCTTCGGGTTGATCGTGAAGCGGTAGCCGGCTTTGCTGTCGGTGGCGACGACTTTGCCGTTGACCAGCACCTGGACCCGGGCGATGCCGTAGCGGTCGGTGACCTTGGCGGTGACCGGGAAGCTTTTGCTCACCCGGGCTTTGTTCTTGGGTGCCTTCGCGAAGGTCACCGTGGGCGCATGGTTGTCCAGGGTCACGGTGCGCTTGATCGTGGTGGTGTTGCCGGCCCGGTCGAAAGCCGTGCACTGCACCACCTTCGGACCGTCGGTGATCCCGCGGGTGTCGACCCGGGCGACTTTCGGCACGGTGGGTGTGCTGGAGTACCAGGTGCCGGCAAGTCGCACTTCCAGGGAGCCGATGCCTGATGCGTCGCGTACTCCACTGGCGGTGAAGAGCACGGTGCCGCGGACGTACGCCCCGGACGCGGGCGTGATGGTGAAGGCGGGCGGGATGTTGTCGACGAGCACCGTACGGCGGTATTCGGCGACGTTGCCGGCGGTGTCGTGGGCGCGGACCGCGAGCGTGGCCGGCCCGTCGATCGCGTTGCGGTCCCAGTGCAGCAGGGTGGTGGAGGCGGCGGAGGAGTCGATGGTCCTGTCGTCGGCGAGCAGATCGATCCTGGTGATACGGGACTTGTCCGCGGCCTCGACGTAGACCTCACCGCCGGCGCGGATGTAGCCGTTCTGGTGGACTCGCAGCGTCGGCGCGGTGTGGTCCACCGAGGAACCGAAAGTCCTGTCGAGGGTGTGGCCGGCTTGGTCGTAGGAGCGCGCGGTCAGCCGTACCGGTGCCTCGGGCAGGGTGCTGGGATCCCAGGTGATCGTCCAGGGTTGATCGGTGGTCGTGCCGACGAGTACGCCGTCGGCCAGCAGGTCGATGCGGGCGAGACCATGCTCGGCCGCGGCGGCGTAGGCCTCGTCGCTGATCAGGGGGTAGCCGACGGTGTCGGTCATCAGGAAGAACCGCATGGTCGTCGTACCGCTGTAGGCACTGCGGCCGTTCCAGATGTCGACCCGCACCGTCGGCTCGGAGGTGCTGTCGGCGCCGGCCGGACTCGCCGTACCTGCGGCGATTAGCGTCGCCGACGCCAGTGTCGCGATCCCACGACGGATGGTGCGCCTGGTCTTCCCCGTCATTCACTCGACCTACTCCAATCTGGGATCAGCTGCCGGGCCCGATGGCTCATACTGATCACGTGAACCTGTCACAGGCGCTCAGTATCGTGAATCGGCCGCTCAACGTGCAGGGACACAGTGACGGGGTCCTGGCTAAGACCGTCAACATGGTGACAGGGCCGACTGGGCCGCACCTGGCGGAGGTCCCCAAGCTTGACGGCGTGTTCGGCATCCGCGCGGTCGATGTCCTGTTGCGACTGGTGACAGCTACTCGCCCCCGCTATCAGGTGGACGTGCTGGACATGCAGCTGCATTGGGGCTTGCTGCGCTATCTCGGGTTCTTCGACCTTAGCTTTGACGGCTCTTCGCGGATGCGGTTGTCAGATGCTGGACGGCGCATCCCCGGCAATCAACGTCGTGTCACCTCGGAAGAGGTCGGGATCGGTTTCGCTGTTCTGCTGGCTGAAACCTGGATGGCCACGGCTGGCGGGTCCGGAGTCACGAGGACGGTGGACGTCGATGTGGCGTTGCAGGACGAAACCATCGTCGCTGGCGGTCAAGTCAAGAAGGTCAAGAAGACTGGCACGAAGCGCCCTGACTACCTGCTCATCGCTGACATCCCCGGCAGACCTGGCGCCGTGAGAATCGCCGTGCTGGAGTGCAAGGGAACAAAGACACCCGGCTACTTCGTGCAGCAACTGTCCGCCGCCGCGCATCAGCTGCACGGACTCACCGTCGACGGTCGCCGTCCGACGGGTCTGGCAGTGAGCACGCTGCTGGGCAGACCACCTGTCGCCTTCTACGCCCTCGAATCGCCACGCAGACCAAGGCCGACATACGGCGAGGACTATCTGCGTGACGTCGACATGATCATGGAGCCAAGCCCCGACGAAGAAGTACCCGAGTTCGTACCAGCGGCAGATCTGGACGTCGACCTCAGCGACTACGACCTCGACCCCGGCAATTACGAGATTGACGTGAGCCAGGGCACCGTCGACGCGGGCAACTTGGCGGTTGCGGCACTCCAGGCATCCTGGGCCTCGATCGCGGACATGGCCGGCAACGACGGCGCCTTCCGCAGATGGGCATCAGGCCCGATGCTTCGCAGACTCGAACGGGGACAGAGCGCTCAGCGAGAACGGGTGACTATATCCCTGCGTAACGGATTGGACGTCCGCGGTCTCAGGAATGTGATGAGCCTGCCTGGCGGGCAGCTGGAGGTCGTTCTTGGCGTCGAGTCCGGTGTGGATGCTGCTCTGGACGGCAACGATCCGAGAGGAATCCTCGCCGCACAGCAGCAGCTGAGCGACGTACCCCGCCAGAGCCGCGAGCTTCGACGGACCGGCGACCAGGTCGAAAGCATCAACAGCGACGGCTCGGCGCTGGTGCTGAGGCCGCTGTGATCGGGCGGGGCCCTGTCCGTCTACGAGAAGGTCGGGGCCCATTCCGACGCGGTTGAGCAGGCGCGCGCCGAATTTGCGCAACTCGGCCGTACCGGCGCCCGGCGATCATCCGGGCCCGGGCCGCCGAGCCGGTCGACGAAGCGCTGCAGGCCCGCGTTGCTCAGCTCTCGGCCGACTCCCGGCCCTTGCCGAGCATCGACGAATACGACCAACTGCTCATCCGCCGGTCAGCGCCTTAGCGTTGTTTTTCGCTGAAAACTACGAGCGCCGGTTCTGAGCTATGGCACAGACAGCGTCGCGCACGTCGCGTCGGTGATTGTTTCCCCTCGCCCCTTGCGGCCTGCCGGCCACAGCTCCCCAACGACCTCGTAGTCACCGGGCGCGAGTTTCGCCGGAATCCGCAGCTCGCGGCTTACCTTCTGCTCGTCGACCTGCACCAAGTAGCTGTCGATGTCGTCGAAGCCCTTGAGGTTCGACCTCTGCTCGTCGTCGTATACGTCTGCGCCCAGATCGACGCGACCCTCGCGCTTGGAAGTGATCGTGTACGTCATCTCGATCATGCGGCCTAACCTCGGTGCTGGACTCACCGTGCAGGTCACGCTGACGTCCGCCGCAGTCAACGGCGGTGGAGGGCTGGGGCTCACCACAGGACTGGGTGGTGGCGACACGGGAGCACAGCAAGTCGTGGTGTTCGCCGACGGGCGAATGAGGTTGATCAGAGACTGCTTAAGGTCCGTTGTGGCATTGAGGATGGCCGTCAACCCCACCAGCGCCGCGGCAATGCCACCGGCTATCGCGGCCATTCGGGCGAAGTGACTTTGCCTGGACGGCGCCTGTGGCGGACCGAGGGGAGCGCCGGGTGGTTGTTGGTCCAGCGGGTTCGGGTTGGTCATGCCGTCCTCGAGGTCGTAACAGGCAGAACGCAGGGAGAACTACTGTAAGGCGGCGTAGCCTCCCACAACGCGGAGATCAATTGAAGACCTTCACTCTTTAGGGTGGCGGCATGCCGTCGAGCGTCCGGATCCATTGAAGCCGGGCGCGGCGCACCTGACATGATCGGTGAACGCCGCCGTCCGCCTAGCCGGAGTTTCCACCCTTTCATGATCGACTTTTGTGTTTGGACTGGTAGAGGCGCGTTCTCCGGAGTAGGTGGGCCTGCAACTCGGCGAGCCGGGCGCGGGCCTTGGCCAGGGTTTGGTCCAGGCCGCGGGCCTGCCCGTCGTGCAGGGTGGGCGAGTGGGTCGGCACTGCCCGGCGGGCCACCCCCAGCGCGGTGAGCGTGGTGTCATACGCGCTCAGATCGTCGAACCGGTCGGCGTCTACACGCTCTCGCCAACGCCGGCCATGTGCACCGCTACGCCATCGACCTGGCTTCTTCGCAGCTCGCCGCCGTGCTCGTGCGGCTGGCGCCGATCACGCAGATGCTGGTGCTGGGCATGATCGAACGATCGGGCGACGCGTACTACAACACAGCGCTGGTCATCGCGGCTGGACGCGTGCTCGGCGGATACCGCAAGACGTTCCTGACCGGCGGCGAGTCCGTGTTCACCGTCGGCGACCAGTACCCGACCTTCGACTGCCACGGCGTGCGGTTCGGGATCAACATCTGCTACGACGCCCAGTTCCCCCAAGCTGCCGCCGGGGTCGCGGCCGGCGGGGCTGACCTGTTGCTGCTGCCGGCACAGAACATGATGCCCCGGGACAAGGCGCTCAAGTGGCAGGACGAGCACAACCGGATCAGAACCCGCCGGGTCCTCGAAACCGGCATGTGGCTGGCTTCCGCAGACGTCACGGGGGAACGCCCCGACGGCCGGATCGGCCTCGGGCCGACCTGCGTCGTCGATCCCGCCGGAACGGTGGTATCCCACGTCCCGCTGGGAACGACGGGCATAGCGGTCGCCGATATCCCGGCCCGCCACCAGACCTGACCAACGCCAAAGCTGGAGGCGTACGCGCGGGGCCGGGCATGGCCGATCACACGTGCTCACACGTACGGTTACCGCGTGGAGACGAGCCGTAGTGAGTGGGTCTCGCTGCCGGACGCCGACGACCGCCGCAGCCGACACCGCACCGACCCGAATCGTCCCGGGTGGACGCTGTGCGAGCGGCAACTGCCCGCCGAACGCCAACCCGTGTCGCCGCAGCAGGCAGGCTTTCCCTGCGCACGCTGCTCGGCCCGGTTCACCACGCGGCCCCGATCGGAGCGGCACCACAGACCACCCCGACGCCTCCGCGACCACGGCGCCCGCCACGCGAGCGAACCGTCTCCCGCCTCCAGAAGCCCCAGCCCACGCGCCGCGCCGAACCCGCCGTGCGGGCCGATCCGCCACCCCGATCGACAAGTAGGGTTGCGATCTCGACGAACCCCTGGCTCAACCCGGGCTGGGTCGTGCTGGCGGACCTCCCGTTCCATCAGGTACTGCATCAACCCCATCCGGGCGTGCGTCGCCGCGCCATGTACGGACGCCGCATCCCGCCGTCCGCACAAATCTGGCGGATGCGTCCACCCAGCGTTCCGCCCTGCCGCGAGTGCGGCACGATCCGCGCCGCCGCCCTGGCCGGCCAGCAGACCACGCCGCGCGCGGTCGTTCCCGGCCAGCGGCTACCGGGTGGTGCCGCGCCCGAGCGTCTGCAGGTGGTACGCGGCGGCCTGCCCGGATTGGGGCGCCGCCGGTAGGTCGCCAACAGCGGCGAGTGGATAGCCAAGTAGCAGCACATCGCTGACGGCTTGGATGCCTTCGCGATTTGGCGGTGGCCGCTGGGGCGGTACCGGCTCACCGAGCCAACGATAGCGGCGGTGGACCGCAGCAGGCATGCTGAGGTAACTCGTCGAATCCTCGGCTGGATCAGGAGGTTCTTGTGCGGAGGCCCCCGGTTCCCGTCGCGGCTGCCGCAGGCCTGCTGCTCGGCATAGTGGGCAACATCGCCACGAGCACGATCCACGTCAGCGGCCCGGTCCCTACGACTCTGGTCTGGACGGCCGCTGCCGGGTTATTCGTCTCCGTATTGCTCCTGCCCAACAAAGAGGTTGAGCCTCACGGTGCGCTGGCTGCGGGTAGGGAAGATGCCGTACATGACCTGGCGGCGCTCGTCACGCAACAGCTTAAGTCCCGGAATCGAGAGCGCAGAATTCCCGATCCAGGCCCAATTCAAACCCATTGGCATCGAGCGGACGACGTTGACACGGATCACTGGGCGAATATCTGCCGCTCTGCAGACTCGGAACGTGTCGACACTCCGCCAATCGATCTCGCCGGGCGGTACTCTCATATAGCAGACACCTATGAACGTATTCCCAGCGGCCGCCTAGTCATACTCGGCGAGCCCGGTGCAGGAAAAACCACGCTCGCCGACCGGCTCGCTCTAGATCTTCTGACGCGCCGTCGTCCCGGAGATCCGGTTCCGGTTGTGGTCGATTTTCATACCTGGCGCACTGGGCAACCTCTTGACTCCTGGCTTCCACGGCAGATCGCTGTGTCCGTTCCCGGTTCGTCCAATAACGCGGTATCGGCGTTCCTCCCAGCCTTGGCCCGCAACGGCCAAATTCTGATGATTCTCGATGGGTTCGACGAGCTGGCGCCTCGATTTCAGGCAGATGCCATCCGCCACCTAAACAACTTTGCGGACCTGCCGCTGATACTTACCAGTCGCAAATTGGAGTTTCAGCTCGCAATCGTCGAGGCGGATGTCCTGACTGGGGCGGCAATCGTTGAGATCGATGAGCTAACCGTTGACGACCTTCGTGCTTACCTGCCGCTCACCGAGTCGCCGAACGACGCCGGCGAACGCAAGGGTTGGCCCGCCGTCCTCAAACGCCTCGATGGACCGGATCCGGCGGCAGCAAGATTGCGCCATGCACTGGGCACCCCCCTGATGGTCTTCCTGGCACGGGTAGCCTACTCCGATCTCAAATTTCGTTCCCCACTGCAGTTGCTTGATGAGCGACGGTTTCCCGACGCTGCGGATATCGAAGATCGCTTACTGCGCGACTACCTGGAAGCCATTTACAGCCCGGCGGCGCCGCATCCGTCCGTATGGCGGGCCGAGGCTGCCCGCCGTTGGCTGCGAAATCTCGCAGTCCACTTGGATCGCGAGAAAACCCGGTGGGAGGACTCCCCCTCCGACGACGTTCACTGGGCACGAAGCGCCCGGATGGACACAGTCGGCGATCGAGCACGGCTGGGGGTTGGCTTGGACTACGGTGACTTCGGGATCATCGCTTGGTGGCGGTTGGAGCGTATGGCCAGCCGGGTCGCTGCGGCCACAGCCTGGCTGGTGCTCACCTTCGTTGCCGCCTCCGCCATCGCGTATCTGCGACATCTCTCCTTCGCCCCCGGTTCTTCGGGTTCATTCCCCCGGGCCCTTCTCGCCTTGGAGGTCGCCCTATTCAGCGCTGCGGCTTTCGCTAGTATTCGCTCCAGTCCCGTACCGCCTCCTTCCTATCGACCGGAGTTGGCGAGGCTTGGATACGGTGCCTCGCTGCTACTCGGTACCAGTCTTATCGGGGTTTTTGCCTGGCCTACCTATCGCGTGGCGGCTCTGCCGGCGGCGGTAGCGGTGTCGGAACTTGGAGCCGCATACGTATACATGGTTGTCGCTAAACAAAGCTACGGATACTCCATCATCTACGGCGGGCATCTTGAGGCCGTCCACGAGTCGGATCTCATTGACCCTGTCGACTACCTGAGTAGTCCGCAGCGCACGCTTAGCCACGACCGTCTGGTGACTCTCATGCGCCTCGCACCGTTCGCAGCATTTCCTGTGATCTTTTGGAAGGCGAACTGGTTCGCCGGCTTCGTCTTGGCCGCCTTCTTCATTGGTTCATACGCTGCGGCAACGTCCTGGACGCGATGGTTGCTGGTCACCCGCCTTTGGCTACCGCTAACAGGTCGGCTTCCTTGGCGCCTGCTGCCGTTCCTCGATGACGCCCGGCGGACGGGCGTTTTGCGCCAGATCGGATCGGTCTACACGTTTCGCCACGAGAAACTCCGCCGCCACCTCGCTGACGGGCATTCAGGCGCGGCGACCCAGCGAAGAGCCGCACATTCTGCTAGGTGAAGCGCCTGCGGCTGTTGGTGCGACCCGACACGATCCTGCGCTGGCACCGTGACCTAGTCCAGGGACGTTAGGGCGTAACGGGGCATACCGCGCCGACCCACACGCCGCGTCAAGCCGGGTGCGGCCTCCTCGGGGCCCGGGGCGGCGCTGGGTAGGGTACGGAACACGCGACCG